>WNGE01003031.1_pt1 | contig 20025 bp, 19 predicted proteins | sample 5400651 | NCBI WGS metagenome assembly WNGE01 (sample SAMN13153370, study PRJNA577476) | soil metagenome | isolation source: 60 cm soil or saprolite under grassland replicate 2 | place: USA:California | collected 2016-06-15
TTCCGCTGCAATGTCGAATCATTCCGGGCTGAACCCGCAGAAGTGAAGCTGCTGGTAAGCGGGCAAGAGCAGACCTTTGATTTCGTGATCCTTGCCGTACCATTTGATGTTCTCTGCCGGGTGCTCCCGCGGACCTCCGCCGCAGAGCCGCTGCAACAGAGCCTGGCGCATTTCGAAACCTCGCCTATCACCGGAATTCATCTCTGGTTTGACCGGCAGATCACGGAGCTTGAACACGCGGTTCTGCTGGATCGCACCATTCAGTGGATGTTTCATAAATCGAAGCTGCTCGCGAGAGGAGGACGTGGCCTCGGCAGTGCCGCGATAAGCACGTCTGAAAATGCGGCGTCACGCACCAAACATGATGGTAGTTATATCGAGTTGGTAGTCAGCTCATCGAAGACTCTTGTCGAGAAATCACGTGCTGAAATAATTGATCTGGCGCTGAAGGAATTGCACGAGTTCTTTCCCGCAGCGCGCAACGCGAACCTGCTGAAGTCCACTGTCATCAAGGAAGTGAACGCGACATACTCCCCGCGACCAGGCATGGATGCCTACCGACCTCGGCCCGAAACGACATGGCCGCGCATCTTTTTGGCTGGCGATTGGACGGCCACCGGGTGGCCCGCCACGATGGAAGGCGCCGTGCGCAGCGGCTATCTTGCTGCACAATGCGTCGCCCGGCTGGCTGGGCAGCGTAGCGCGGCGTTTCTAGTGCCTGATCTTGCGCCTTCGGGCTTCATGCGTCTTTTTGGTTAAGGAAACTCCCACTTTCTGGTTATATCGCTGGGTTCAAATGCTGCGGTACAACTTAAGTGCAATGGTGCCCTTGAACTCGTCAAGCTAGTATGCATGCGGTTGCTTCATGCCACAGCAGTGACGCTTACAGGAGTACATCACGTGTTGCACTTCGTCTTGTATCTCATGGCGGGTGCGTCGGCTGCTGGACTCATGTTGGTTCTGTATCTGCTGTTTCAGCTCGAATATGACAGCGCCGAAACGCAATCTCCTGGAGCGACACCCAAGGCCGATTCCCTCTCCCAAGAAACTTCCGATAAGAGCTGATTATCTTACCCAACGAGCAGTGCGACACCGCCAGCTACCATTAATGCCGCCATCCAGCGCCGATGATCAACTTGCTCGTGGAGAAAAATCTTGCCTGCAATGGCATTGGCAACAAAGGTGAGCGATGCCGATGCCGGTCCCACCAGACTGACGTCCGCCCAAGAGAGCGCGAACAGCAAGCTGTAGAACGCCAAAGTCATCGTGACTAGACCAAGCAGGAAAAAAGGATTGCGGACCACCCGGCCCACCACTGCCAGCAGTCCAGCGCGCCGGGAGTACTTTCCTACATCTCCGATCTGCTTCATGGCTCGCGAGAGCAGGACATCCCCTGTGCTCGAGGCGAGCACAATAACCAGGATCGCACCCCAGGTATAAGCGTCCTTCATGGCAGTGTCCTGGTACCGAGCGAGTTCGCGGATTTGCCTCGGTTGCGCGGCGTCAGAGCCGGGCCCTGGGTGACAAAGCCGACACCGGAGGAAATTAGCGCAATCCCGAACCAGCGCATAGTGCTCACGTGCTCGTGGAGAAAAAACTTCGCGATCAGCGCCAGAAGCACATATCCCAATGACGATGCAGGCAGCACGTAAGTGAGATCAGCCCAGGAGAGCGCGGTCGTGTAGGAAATGAAAAACCCAAGAAGCAGCAGAATCCCGAGCGCGACTGATGGATTAAGAACGGCGAATATGACGCTGGTCCAATGAGTGAGAGAAATGCTCCCGACCTGCTTCATGCCGTGGGAGAGAAGGGAATCACCGGTTGCGGCAAACAAAGTGATTCCGGCGAGCACCAGATACTTGCGAAAGGTCACGCCCTAGACCTTGACCGGCTCCGCCGTCACTGTCTTTTCGCGCCTTTCCTTGACCCACTTGTGCCGCATGGCGCGCACTTTAAGGAAGGTCTTTGCTTCTTTATAGAGCCGCTTGCGTTCCCCGCCATCGAAGACCGCTTTCCGCAGGATGCGGAACGCAGCCTTCGGCCGGAAATAATACTCGTCGTAAAAGCGGTGTACGGAGTCGAGAATCTCGTCCGCTGGCAGCCCCGGATACTGAATGTGCGCCAACTGATGGCCGCCCTCATCCACCATTTTGTTATCAGCGACCATGAAGCCGTTCTTCGTTGCGTATTCGTAGAGTTCAGTGCCCGGGTAAGCATGCGCCACTGATACCTGTATGGTTTCGACATCCAGCTCTTTGGCGAAATTAATCGTGTTATTGATCGTCTCGCGCGTTTCGCCCGGGAGCCCAAGGATGAAATCACCGTGCACAACCAGCCCCAGTTTATGGCAATCCTTGGTGAATTGGCGCGCGCGTTCGATCGTGGCACCTTTCTTTATGTTCTTAAGGATCTGCTGGTCTCCGGATTCGTACCCGACGATCAGTAGCCGGCATCCGGCATCTTTCATGGCCTTCAGCGTCTCGTAATCGGTAGTCACACGTGAGGTACACGACCACGTCAGACCCAGCGGCGTCAGCTTGGCGCAAAGCTCGATGGTGCGGGCCTTCTGGATGTTGAACGTATCGTCATCAAAGAAAAATTCTTTCACGTATGGCCAGTATTCCTTGGCCTTGGCCATCTCGCGGGCAACATCGTCTGAAGAGCGCTTTCGCCATGGATGTCCACTCAACGTCTGCGGCCATAGACAAAACGTGCACTGTGCCGGACAGCCGCGCGTGGTGTAAAGCGAGACATATGGATGCAGCAGAAAAGGCACGTTGTAGCGTCGCACGTCCAGGTCGCGCTGATATACATCCGTCACATGTGGCAGGGCATCGAGATTCTCAATCTGTGGTCGATCGGGGTTGTGCACGACCGAGCCATTCTTGCGGTAAGAAATTCCGAGAATTTCTTCCAGCGGCTTGCCCTGTGCGTACTCGACAACGGAGTAATCAAATTCTTTGCGGCAAACAAAGTCAATGGCCGAGCAATCCTTTAGAGACTTCTCCGGCAACACGCTCACGTGCGGACCGACAAAACCTACTTTGATCTTCGGATTAGCGTCTTTAATCTTCTGAGCTAGACGGATATCCCCAGGGAAACCGGGCGTGCTGGTAAACAAAACCAGGAACTCATAATCCTGAGCGATCTTAATCGTGTCTTCTGCTGAGACATAGTGGGGAGGGGCATCCAGCAAGCGTGCACCTTCCAGCATTCCCGCTGGATAAGCCAGCCACACCGGATACCAGTACGATTCAATCTCCCGAGTAGCGGGCCAGCGGGATCCGGCCCCGCCATCAAAATTTTCAAACGAAGGCGGATTTAAAAACAGCGTTTTTAAAGGCATAGGGCGAATTACTTATCTTAACATTTCCTTCCTGGCTTTACCGGGATTCTAGGTACGTTTGAGGTTCACGGGACAGATTGGACCAGCGGAGTAGGCCCAAAGCCACAGTCACCGTATTAGATGCTATTCAGTGCCACAATCTGTTTGCGTCGAATGGGCTTATGGCCGACTTGAAGGGCGAAAAGGCGGGTGCAGCTGAGTAGCCCAATCAACCGCTACTTCCCAACCCCAACCCAATTTTCCAACTCCCCGGTAGCCCGAAGCAAAGCGATTCGAGCGCGCTCGACTTCGAAGTTAGCGTCCTGCAATGCGTTAAAGCGCTCGTTCGCCTGATCACGGGCATCCTCCAGATCGTGAAAACTCGCTGTACCGGCATCCAGCCGCACCTGCAATGCATTCGCATTGGCTTGAGCCACTTCGTACTCGAGCTGAGAGACCTGCTGGAAGGCCGCGAGTTGCTCGACCGAGCGCTGCAATTTCAACGTCTGCTCGGAGGCTTGGTTCTTGGCTGCTTGTGCATCGCTCTTCGCCTTGGCGGCATCCGCATCCGCGGCCGCTGCGCGGGCGTGCTGCGATGGATTTAGGAAGGGAAATCGGAGAACCACGCCAATTGTCGCATTGTGCTTTTGAAAACTTCCAGGCCTGAAAAAGTCTTGGTAATTGTTGAAGGTTGCGAGTAACGCATACTGCGAAGCGAAGTCTGCAGTGGGCCACAGCGCCCTGTGCTCGCCGCGAGCCCGGAATCGCTGGGCCATTGCATGTTCGTTGGCAGCTTGCAGCGCGGCGTTCGTTTGCACTGTTTTGCCAGCCAGGTCGTCAGTTTGACGCACCTCCGGAAGAGCAGGTATGGATTCCGCGGCGGTTTCGATTGATGGTGCGGGAAGCCCGGTCAGTTTGGACAGGTGGTCTCGCAAGACGTCGATAGCGCCGTGCGCTTGTGCCAGATGGAGCCGCATTCGCGCAGTGGCCAGTTGTGCCTTACTACGTGCCAGCAAATTGTCAACTCCTGCGCGGATTCGCTCTTCCACAATTTGTTCCATTCTTTCGTCTTGCTCCTGCTGCTGTTGAAGATGGTTCAACAGTCCTTCCCATTTGCTAAGTTCTGCATAGCTGAGCACGGCATCTTGGACGACTTGGCTGCGCGCATCCTTTGCCTGCAGGCTGGAAGCAGTCCACTCCTGCCGGGCAGCACGGACAAAATCGCGTACCGACGGATTTAGCACCGCCGACTGCGCTGTCACGTTGACGATGGATGGCGCTGATCCTTCCAGGCTGAGCGGATAACCCCAGGTAGCTCCTAATCCCGACCCAACAACGAGCGTTGGCAGGTATTGATTCCTTGCTTCATGATAAGACGCAAACGCCCGCTGCTCGTCGGCGGCCGTAGCGCCAGTTACCGTGCTGTGGCGGATTGCAAGCTCGACCACGCGCTTCAGCGGCAGAGGTTCGGCTAGGCCATTTTGAACTGCCGGGTTAAAAAAAATTGAAAACACAAAGAGAATCAAAAAGCGCAACGCAGGTTTCATCTCTTCACCTTCGCAACGGATTTACTCAGCGGAAAACGCGATTGTAAATGAGCGATAGCGCAGCAGGTTATTATCAGCGGGAAGAGAACAGCGCTTCTAGGGAATAGAAACGAGTCAAACTGCGCACGCGGTACCAGGCCCCAAGACGCTACCGGCTGACGCGATCCAACGCTTCCTGCGCGCGAGAAAATCCCTTGGCCATCGAAAGAGCGGTGCGATATTCCTGAGCGGCGGCCTGCTTGTCGCCTTGCTTTTCGAGCGCGGTGCCCAGCAGATAGTGGGCCTTGAAAGCAGGCGCTTCTTCCACCGTTGAGCTCGAGGAGAGATAACGGCGCAGGAGTTGGATGGCGCCAGGGAAATTGCGGCCAGTGCGAATCAACGTTTCAGCGGCATCCACAAGCACAACTGGATGGTTAACCTGCGCTGAAGCCGCGCGGTTAATAGCGCCTTCCATTTGATCGAACCGCCCGGTGTGCTTGTAAAACAACGCCAGATTCAGCCAGGCATTCGCATCACCCTGGCTGACTTCAATCGCCGCACGATATTCCCGCTCGGCGTTAGTAAAGTCTTTTTTCTTCTCCGCAATTCGCGCATTCACCCAGTGGGCCTTAGCGGGATCAAGCCTCGCCAGGGTGGCGGCTTGTGCCCGGGCTTTATCCTGACCACCACCAACGATGCCGGGGGCCTCAAGGTAGAACTCCGCTAAATCAGTGCGTGCATCCACACTGCTGGGACTTAGCTGCACAGCCATCTCGAACTGATTGCGTACCTTCTTGGCCAGTCCTGCCGCGGTGAAGAAACTGGACGCGTCGGCCTTCTCTCCGTAAATACGCCCTAACCACAGGTGGTAAAGACTGTTGTTTGGGTCGAGAAACACTGCTTTTTCGCATGCCGCAATTCCGCGATCCCACTGACTCAACGAAAAGTAGGCACGGCATAGCAGGTTGTATGCTGCCGCGTCGTTTGGGCTGGCGCTGATCTCCTGCTGCAAAGTGCTGATCGCATCATCAACTCGACCTGCGGCCAGGAGAGCGGGGGCCGCATCGGCTGCGAAACCAAACGCTGCGAAACCAAACGAGGAGACTAGAACCAAAATCAGAGCTGTATGTAAGAACCGCATTCTTAATGAACCACCTTCACTGCTAAGCCATCGTGCAACGGCTTGGAATTGATTGAAGCAAGCGCAACCAGAGAATTCGCCGGGATGCCCCCAGTGATTTCGACCTGCGTGAGATTTGAAATTGAAGTCTGCACATCCCGGCGGTGCAATTCGTTGTTGACTACCTGAAGCACGTAGACCTTGCTGTCCTCCTGGCGAACCGCCTCACGCGGGACGGTAAGCACGTCGTGATGTTCGGCTGTGACAATCGTCACCCCGACGTTAATGTTGGGCAGCAGCTTGAAATCCTTGTTATCGACTATGCAGGTCGTCTCTCCTACATTGCGTGTGCCACGCAGCTTGACGCTTGCGGGCACCGTGTTCAGCGCGCCAGTCCAGATTCGGCCGGGCACCGCATCCCAGGTAATCTCAATCTTCTGCCCCGGAGCGAGGCGGCCCACGTCGGGCTCATCCACGAACGAGCGAACCAGCACTTTAGATAGATCGGCTTCCTGCAAAATTAGATCACCCGGATTAACGTAACCCCCCTGGCGCGCGGGAAGGGAATACACGATTCCATCAAACGGCGCCCGAACGTTCAACTTGCTGAGAATGTCCTCGGCGGCAGCATAAGCGCTCTGCGCTTCATTCTCCTGCGCCTGCACGCGTGCGACCTCCGGCTTGGAGTAGCGGTCTTTTTGCTTTTGCTGCAGAAATTTAAGATCCGCTTCCGCCCCAGCCAACTGGTTCTCCGCCGCCTTTACTTCACCTGGAGACGCTGCGCCCTGTTGCTGCAACCGCCGCAATGCCTCAACAGTGCGCTGCGCCGCGTCGCGCTGGGTTTGGGTCTTCGCGAGTTGAGCCTCGAGCGTCAGAACCTCCTCGCGATTTCCACCGCTCTGAATGGCGCTGACATCGGCCTCCGATGACCGTATCTGTGCGAGCGCTTTGGCTGCCTGGCTGCGCGCGTCGGCGTCATCGAGTTGCACCATAAGCTGACCCTGATTCACGTGGTCGCCTTCCCTCACCAGCAGTTTCTTAACCGTAGTTCCTACCGGGGCATGCGCTTCGAAACTTTGCAGCGGCTCAACTTTTCCGTTGGTGGAAACAATGCTGCGAATCGCGCCCGGCTGCACTGTGGCCGAGCGGATTGGGACGGCGTCATCGTGCGACATAAACGACGCCAGCAACACCACGGCGCCAACAATGCCCACCGCCCAGAGCAGCCAGCGATGGCGAACAAAAAAGCCGCTGCGATTGTTTCCGTTAGCTGCCATGGTTAGCTAAACGCAATAATGTATCATCTGCGATGAAGGAATCCTTAATCGTTAGATGCCTGAGTATCCTCGCGGAACCCTAAATCTTGTAATGTTTTCCGAGGTTCCCCTCTCGATAAAATGAGTCTGATGCCCAAGCAGCTACGCTATACGCAGCAACACGCACAGGCAGGCCTTGATGCCAAGTTTCCAGAAATCGAGACCTGGCCAAACCAGTTCCCGGGATATGAAATTGTTGTCGACGACCCGGAGTTCACTTCGGTCTGCCCGAAAACCGGGCTGCCGGATTTTGGCGTGCTCACCATCCGCTACATGCCGCACAAGCGCTGCCTGGAGTTGAAGTCCCTGAAAGAATATTTGCAGGCATATCGAAATCTAGGAATTTTTCAGGAAAACATTGTGAACCGCGTGCTTGAGGATGTGGTGCGCTGGGCGCGTCCAGTGTGGGCTGAAGTCAAAGGTGATTTTCGGCCAAGGGGAGGGATTTCTACGGTTGTGACGGCGCGTTGGCCACGGCCTTCATCGAGAAAGCAGAATAAAAACCTTTAACCGCAGAGAGCGCTGAGGAAACTCTCAGAGAACGCAAAGTTCTCTTCGCGCCCTCTGAGGATTTTCTCCGCGACCTTTGCGGTTAAAAAGCCTTCTCCCATGTTATATTCCCTGCCCAAGTGCCCCAAAACAAACTCTATCCTCGCACTGCGCTGATCCTGCTCACAGCGCTCAATCTGCTGAACTATGTTGACCGTTCGGTCCTGTTTGCCGTACAGCCCATGGTGCAGGATGAATTCCGTCTCTCCAACGCGCAAGTCGGATATCTGACCAGCGCCTTCCTGATTTTCTACATGATTGCCGCGCCGGTTGCCGGCCCGCTTGCCGACCGCTATTCGCGCAAGCTGATTATTGCGTTGGGTGGAATCTTCTGGAGCGCGCTCACTCTCCTGACCGCGGTCACGCACAACTACACTGAACTCCTAATCCGCCACACGCTTGTAGGTGTAGGCGAAGCGACGTTCGTCACCATCGCACCCACGTTTGTCGCCGATCTGTTTCCAGAGGAAAAACGAGGCCGCATCTTGGGCGTGTTCTACCTGGCCATCCCCGTGGGCACTGCCGCGGGATACATCCTTGGCGGCAAACTTAGCCTGCATCACGGCTGGCGCTTTCCTTTTTATGTTGCGGCGATTCCCGGCTTTCTGCTGGCACTATCGGTATTGTTCTTGTCTGAACCGGAGCGCGGGCGCTTCGATTCACTTAAAGAGACCGCCGAGCGCAGCACAATCTTGGGACTCGCTCGCAACCCGGCGTTTTGGACGGTCACACTTGGCATGGCTGCGATGACCTTCGCCCTTGGCGGCATCCAGGTATGGATGCCAACGTTTCTCTCTCGTGTGCGTGGGTATTCTTTGAAATCGGCAAATGAAATTTTCGGCACGATCGTTGTCGTGGATGGCCTTATTGCCTCGCTTGCCGGAGGATGGCTGGGCGATCGCCTGCTGCCGCGCATCCGCAGCTCGTATTACTTTGTGTCGGCGGTCAGCATGGCCTTGGGTGTACCGGTCATGATCATCGCTCTGTTTTCCGGCGGACAAGCCATGATTGCAGGCATTTGGGCCGCGGCATTCCTGCTGCTCGTGAACACAGCGCCTTTAAATGCGGCATTGATTAATTCCGTCGGAGCTCACATTCGGGCCACGGCGATCGCTGTAAACATCTTTATCTTTCATCTTCTCGGCGACGTGCCTTCGCCATCGTTGATGGGCTACATCGCGGATCGCCATTCTCTCCAGACTGCGTTCATTCTTCCCGTGATCGCGATGGCAATTTCTTCTGCGATACTGTTCTACGGTATGCGATTCGCTCCTCCCGTCCGCAGTCAGGCACCGCTCTCCGTGGAGTCTGCCGCAGAATGATCTATTTCCAATGGATTGCAGGATGTCTGCTGGGCATCGTGTGGTTCTCGCGCCTGGCGGATGCGGCGCTGGGTGTTCCGAGTATCGCCGACATCTCCCGCCCAGAGTGGGATCGAACTGCAGCTCAAGGTAAGAGCCCACGCGTCAGCATCATCGTTCCGGCACGCAACGAAGAAGATGACATCGAGCAGACACTGCTCCGTCTTCTCGCCCTCGACTATGACAACTACGAAGTCATTGCTGTCGACGACCGTTCGTCCGACCGCACCGGCGAGATCACCGCTCGTTTGGCGCGTAGCAAGGATGCGCACGGCATTCTGAAGGTCATCAGCATCGAAGCGCTGCCTTCAGCCTGGATTGGAAAAACTCACGCAATGTGGACCGCAGCCCAGCAAGCCACTGGCGACTGGCTACTCTTCACCGATGCCGACGTGCAGTTCAAGCCCGACTCGGTGCGCCGGGCGATAGCCTACGCCGAGGCTGAACGCGCCGATCACGTCGTGCTATTCCCCCGAATGATCATGAAGCAGCCCGGCGAAAAAATGATGACTGCCTTCTTCCAAACTCTTTTTGTTTTTGGACATCGTCCCTGGAAAGTCGCCGATCCGCGCACGCGAGACCACATGGGCGTGGGCGCATTCAACCTGATCCGCCGCCGCGTGTATGAATCGATCGGTACCTATCAAGCTCTCCGCATGGAGATTTTGGATGACATGAAACTGGGCAAAGTCGTTAAGAATGCCGGTTATGCCCAACGCAACGTGTTTGGCGCAGACCTGATCTCGATTCGCTGGGCCAAAAGCGCGATGGGAATGGTCAATAACCTGACGAAGAATTTCTATGCCGTTATGTCATTCCAGTGGCCGCGAGCGCTGGCCTCATGCGTAGGCTTGGCATTTCTTAATCTGTTGCCTTTCTTTGGCGCACTTCTTGCGCATGGCTGGGCACGGCTGCCCTACGCAATCGCGCTTGCCTCGATGTTCTCCATCTATGCCGGAATGTCGAAGCAGTCAGATGTGCCGCCGTATTATTTCGTCCTGCATCCGGTGAGCACGACATTGTTTGTATACACAATGCTGCGCTCGATGATCGTCACGCTGGGCCGCGGCGGCGTGGAATGGCGTGGGACGTTCTATCCGCTTGAGGAACTCAAGCGAGGTTTGGTCTAGCGGCGGCCGGCCACCTCCTCACACTTTTATCATTTTGTCATTTCGAGCCGTTCGTCGGCGCGCTTGCGTGCCGAGAGCATGCGAGGAATCTGCTTTTAACACTTCCGCATCGTCAATCTTCCTCATCCTCCGGCACTTCAAGGGGCACTTTCGCCGGCTGCCGCTTTTTTCGCGACTTGTGCCGAGCTTTCGGATGCCTGAACTTCCCCGCGCTGAAGTGTCCTTGCTTCTCGACGTCGTAATTCTTAGGAAGGGGAGGAATGCTCGCTCCTTCACCGCCGAGCTGTCTCGCCTCCTGCAAAACAATCTCTGCTCGGCCGTCGTATTCCTTCACCGGGCCGTGTATTTCCACCACGTGTCCTTGCAGTTGCCGCACATCGCCAACGCTTTTCAAATCACTTGGAAAAATTACGGCCGTGAAGGGACACAGCCGGTAGTCTTCACAGAAATCGAGGTAGTGCACTCCTCGCATACCCTGCTCGATACGCACAACTCTGCCGGTTATGCAGCGTGTCTCACCCACGTGTTGCCGGGCCTGATCAAAGGGGATGCGCTCGGAAAAAATCAAAGGAGGAGAAAGCAGGGCGACGAACACAAGCGTGGAGACTCGGCGCACTTGGGTCCTCCAAATCTAGCAACTGGAGTAGCATCTTTTCACAAGCCAGATTTTAGGACAAAGCGCATCCAACAGATCCAGGAAACGATAAAACTTCCCGCAAGATTTCCCAAAATAGAAAAGGAGCAGCGGGCCGGCTTACACTCCGGCCCGTCGCCACAAAGAAGGGAATTACGCGAACGATTTCACGGCGGCTGCTTCTTCGTCTTTCACATCAAAGACGGTATACAGCTTCGTGATCTGCAGCAGGTCGTGAACTTTTTTGGTCAGATTGAGCAGCTTCAGTTCGCCGCCCTGGTTGCGCACCGTGGTAAAGGCGCTGACCAGTTCGCCGATTCCCGAGCTGTCAATGTAATTCACATCACCAAGGTTGAGGAGAATCCTCTTCTGGCCCTTGGAAAGCAGCTCGCGCACGGTATCTTTTAGCATTACGCTGCCTTCGCCGAGCGTGATTCGGCCGCTGCAATCCACAATTGTTACCCCATCCACCTGACGAGTACTGACCTTCATGCTCACTGGGAAGCCTCCTTGCCGCCCTCGGATGGCCCGTGGACGTGCTTGATGAGTTTGATTTCGGTGCCCGTTTGCGACGGATGAATCTGCACCTCGTCCATGAACGAGCGGATCAAAAAAATTCCTCGACCGGAAGTCTTAAGCAAATTTTCCGGCGCCAAGGGGTCGGGGATCTTGCTCATGTCCAGCCCCTTACCCTGGTCACGAATCGTGATTACCAGATCGACGGCTGTTCTCTCCAGTACCAAACTGACTTTTTTGCCGGGATCGTAAGCATTGCCATGAAGCACCGCGTTTACCGCCGCTTCACGCACCGCCATGGAGATTCTCATGACCTCGTCTTCATCAAAGCCGGCTTCCGTGGCCACTTTTCCGGCTGCCTGCTCCGCGCTATCGACGGTCTCCAGCGTCGAATCCAGCGTATAGGAGACCCGGTGTTCGGTCATGGCAAAAGGTTTTTTAATAGGCGCAACCCGGGAAATCCGCCGCTACGCTCCTACCGACTATGCCATACCAACAAAATCGGGGAACGCCGCGAATGCGGTAGTTTGAACTTCCCCTGTGGAAATGTCAACGCGGGGCTGAAAAATGGCTGTCACGATACTGAGGACTTGGACTGAGCGCTGGGAATTGCTCTTGGCGACCTGCCGTGCCGCCCACTAATTACCTGAGCCATCTTCCAGAGCCAAGCGGCCGGCAAACCCGGTCAAAACTTATCTGGATTCTGTCCTGGCTCTTGAGTATTCTCGCAATATGTCTACGCTCGCGCTCACAGAATTGCTCGGCGCTCCGGTCTTTGATACCGCCGGAACCCGGTGCGGGCGTGTACGCGAACTGGCCATGATTCCGCAGGAGGATCGCGCGCGAGTCGCCATGCTGATCGTCCGCACAAAATCCGGCGATCGCATGCTCCCGTCGAGTTCGATTACGTCGATCGAAGCCAGTGTACGCAGTGACGTCTCTTGCAGTCAGTGGGCAACGAGCGATGGATCGGAAGGCTGGCTGCTGCTCGGACGCGACCTGCTCGACCAGCAGGTGATCGATGTCTTCGGCCGCAAGGTGGTGCGGGTCAATGATGTCGATCTGCACCAGGAACTTGTGCAGAACCGGCCTGTATTGAAAGTCGGCTCGGTGGATGTCGGCCCGCGAGGAGCAATTCGCCGGCTCTTGAAGGGAGTAGTGCCGGCAGTCGCCTTGAATGCGCTGTTGAAGAAGATCCCCCCGCGCGAGATTCCCTGGGATTTCGTCGATCTCATCGAAACCGATCCTGCCCGGCGCGTGAAGCTCAAGATTTCTCACGAGCGTCTGGCGAAACTCCACCCTGCTGACATCGCCGACATTGTTGAGGAACTTGCCCCAGACGAGCGCGAAGCGGTCTTCGAGACGCTGGACGAACAGGTCGCCGCGGAAGCCCTGGAAGAAGTTCACCCTAAAGTACAGAAGGCGATCGTAGAGTCGCTCGATTCCGAGCGCGCCGCCGATATCGTGGAGGAGATGGAGCCCGATGCCGCTGCCGATCTCCTGGCGGATCTGCCTGAGGAGCGGACTTCAGAAATTCTGCTCGAAATGGAGCCACAAGAGCGCAAGGAGATGGTTGAGCTCCTTGAGTTCAAGGAGAATACCGCTGCCGGTCGGATGACGACCGAGTACCTGGCGCTTAGGCCAGACAACACCGCAGCCGACGCCGTGGAAGCGCTGCGGAATTTCGGGGGCGGTGTAGAAACTGTAAGTACGATCTACATCGTGGATTCTCTGGGTACGCTAATCGGCGCCGTGCCGCTGGCAAGACTGGTGCTGTCTGAACCCAATACGCCCCTGCTGGCTCTGACTCAGGAGCCTCTCATCTCCACTCGCGCGGGCGCCAGCGAACGTGAAGTGGCCGAACTGTTCGACAAATACAACCTGGTGACATTGCCGGTTGTGGATGAAAATAAGAAGTTGACGGGCGTCATTACCTCGGATGACGTTATCAGCCTGCTGCGCGCGAAACTGTAGCTCCCCTTTGTTCGATATTGTATTCGGATGCACCGATTCTCGTTTCTACCTGTTCAGATTCCATAACTGCATTTATTCTGGTCGGTCGCTTCAGCCTCCCGTGCTCTAACCGTGCGAATGAAAGTCCTAAGACGTTGGAAAACCCGGATCCTGATATTTTTCGCTGTCGTTGGGCCGGGTTTTATTACCGCGAACGTCGACAATGACGCTGGCGGCATCTGGACCTATTCCTCCGCCGGTGCACAATTCGGCCACGCCCTGCTATGGTCGCTCATTCCGATCACTATCGCATTGATTGTTGTCCAGGAAATCTGCGCCCGCATGGGTGCGGTCACAGGAAAAGGGCTTAGCGACCTGATTCGTGAAGAATTTGGTCTGCGTATCACCTTTTTCATGATGCTGGGCATCCTGATAGTGAACTTTGGCAACATTTTTGCGGAATTCGCAGGTATTGCAGGCAGTCTAGAGCTGTTTGGCCTCTCCAAGAACATCACGGTCCCGCTTTGTGCCGTTATTGTGTGGCTTATTGTGGTGAAGGGACAGTACAAGTCTGTGGAGAAGGTTTTTCTTGCGGCTTCGTTTTTTTATTTCACCTACATTTTTGCTGGCATTCTGGCCAAACCAGCATGGAAGGATGCATTGATTGCCACCGTCGTGCCCCCTCCTAAGCACCAGCTATTACAGAGGGATTACTTGTTCATGTTCATTGCCACCGTAGGCACAACCATCGCGCCCTGGATGCAGTTTTATCTGCAATCTTCGATTGTTGAAAAAGGAGTGACACGGCGCCAGTACAAGACTTCACGCCTGGATGTCATCACCGGCTGCATATTCACCGACATCGTGGCTTGGTTCATCATCGTGGCTTGCGCAGCCACTCTGTATGTGCACGGCTACCACAAAATTGCCGACGCTAAAGATGCCGCCCAAGCGCTCCACCCACTAGCGGGCGATTATGCATACATTCTGTTCGCCATGGGCTTGTTTAATGCCTCGTTGTTCGCGGCCTCCATCCTGCCGCTCTCGACTGCATACACCGTATGTGAAGGCCTGGGTTTCGAATCCGGAGTAGGGAAGCGGTTCAGCGAAGCCCCGGTTTTTTACTGGCTATACACCATTTTGATCGCCGCTGGTGCCGGCGTAATTTTGATTCCCAATCTGCCTTTAGTGCGGATTTCCATCCTGTCGCAGGTGGTGAATGGAATTGCGATCCCAGTGGTGCTGGTTTTCATGCTGCTGCTGGTGAACAAGAAGGAACTAATGGGAGAGTACGTGAACTCAAGACTTTACAATGTGATCGCCTGGTCCACGACGGTAATCATGACAATTCTGAGCATTGCCTGGCTGTGGACGTTGCGGGCTGGTAGATAAGCTCGAGTTGAGCTCACAGCGATTCCTTGTGTGGCTGGCTGGTTGCAGATCGTGCAAGTAGCCTCTGAGCATCAGATAACTCTTTTTTCCCACGATCACTCTAAATATAATGAATGACGGAACCGCGATGGTTCGGGTCATGCATTATTCCAGGCTTTCCTTCGCGTTAGTCGTTCTCCTCGGTATCAGGGCAGTTGCGGCTGCTCAAACTACGTCAACAAACGTCACTTCGGCGGCGGCTTATCCGGTGAAGACTTATCATGACGGCGGCATCCGCGATCTCGATGCGATCGGTAGCCGCAAAGTAGGTTGCGGACGCGGGCTGGGCAACTGGTACAGCATCGAACGCCAGATCGCGATGGGCAGAGACTATGCCCAACAGGTTGAAACCACGAGCAAGCTCGTCACAGATCCTGTCGTTACCGAGTACATCAACCGCCTTGGACAGAATCTGGTGAGGAACTCCGATTCCCAGGTGCCATTCACCATCAAAGTTGTCGATGCCGAGGACATCAATGCTTTTGCCCTTCCCGGTGGTTTTTTCTTCGTCGATTCAGGTCTGATCCTTGCGGCCGATAACGAAGCTGAGCTTGCCGGAGTGATGTCGCATGAGATCGCTCACGTAGCCGCTTGTCACGCAGCCCGTCAAAATACCCGTGGTCAGCTTATGAACTTTGCGTCCATCCCGCTGCTTTTTGTTGGCGGCGGAATCGGCTACGCGGCGCAAAACATTGCTGGCCTGGCGCTCCCGCTCGGATTTCTGAAATTCGCCCGCGGCTTCGAAAGCGAGGCCGATTATCTCGGCCTCGAATACATGTACAAAGCCGGATACGATCCCCAGGCCTTCACTGCATTTTTCGAAAAAGTAAAGACCTTGGAAAAAGAACGGCCCGGAATTTTAGCTAAGGCATTCCAAACCCATCCGCAGACGCCTGACCGGATTGAGAAATCGCAACGTGAAATCAATACGCTCCTGCCCCCGCGCGAAGAGTACAAGGTAGATACTTCCGAGTTCGAGGAAGTGAAGGCCCACCTCGCCCAAATCGAGAACCGTCACAAAATCAATAATGGAACTGATAGTGGCCGCCCCACGCTTCGCCGTCGTGGAGGTTCCAAACCAGATGAGGGTAATGGAAAATCCGGTGATGATGACAACGACCGTCCCACGCTGAAGAGGCGGAGCAACAATCCTTCCTGAGTAGGGACCCGCGATAAACAGCTAGACAATCTTCCCCTTTGCAAGATCCTTCACCAGCCCAAGGTCCGCCTCAAGAAAATCATACGACGGCAACTCTGACCGCTTGGCCCAGCGGACATCGCGAAAAATCCTGTTCTCTAATTTGCCTTTGAAATCCTGTACCACATAAAAGCGCAACTCGACTGCGCCGCCGCTCTTATATTCATGGCGAATGCGTGCAACTTCTTCGCCAATCAGCGCGTCAATCCCAAGCTCTTCATCGAGTTCGCGGCGCAGCGCGTCCCGCGGCTGTTCGCCTTCTTCGATTTTGCCGCCGGGAAACTCCCATTTCAGCGGCATGGTCTGATGCCGCGTCCGCTGGCACACCAGAACTTTGCCATTTTTCAAAATCAAAGCCGCAACCACGCGTTTCACAGGAGATCTTATTCTCGCGGGAAGGAACAATCCTTCCAGGCTCAGGCGGTAGATTTTTCCAGTTGTTTGCCAACCAAAGCGGCGCAGTATTCAACCAGTTCGCGGTCTTCCCCCGCGAAAACAGCAGGGAAGTGGCTGTCAATATCGAGTTCGCCCACGACCCTGCCGCGGACAAAAATAGGCACCACAATTTCCGATTTCGTTTCGGTAGAACAGGCCAGATAGCGGGGATCGAGCTTCACATCGTCGACCACCACTGTCTTGCCTGTCGACGCGGCAGCGCCGCAGATTCCCATATTCAGCGGGATGCGCGTATGCACCGTCATAGCCCCCTGGAAGGGCCCCAACACCAACATGGGTGCTTGCGAGCTGGAAGATCTGTCCAGCATGTAAAAGCCAACCCAGTTATATTTCAGCATGCGATCGTGAAGCAGTTTCACGATCTCCCACATATAGTCTTCGACCGATCCTGCGGCCTGAGTAAGTCTATCCAGTTCATTCATTATTTCTTCGAGCTTCGATCCCGTGGGCATAGGTTCTTATAACGGCTGGGCTTCGTTTGTGGACTTGGCACATGCGGCAATACATCTTAGACCGTCGGGTTGTGGAAAAAGTTCGGGATGAATGGCCGCCGTGAGCGCCTTTAGCCCATAAACCAAAGTGGGAGCTGGGGTGTTCAAGAATTCATCGCGAATGCAGTACACACGTCCGGTTTGGGCAGCACGCATTTTATTCCATCCCCTGTCGCGAATAATTTTCTCCAGCGGAACGCGGTCGCCCGCGCCACACCACGCGACCACTACCACATCTGGATCTTCGCACAAGACGGCCTGCGCTGAACGTTGTGCCCCGGGTTCGCCCAGGAACTCGCCACCGGCGGCCTCCACTAATTCTGCGACCCATCTTTGCGAGGTGATGAGCGGCTTGCCCCACTCCTCGCAGTAGACTCGCGGACGCGCAACGCCATTTGTCTCGGCGCGCACGGCTATTATTTCTTGCTGCATCTCAGCGATGACACGCTCGCCGCGCTCTGGAACACCCATGATTCCGGCAATACAAGCAATATCGGTGTAGATATCTTCCAGAGTCTTTGGCGAAAATCCGAGAAAGCGCGCACCAGATTTCAAGATTTCGATTACCGCCTTCTCCTGATAAGGGACCGAGGCTATCACCAGATCGGGCCGCGCGCGCAGAATCTGCTCACTTTGAGCGGTCCAGGAATCAGCGACGATGATGCGGCCGTTCGGCTTGTGTAGGGACGGGGCTTTGCCCCGTCTGGGCGGGTCGAAGACCCGCCCCCACGCAAGCACATCAGTGCAGTACTTTGTGCACGCGACTACAAGATCTAGCTTGCCGACCGCGGCCAGGATCACGGTTGCGCTGGGCTGCAGGCTTACAACTCGTTGCGGGCTGTAATCCGCGGACACAAATTTATCTTACAAGCACTGAACACGCAGGGACAGCGGCCCCTTCGCTCAGCTCAGGGCAGGTTCTCGGCTGTCCGACCGAGCGAAGTTCGGCCATGGCCTTGAATTCTAAAGTGGTTGTTGTAGGATAGGTGTCTTCCCTCAGGCCTAGTCGAGAAGGACTCCTATGGCCGCATTCAAAGACAACGCCGATTCCTCGCCCATCGAGGTGTTTTACTCGTACTCCCACAAGGACGAGAAACTCAGACAACGCCTGGAAAATCACCTCACCATTCTGAAAAACGAGGGTCTGATTTCCGGATGGAAGGACGCGGACATCACCGCAGGCGCTGAATGGGATGACGAGATTAAGAAGCATTTAAATGCCGCGAAGATCATCCTCCTGCTTATCAGCGAGGATTTCTTGGCTTCCAAGTATTGCTATGACATTGAAATGAAGCGCGCCATGGAGCGTCACGAACGAGGCGAGGCGCGCGTGATTCCCATCATCCTGCACGAGGTGGACTGGAGCCGGGCACCCTTCGGCAAGCTGAAAGCACTTCCGAAAGACGGCAAAGCCGTTAGCAGTTGGCGAAACCGGGCACAAGCGTTCAAAAATGTCGCCCTCGGAATCCGCAATGCGATCGAAGAACTTCGGAGCGACGTGGCGGCGGCGACCACACGCGTCAGCGTCGCGGACGACTCCTTGCCGGCGATCTGGAACGTGCCTCACCAGCGGAATATCAACTTCACTGGCCGGGAGGGATTGCTCAAGGAACTACACGAAGCCCTGAATTCCGTAAAACCTGCCGCCCTTACGCAGGCGCTGCATGGACTCGGTGGCGTGGGAAAGACGCAGACTGCCGTCGAGTATGCCTATCGCTATGCCAACGACTACAGCCTCGTCTGGTGGATACGTTCTGAAACATCAGAAAAACTGGCCGCCGATTACGCTCTGCTGGCAGAACGGCTAAACCTGAACGAGAAATCCGAGCGCGAGCAGAAAATCATTGTGCAAGCAGTCAGGAATGCGCTCGCCCGTCGCGCCGAATGGCTGCTGATCTTCGACAACGCCGAACGCCCAGACGACATCCGGGACTATTTGCCGCAAGGCAGCGGCGGGCATGTGCTCGTAACCTCCGTGAACCCCGTCTTTGGGTCAGTGGCGCATCCTCTGAAAGTGAAAGCCATGGAACCAGGCGAGGCGGTGGAGTTCCTTCTAAAGCGCACCTCTCAAACCGATAGGAGAGCTGCGGAAGATCTGGCTAAGGAGTTGGGATATCTGCCTTTGGCGCTGGAGCATGCGGCAGCCTACATTGACAAGACTGGGACCACATTTGCTTGTTACTTGAAACTGTTCAAGACGCGGCAGAAAGATATTCTTGCCCGCGCCGAGCGTCCTGAAAGTTACCACGCCACGGTCGCAACCACCTGGGAGTTATCGTTTGTAGAAGTGGAGAAGCAGTCGAAGGCCGCTGCCCAGCTTATGAATCTGTGTGCCTTCCTCGCGCCGGACGACATTCCACGCGACATGCTGCAGGGTGGGGCGAAGTACTTGCCGAAGCCTCTCTCAGCGGCCGTGTCCGACCAATTTCAGTGGGACGAAGTGGTAGGGGCCCTTCGACGCTATTCGTTGACGGAGGCAAGTGAAGACGCGGTTGCGGTGCATCGCCTGGTGCAAACGGTAGCACGTGAGCGGCTGAATGACACGGAGAAGAAGCAGTGGTCGGAAGCTGCGGCGAAGGTCGTGAACGAGGCCTTTCCATTTGAGAGCAACGACTACCGCACGTGGAAGCAGTGCGCTCGCCTGTTGCCCCACGCGCTGATTGCCGCCGAGTATGCCGAGAAAGCACAGATCGCACAGGATTCAACCGGGAGACTTCTAAACCAGATAGGGGTGTACTTAAAAGGGCGCTCTGAGTTGATTGCAGCGCGTTCAGCACACCAGCGGGCGCTGAAGACGGCTGAAGCCGCATACGGGCCTGACCACCCGAAGGTAGCCACAGGTGTCAACAATCTCGGCCTCGTGCTTGCGGCTTTGGGAGACCTGGCGGGGGCGCGCAAGCACTTTGAGCGGGCGCTGAAGATCGACGAAGCCGTCTACGGGTCTGACGACCCGGATGTCGGCATAGATGTCAACAATCTCGGTGAGGTGCTTCGGGCTTCGGGAGACCTGGCGGGGGCG
>WNGE01011363.1_pt1 | contig 20025 bp, 20 predicted proteins | sample 5400651 | NCBI WGS metagenome assembly WNGE01 (sample SAMN13153370, study PRJNA577476) | soil metagenome | isolation source: 60 cm soil or saprolite under grassland replicate 2 | place: USA:California | collected 2016-06-15
CTCCCCGCGCCGCCTCCTCCCATCAAAGCCGACCTTCTGTTGAAGGAAGGATCTGAACTCAAACTCGGTGACGTTGCGATCCGCACCCTCCACACGCCGGGACACACGGAAGGCGCCGCGTGCTTCTACTTCGAGTCGGCGGGCCTCCTGTTCACGGGCGACACGCTCTACGCCGGCTCCTGCGGCCGCACCGACGTCTTCGGGGGGAGCCCGGCGAAAATGGTCTTCAGCCTGCGGAGGCTCAAGGAGCTGCCGCCGGAGACGCGCGTCTTTCCCGGGCACGGACCCGAGACGACGATCGGGGACGAGACCTGGATCCGTGACCTGACGTATCCGATCGTCTGACTCAACGGCGGCCGCTCGCAGCCCGCCAGCTCCGCGACGGTGGCATGCGTCGCACGAGTCGAACCGGGGCTGGTCGACGGCCGACTCCGAGCCCGAGGCGCCGGTACACCACTTTCATGCTGAATATGACGACGAGGAAGTATGCATACAAGATGAGAAGAGTCGACGGCCAGTAGTACTGCCACAGGATTGCGACGAGCCCGACGACTGCGAGCGCCCCGACCACGATTCGGAGGACGAACGCCTCGATCGCGGATCGGCTGAACGGCCCTCCGTCCACCCCGTAGTTCGTGTGCCGCACGGGATCGCGGAAGGCGTGCCGCGTCGAGGCCCACACCGCGAACACGAGGACCGGCGTGAAGATCGACATCGCCAGGTGCGCCATGCCGGTCGTCACGGTCAGGTCGATGATCCATGCGGCGTACACGATGATCGACGCCTGGAAAAGCCGCTTCCGTCGGTAGATCGGAAGGAAGTTGGGCATGATGACGGTCTTCAGAGTCCTCTTGACGAGTTCCGCGCCGAACGTGATCGACTTCGGCAGACGCCGCGTGAAGAAGTCCGCGATTCGGTCCGATCGGATCATGAGCATGGGAGCGAGGGAACTCATCACGATGCAGAGGATTCCCGCGAATGGCGTCAGGTATCGACCGGCGTAGTCGTTCGGCAGCTGGCCGTTCGCCCGGATTGCGCGGGCCCCCACCGTCGCGTAGAGGATCGCCTCCTCGTTCCGGGCCACGAGGCTCGTGCCGATCGCGGTCGAGGCGCGCCCGGAAAAACCGATGAAATAGGCGAGAGATGCCGTGAGGAAGAGGTCGTTCAGCAGGATGAGCGGGACCGCGATGACGAGCATCGGCAAGACGGATCCGAGCGATCCGGGGTCGATCAGCATGCCGAAACTCAGGAAGAAGATCGCGACGAACGCGTCACGGATCGACTCCATCTTGACCTTCATCCGGCCCGCGATCCGGGTGTCGGCGAAAACCATGCCCATGAAGAACGCGCCCACGATGGCGGGGATGCGGAACGCCTCCGCCAAGGCGCCGGCGAGGAACACCGTGCCGAGGGCGAAGAGGACGAACAGCTCCTCGCTCCGGATCCGCGCGAAGAGCGCGGCCGTCCGCGGCACGACGACCGCTGCGAGCAGCGCGAAGAACCCGATGAAGATGCCCACCCCCGCGAACAGCGCGGGCACGTTCACCGGCGTCTCCGAGGGCACGATCATCCCGTTGACGATCGTCAGGAGGAACATGGACAGGAACGACTCGAGGATGACCATTCCGAGGAGGAATTCCGTCTCCTTGTTGCCGAGGCGCTTGAGGTCGATCAGCGACTTCGCCGTGATCGCGGAGCTCGACATGCTGACGACCCCCGCCATGAAGATCGTGTCGATCAGGGGCCATCCGAGCCACGCCCCGATGACGAAACCCGCGAACATGTTCACGGCGAGGTTCGTGACCGCGAGGATCGCGGCGGCCTCCTTGGTCTTCATCAGCTTCGTGATGCTGAACTCGAGCCCGACGAAGAAGAGGAGGAGCACGAGCCCGATCTGGGAGATGTTCTGGAGGAAGGTGCTGTCTCCCAAGACGCCGTCGTAGGACCATCCGAAGACGCGGAGGTGGATGTTGGGCCCAATCAGGATGCCGGCGATGATGTAGCCGATGACCACGGGCACGCGGGCTCGCGACGCGAGCGCCGCGCCGAGGAACCCAACGGTCGCGATGACCCCGATGTCGAACATGATCGACGCGGTCTCGACCACGCCTCATCCTCCGCAAGATGCGGGCCGTGCGAGCGTCCACGCTGACGTCCGTCGCCCGAGAACCGAAGTTCCCATCCCGACCGCCGGATCGGGCCCAGGCTACTAATAGCTGCTGTCAAGGCGACGGGGTCGGACGACTCGATGTGGTCTGAGGGTTGTCCGAGAAGAGGTTTATTACGAGTGCGAATGTTCCGCGCGCGATGGCGGACGACTGGCACGCCCTCGGGGCGGAAGCCGTCCTCCAGCGGTTGGACGCCTCCCCCCTCGGTCTCACGAGCCACGAGGCCGCCGAGCGGCTCGCACGCGTCGGACCTAACGAGCTCGTTCAGACGGCACGGATCAGTCCGCTCCGTATTCTCGTGAGCCAGTTCACGGACGTCCTCGTGGTCGTTCTGATCATCGCCGCGGTCATTTCCGCGGTCCTCGGGCTTCTGCAAGACGAGACCTCGGACCTCTACGACGCGGTACTCATCATCGCGATCGTGATCATGAACGCCATCCTCGGATTCCGCCAGGAGTACCGCGCGGAGCGTTCTCTTGAGGCGTTGAAGAGCCTCGCGGCCCCGAGGGCCCATGTCCTCCGAGAAGGAGAGACCGTCGCAGTGCCCTCGCGGGAGTTGGTCCCGGGCGAGGTGGTGGTCTTGGCCGCGGGCGACCGCGTGCCCGCCGACGCGCGGCTCCTCGAAGTCGCGAGCCTCCGCGTCAACGAAGCATCCCTCACGGGCGAATCCACGCCGGTGAGCAAGTCGGTGGGCCTGCTGCCCCAGGACACGTTCCTCGGAGACCGCAAGAACATGGTGTTCATGGGGACCGCGGTCGACGGGGGACGCGGCAAGGCCGTCGTGGTCGAGACCGCGATGGGGACCGAGCTCGGGAAGATCGCGGGCCTCGTGCAACGGGAGACGAAAGAAGAGACGCCGCTCCAGAAACAGCTCGACCGGCTCGGCAGGCAGATCGGGATTGCGATTCTGATCGCCGCCGCCTCCATCTTCCTGATCGGGGCGCTCCGCGAACTCGGTGAGCTGGACGTGAACCACATCGAGCTGCTCTTCCTCACGGCCGTCGGATTGTCGGTCGCCGCAATCCCGGAAGGCCTCCCGGCGATCGTGACGATCAGCCTCGCGCTCGGGCTCCAACGGATGATCCGGCGTCACGCGTTAATCCGGAGGCTGCCTGCCGTGGAGGCGCTCGGCGCGGCGTCCGTCATCTGCTCCGACAAGACCGGCACGCTGACGAAGGGGGAGATGAACGTCCGGCTCCTCGTCGCCGGCTCGCGGGAGTACGAAGTGCGCGGCGAGGGGTTCGACCCATCCGGGGACGTCCGCGCCGATGGCAAGAAGGCGGCCCTCTCGGCCCACCCGGATCTCCGCCGATTGCTCGAATGCGGGGTGTTGTGCAACGATGCGGAACTGAAGAAGGACAAGGATCGGTGGATCGTCGCGGGCGACCCGACGGAGGGCGCGCTCCTCGTGGCCGCGGTCCGCGCCGGCCTCGATCCGGATTCGATCCGGTCCGAGATGCCGCGCGTCGCGGAGATCGCCTTCACGTCGGAACGGAAGAAAATGTCGACCCTTCACGCATATCTGTCGGAGCCCGATTTGCAGCAGGTGCTCGCGGTCCCCGAAGGGGAGCGGCACCGAAGTCTCGGCGGCGCAGGGGCGTACTTACACGTCAAGGGGGCGCCCGAGCGAATCCTTGCGGCGTGCGGATACCATCTCGTCGATGGGGAGCGCAAGCCGCTGACCGAGTACGACCGCAAGCAGTATCTGTTCCGGAACCAGGAGTTGGCCACGCGCGCGTTCCGAGTCCTCGGCTTCGCGGTCCGCGAATTTTCCGGAGAAGTCCCGCCGCTGCACGAAGAGGACCTCGAGACGGACCTCACCTTCCTCGGCCTGGCGGGGATGATGGACGCCCCGCGAGCGGACGCGATTGAAGCGATCAAGCGGTGTAACAAGGCGGGGGTCCGCGTCGCCATGATCACGGGGGACCACAAGCTCACGGCGATGGCCGTCGCGCGGGAGATGGGGATCCTCCGGGAGGGAGATCGCGCCCTGACGGGCGAGGAACTCGAGCGGATTCCCGACGAGGAGCTCGTGCGAGACGTGGACCGGATTCGCGTGTACGCCCGAGTGTCGCCCGAGCACAAGATGCGGATCGTGGACGCGTGGAAGAAGGCCGGGCACATCGTCGCGATGACGGGCGATGGCGTCAACGATGCGCCGGCCCTCAAGCGATCGGACCTCGGGGTCGCGATGGGCATCACGGGGACGGACGTCGCGAAGGAGAGCGCGGACATGGTCCTGACGGACGACAACTTCGCGTCGATCGTCGCGGCGATCGAGGAAGGCCGAGGCATCTACGAGAACATCCGCAAGTTCGTCGCCTATCTGCTGTCCGCGAACGCCGGCGAGGTCCTCATCATGTTCATCGCGACCCTCGCCTTGCTGGACCTCCGCTTCCTGCCGTTCTTCGCGCCGGTGCAGCTTCTGTGGATCAACTTGGTCACGGACGGCCTGCCGGCGCTCGCACTCGGAGTGGATCCATATCCGACCGACATTATGGATCGGCCGCCTCGCAATCCGAGGGAGGGCGTGTTGTCTCGGGACATCCTCTTCCTGATCTTCGTCGTCGCGGGGATCCTCACGGTGGGCACCTTGGGGATCTTCTTCCTCGAACTCAACGACGGAGCGGACGTCACTCGGGCCCGGACGGTCGCCTTCACGACCATCGTGTTCTTCGAGCTCTTCCTCGTCTTCGCGATGCGGTCCCCCCGTCAGACCTTGTGGTCCATCGGCCTGTTCACGAACACGAAGCTCATCGTGGCCGTCCTCGCGTCGATGGCGTTGCAGGCCCTGGTGATCTATACGCCATTCCTACAAGGGCCGTTCGGCACGGAGCCCCTGACGGCGTGGGATTGGGCGCGGACGATCCTCATCTCCCTCACGGCCTTCGCCTTCGTCGAAGCCCTGAAGGTCGCACGGAGCCGGTGGTCCAGGTCGTCGCCGCGATGATCGGTCGCGCGGATTCGAGCGGGTCGGCCGACGCCGGGCCTCGCGCCGCAGCACGTCGCGGCGCTGAAGGCGGTGGCGACGCTCTGCAACGGCGAAATCGACGGCCTCACGGTGGGATCGAAGGAGATCGCGTTTCGGCCCGGAGACCTGGCCGGCGGCCGCCACACGTTCGACGTCGGTACGGCGGGGAGTGTGACCCTCGTCCTGCAGGCATGCCTCCCCGTGGCAGCGGCGGCCCCCGAGACGGTCCGTCTACGAATCCTGGGCGGGACTGACGTTCGATGGTCTCCGCCGGTCGACTATTTTGCGCGCGTGTTCCTGCCGCTCTTGCGGCGGCTCGGCGGACGCGCCGAAATCGAAGTCCTCCGACGCGGGTACTACCCGCGCGGGGGCGGCACGGTCGAAGTTGTGATTGAGCCGACTCGGATCTGGACTCCGTTCGATCTCACCTCGCCCCCCGTCATCCAGTCGGTCCGAGGCATCGCGCACGTCTCGAATCTCGCCGAGGATATCCCGAAGCGCATGAAGCGCGCCGCGATGCGGCGGCTCCGTGTCGTGCCCGACGTCAAGATCGAGGAACGGGTGTATCACGGCGTCGAGGCCGTCGGACAAGGCGGAGCGCTCGTCCTCTGTGCCGATGCCGGTCCAACGGTCCTTGGCGCGGACTCGCTCGCGGAACGGGGCAAGAGCTCCGAGCGGGTGGGAGAGGAAGGGGCGACCGCCCTCGTTGCGGAGATGGAGTCGGGGGCCACGCTTGACGTCCACGCGGCGGACCAGCTCCTCGCGTATCTCGCTCGCGCGGACGGACCCTCCCGCTTCCTCGTGCGGGACGTCTCCGGCCACCTCGAGACCATCGCGTGGCTCTTACCCCAGTTCATCCCGTGCAAGATCGAATTTGCGTCGGTGGGCGCCCTGCGAAAGGTGTCCGTCGAGCCCAATCGCTAACCGTACATGCTCGGTCGCGGCGGCTCGCTGGGCTTCTTGGCGACTTCCGTCTGGTGGTGGATGTTCTTGAGCTGCATCTCGATCCGCTCGGCCTCCTCATAGAGCGGGCGCGCATCGAGCTCCGTGTGCAGGAGCAGCTTGTCGATGACCTCGATTGCCCGCGCGGCCGCGCGAGCGTCCGGGTAATCCGGATGGGCTTCGCTCAGGAGCGTGATCACGTCGAAATCGCGCTTCCGGCCCTCGTTCAGGAGGACCCCGGCGACCCCCGTGATGACGCCCTCCTCGAAGACCGTGATGTTGTTCTTGCGGATCATGTCCATCGCCTTGTCCGTCGACCCGATCCCGTAGACTTCGACGGAGCGGTCCGCTTCCTCCTCCTTCGTATCGACGATCAGTCCCTCCGGGCACACGAGCAGGTTGCACCGCGCGTCCTGCGCCCAGTCGAGGACGGTCGCCGCGATCGCCTTGATCAGGTTCGGCGGCGGCTGGAATTCGGAGATGAACACCACGAGCTGGTCCCGCTCGTCGATCTTCGAACCCGCATAGATCCGGACGGGGTTCATCGGCTGCCCGTCTCGGACGAGGGCGACGGTCGGGAAGTAGATCGAGTCCATGATCCCGATCTGCGTGAGGTTGAGGGCGTTGATCAGGTAGTTTGCCACAATCGAGCTCACGAGTCCCACACTCGGGAACCCGTCGATCACGGTCGCACCGCGAAGGTCCATCCGTTTCAGCTCGTAAATCTGGATGCCTTCCATGGGCGCCGCGGTCCATCCCGGATAGGTTACTTAAAGATACCCGGCACGAGTCCCCGCGCTGAGAACACGTCATCCGGTAGGGAGGATTTCGTGTGTGTTGACGAACTCGACGCCCCCCCGCCGGAGCATCACGCCCACGGAGCAGTACTTCTCGGACGAGAGCTCGATCGCTCGCGCGACCGCGGACTCTCGGATGCCGTTCCCTCGAATCCGGTAATGGAGATGGATCTTCGTGAACACGCGCGGCGGATCTTTCGCCCGCTCTGCATCGGCTTCGATTTCCAGCGACGTGAACGCGACGCGCTCCTTCCGAAGGATGTCGACGACGTCCGACGCGGTACACGCCATCGCTGACAGGAGCGCACCTTGCATCGGGCTCGGTCCGCGGCGGGTCGCCGCCTCTCCCGCGTCGAAGCGGATTTCCGCGCCCCCGTCCGCGCTCGCGCGGAACCGCATGTCGTCTTCGTGCTCGAGATGGGCCTTCGTCCGTACCACCGCGCCGGAGGAAGATGGCCCCGGTAAAAGAAGATTCCATTCGCGCCCGCAAAGTTGTTATGATTCCCCTCCTTCGGTCCCGTCGTGCGGCCTCGCGTGATCGTCAACGCGGCGATGAGCGTCGATGGGAAGATCGCTTTCCGAGACGGCGGGCGGGCGCGCCTGAGCAACGAGGAAGATGTGCAACGGGTGCAGCGTCTCCGGGCTCGGGTCGACGCGATTCTCGTCGGGGTGGGGACGGTCCTGGCGGACGACCCCAAGCTCACCGTCAAGGGCGATATCGCGGCGGATCACCTCCCACTGCGGATCGTCCTCGATTCGAACGGCCGCACGCCGGATGGCGCCCGCGTCCTCGATGGGCGGGCCCCCACGCTCATCGTGACGTCCGAGGGATGCGCTCGGACGTTCGCCCATGCCGAAGTCCTCCGATGCGGGAACGATGCCGTGGACGTCCAGCTCCTGCTGGACCGACTCGGCGGCCGGGGGATCCGCACCGTCTTGGTCGAAGGAGGGAGCACGGTGATCTGGTCGTTCCTCCGGGGAGGCCTTGTGGACGAGCTCAAGGTCTTCGTCGGGAGCTTGGTGCTCGGCGGGCGCTCCGCCCCGACCCTCGCCGGCGGCGAGGGCGCCGCCTCGCTCTCGGAATCGATCCGGCTGGTGCTCGACCGGTCGGAGGGGCTGGGGGATGGCATCTTGCTCGAGTACTCGGTGGTGCGGTGAAGCTACTCTGCGACCACATGCTCGGAAGCCTGGCCCGGTGGTTGCGCTTCATGGGCTACGACACGTCGTACCCGGAACCGGGCCCGGACCGAGCGCTGATCGAGCGGGCGCGCGCGGAAGGCCGGATCCTGCTGACGCGGGACAAGGAGCTCGCGGCCCGCGTGCCCGGCAGCGTGGCGGTCCGATCGGACGTCCTCGAGGAGCAGATCGAGGAGGTCGCCTCCGTGTTGTCGCTCCGCCTCGTCGACCCGCTCTCGCGGTGCTCGCTCTGCAACGAACGCTTGGTGCCGGTGTCCGTCCGCGCGGTGCAAGGCATCGTCCCGGAAGGCGTGCGCTCCCGCCACGACGAATTCTGGCAGTGTCCTTCCTGCCGCCGCGTGTACTGGCAAGGGAGCCATTGGGACAAGATGGTGGAGCGACTGGATCGGCTCGACCTCTCGCGCGCCGAACGGCCGTGACGGTCGGCGCGTCGTCCGCGAGGGAAACCCTCATATGGCGAATCGAAAATGGGGTGGGGGTATAGCGAATGGATGGCGCCCTCGTCCTCGAGGACGGAACGGCGGTTCGAGGGGCCTTTTTCGGCGCACGTAGGCCGGTCTTCGGCGAACTCGTCTTCAACACGAACATGACGGGGTACACCGAAGCCCTCACGGTCGATCCCGGCGCGATGGAATCCGAGTCGATCCAGCCGACTGGGTTCGTGGTCAAGGAAGCGTGCGCGGTCCCGAGCCATCCGAAGAGCGCGATGTCCCTCGCCGACTTCCTCCGCGGCCATGAGACGCCCGCCATCGAAGGCGCCGACACGCGCGCCCTGACGATCAAGATCCGTTCCAAGGGGACGATGAAGGCGGCCCTGGTGCCGACGACCGAAGACAGCGCGAAGGTCGCGCGAACCGTACGCGCCACGCCCCATCCGGAGACCCGGAACCTCGTCGCCGAGGTGAGCTCTCCGACCGTCCGACGCTACCCGGGCACAGGCAAACGTACGATCGTCGTCGTGGATTGCGGCGTCAAGCGGAATATCCTCCGGGAGGCCCAGCGCTACGCCGACGTCGTGCGCGTCCCGTACGATGCGACGGCGGACGACATCCTGGCCCTCAAGCCGGACGGCGTGATCCTCTCGAACGGCCCCGGCGATCCGGCCCATCCGGACGTCCTCGCGACGACCGTCGCCGCGACGAAGGACCTGGTCGGCCGCGTCCCGCTCCTCGGCATCTGCCTCGGACACCAGCTCCTCGCCCTCGCCTTCGGCGGACGGACGTTCAAGCTGAAGTTCGGCCACCGGGGGGGCAACCAGCCCGTGAAAGACCTCAAGACGGGCCGCGTCCACATCACCTCCCAGAACCACGGCTTCGCGGTCGATCCGGACTCGCTGCCAACGTCCGAGTTCGAGGTGACCCATCGGAACCTGAACGACGGCACCGTGGAAGGGATGGCCCACCGGCGCCTGCCGATCTTCTCCGTCCAGTACCATCCGGAGGCCCATCCCGGTCCGTGGGACAACGCGTACATCTTCCGGGAGTTCGTCGCGGCGCTCAAGGGGGCCTAGGGACGACCGCGGGGGGTCGCTGGAGTGCCGAAGCGGGAGGACCTTAGGACCGCGATGGTCATCGGCTCCGGTCCAATCGTGATCGGCCAGGCCGCGGAGTTCGACTACTCCGGCTCCCAAGCGTGCCGCTCCCTGCGCGAGGAGGGAGTCCGCGTCGTCCTCGTGAACAGCAACCCGGCGACGATCCAGACGGACCCGGACACGGCGGACGCCGTGTACGTCGAACCGCTAACCGTCGGGTTCCTTGAGAAGATCATCGGGAAGGAGCGGCCCCAGGGAATCTTGAGCGGGATGGGCGGCCAGACCGCCCTGAACCTGTGCAGCGAACTTGCGGAGGCGGGCGTCCTCTCACGATATGGCGTAGAGCTCCTGGGCACCAAGCTCGACGCGATTACCGCCGGGGAGAACCGCGAGCGGTTCGCCGCGTTGATGCGTTCGATCGGCGAGCCAATTCCGCGGAGCCGCGCGGCGTCGGACGTCGAATCCGCTCGGACGTTCGTCGAGGAGATCGGGTGGCCCGTCATCGTGCGGGCGGCCTACACCCTTGGGGGCAGCGGGAGCGGCGTGGCACGCACCCCGGAAGAGCTGGAGGCGATCGTCGCCATGGGCATCGCCTATTCGCGGATCAAGCAGGTCCTCGTCGAGGAGTCCGTCCTCGGGTGGAAGGAGTTCGAGTACGAGGTGATGCGGGACGCCGCGGACAACTGCATCACGATTTGCAGCATGGAGAACCTCGATCCGATGGGGATCCACACGGGCGAATCGATCGTCGTCGCGCCGGCACAGACCCTGAGTGACGTCGACCACCAGACCCTCCGCTCGGCGGCGTTGCGGATCATCCGCGCGCTCGGCGTCGAGGGAGGATGCAACATCCAGTTCGCTGTCCATCCGAAGACCGGCGAGTATCGGGTGATCGAGGTGAACCCGCGCGTCTCCCGGTCCTCCGCCCTCGCCTCGAAGGCCACGGGCTACCCGATCGCCCGGATCGCGGCGAAGATCGCGCTCGGGCTCCGCCTCGACGAGATCCCCAACCCCGTGACGGGCAAGACGCTCGCGTCTTTCGAGCCGACCCTCGACTACGTCGTCACGAAGATCCCCCGCTGGCCGTTCGACAAGTTCCCCACCGTCGACCGTCGCATCGGCACGTCGATGAAGAGCACCGGTGAGGTGATGGCGATCGGCCGGACGTTCGAGGAATCCCTCCTGAAGGCCGTCCGGTCTCTCGAGATTGACCGCGTGGGCCTGGAGCCCCTGCCCTGGACGGACGACGCCTTGCTCCGGGAACTCCGCGAGCCAACCGACCAGCGGCTCTTCGCGATCGCGGAGGCGTTCCGACGCGGCATCGCGCTCGGAAAGGTCGCAACGCTGACGGACTGGGACCCGTTCTGCTCCTGGCGGAGGCGAAGCGCCTCGGGTTCGCGGACGAGGCGATTGCCGCATCCGGGACGGGCTCGGACGAAACGATCCGACGGGCGAGGCCCCGGGTCGCGTACAAGATGGTCGACACGTGCGGCGGCGAGTTCGAGGCCCGGACGCCCTACTATTATTCGACGTACGAGCCCTCGGGAGAATCACGTCGTCTTGCGGGTCGTAAGGTCTTGATCGTGGGCGGCGGCCCGATCCGCATCGGCCAAGGCGTCGAGTTCGACTACTGTTGCGTCCAGGGGATCTTCGCCCTCCGGGAGGAGGGCATCGCCGCGATCATCGCGAACAACAACCCGGAGACGGTCTCGACGGACTTCGATATCTCGAGCCGTCTGTACTTCGAGCCGCTGATCCTCGAGGACGTCCTCAACATCATCGAGGAGGAGCGACCCGAGGGCGTGATCCTCCAGTTCGGCGGGCAGACGTCCATCAACTTGGCCGTGCCTCTCGCGAAGGCGCTCGCGCGACGGAAATCCCGAACGCGGATCCTCGGCACGCCGCCGACCTCGATCGACCTCGCGGAGGACCGCCGGAAGTTCGCGGCCCTCATGCGCCGCCTTGGGATCCTCCAGCCCGACGCGGCCTCGGGCTACAGCTTCGAGGAGGTGCGCCAGCTCGCCGGCCGCATCGGGTATCCGGTCCTCGTCCGGCCCTCGTACGTCCTCGGAGGACGCGGGATGGAAATCGTGCACACGGAGGACGATCTCGCCCGGTTCATGGAGGCCGCGACGCGCGTATCGAAGGACCATCCGGTCCTCGTCGACCGGTACCTCGCGCACGCGACGGAGATCGATGTGGACGTCGTCGCCGACGGTCGGGACGTCCTCATCGGTGGGATCCAAGAGCACATCGAGGAGGCGGGGATCCACTCGGGCGACGCGGCGTGCGTCTTGCCCGCGCAGACCCTCCCCGACCCGATCCTGGCGGACATCCGATCCGTCACGCGGAAAGTCTGCAAGGCGCTCGACGTCGTCGGGCTCATGAACCTCCAGCTCGCGGTGAAGGACGCCGCGGTATACGTCCTCGAGGCGAACCCGCGGGCGAGCCGGACCGTCCCCTACGTCTCGAAGGCGATTGGCATCTCCCTGGCGAAAGTCGCGACGAAGGTGATGCTCGGCCATTCGCTCCGGAGCCTCGGCCTCGTCGGCGAGCCGAAGATCGACCATGTCGCGGTCAAGGCGCCCGTGTTCCCGTTCCAGCGTCTCCCGGGCGTGGACGCGATCCTCGGCCCCGAGATGAAGAGCACGGGAGAGGTGATGGGGATCGATCGGTCGCTCGGCCGGGCGTACTACAAGGCGATGGTCGCCGCGGGAAATCCGCTGCCGACGGACGGCGCGGTGTACGTGACCGTGCGCGACGAGGACAAGCCAGCGATCCTGGGAGTCGCCTCGCGGCTCGTGCAGCAGGGCCTGCGGATCTACGCGACGCGCGGCACGGCGCAGTTCCTCCGGGAACACGGCGTCGAGGCGACGACCGTCTACCGGATCAGCGAGAACCAGTCGCCCGACGCGCTGGGATTGATGCGTCGCGGTGAGATCCGGCTCGTGATCAACACGCCCACCAATTCGACGGGGGCGCGTCGAGACGGCTACATGATGCGTCGGCTCGCGGTCGATTTGAACATCCCGTTCATCTCGACGATCCAGGCCGCCGAGGCCGCGGCCGAGGCGATCGAGGCGTTCCATTCCGGGGAGCTCGATGTGATCCCCCTCGGGTCGTTCGCCTCGACGATGCGCGCGGCGGCGGCAAAGCTTTAGGGGCCGCCACGAATCGGATTGATCGTGCAGCCGATTCGGCTCCTCGGACCGGTGATGCTCGTGGCCGGGCTCGCCTGCCTCGGCCTTGCGGTGGCACGGGGGGAGGCGGCGGTGTCCCTGGTCGTCGTCTTCCCGCTCGTGACCGGGAGCGGCCCTCTGACCTTGGCGGGCATCCTGCTCACGTTCCTGGGGTTCTTCGCCACGTTCCTGTTCTGGCCTGGGCGGCCGGTTGAAATCGTTGCCCCCGAGGGATCGAGTGCTGCCGCGGAGGACTCGTCCGGCCCGGCTCCGACCCGCCGATGGGGTGGCGTCGTGTTCCTCGGTCCCTTCCCGATCGTCTTCGGATCGGACCCACGGATGACTCGAATGATGCTCCTGGTCGGTATCCTGCTGTTCGTCGCCCTTCTCGCACTGGCTCTCTTCGCGCTCCTGGGCTGACGTCTATTTATCGCGCGGTGTCGTTCGGCCGGCCGCATGAACATCCTCGTCGCGGATGGCCTCGATGCGGAGGCGCTCGCCTTCCTGCAGAGGGTCCACGATGTCCACATCGAGGAGGTGGACGCCTCCCGGCTCCTCCAGCTGATCCCGCCGTTCCATGCGCTGATCGTCCGTGGCCGCACGAAGGTCACGACGGAGGTCCTCGTCCGCGGTTCGAATCTGAAGGTCGTGGGTCGGGCGGGCGTCGGGATTGACAACATCGACGTCGAGACCGCAACCGCTCGCAAAATCGTCGTGGTAAACGCGCCGACTGCGAGCACGGTGAGCGTCGCCGAGCTTGCGATCGGGCACATGATTTCCCTCCTTCGGCACCTTCCGCTCGCGGACCGGTCTGTGAGGGAAGGGACGTGGGAAAAGAAAGGGCTCGAAGGCCGCGAGCTTTCGGGAAAGGTCCTAGGGCTCGTCGGTTCCGGCCGGATCGGCGGGGAGGTTGCGAGGCGCGCCCACGCCTTCGGGATGACGGTCATCGCCTTCGATCCATATCTCTCCCTACCGACCGCGGACGGCCTGGGGATTCGGCTCGTCGAAAAGGAGTCGTTGTTTCGCGACGCGGATGTCGTGAGCGTCCACACGGCCCTGACGCCCGAGACGAAAGGCCTCGTGGGCCGGGAGGAACTCGCTCTCATGAAGCGCACGGCCATCATCGTGAACTGTGCCCGGGGGGAAATCGTCCGGGAGGACGCCCTCGCCGATGCGCTCCGGTCCGGGACGATCGCCGGGGCAGCGATCGACGTCTTCGAGAAAGAACCTCCCACCGGAAGCCCGCTTCTCACCGCCCCGCACGTCGTGTTCTCGCCGCATCTCGGCGCGTCGACGGAGGAGGCGCAGGCGCGCGCGGGAGCGATCATCGCGGACCAAGTGCTCAAGGCGTTGGAGGGAAAACGCGCGGAGTATTGCGTGAATCCAAAGGTCTACGTCTGATTTGCGAGTGCGTGAGCCGCGTCTCGGAGATCGGTCCCGTGTAGACGGCCATATTCCCGCACCTCGGCGATGATTGCGGCGTACTGGGCATAGTCGCCGCCGAGGTGGCGCACCGCGCGACCGAGCGCCTTCTCGAACGCTTCCCCGTGACGAGTCTTCAGCGCCTCCTTGAGGACGCGCGCCCGGGCCGCGGGATCCATCGCGATGTTGCGCAAGGCGCGCAGGAATAAAGTCCGCACGGTCCCGCTCTCAGCGGGGATTCTCACAGACCTTCAGGAAGTTCCGGAAAATCTCCCCGCCAAATTGGGTGTGTTCCACTTCCGGGTGGAACTGCAGGCCGAAGATGGGTTCCGACCGATGCCGCATCGCCTGGACCGAACAGTTCGGAGAGCTCGCGAGGCCGATGAAGCCGGGCGGCAGGACCGTCACCTCGTCGTTGTGCGACTCCCAGACCTCGAAGCGGTCCGGCAGGCCTTCGAACAGGACGTCGGGCTCGCGGACGTTCAGGAGGGACTTCCCGAACTCCGGCACCTTGGCGGGGGCCGCCTCCCCGCCGAAATGCTTCGCCATGAACTGGTGTCCCGCGCAGATGCCGAGGATCGGCCCCCCGAACGCGTCGAGGTACTCCCCGTTGCGCCCCATCTTGGAGGGATCGACGCCGACGCGCGGCGCGCCTCCGGACAGGACGAGCCCGTCGAGATCCTGGAGGCCGCCGACGGGCGTGTCGTTCGGGACGATCTTCGTCTCGACCCCGAGGTACTTCAGGACCCGCCATTCGCGGTGGGTCCACTGCCCTCCGTTGTCGACGACGAAAACGCGCATGGGACAACGAAAGGACCCGGCGACAAAAAGGTTTCCATCGATCCTACGTCTACTCCCACTCGATCGTGGCCGGAGGCTTATTCGAGACGTCGTACACGACGCGGTTGATCCCGCCGACCTCGTTCGTGATGCGGGTCGAGATTCGGTCGAGCACATCGTGGGGGATCTTCGAATACGTCGCGCTCATGCCATCGATCGATTCGACCGCTCGCACCGCGACGGTGTGTCCGTAGACGCGGAGGTCGCCATGGACGCCGACGGTCTGCACGGGCACGAGGACCGCGAAGTACTGCCAGGGCACCGGCATGAGCCCCCGTGACGCGGCCGCCTGGATTTCGTCCTCCACGATCGCCGAGGCCTCCCGGACGAGCGCCACCCGCTCCGGCGTCACTTCGCCAATGACTCGCACCGCGAGGGCGGGTCCCGGAAACGGCTGGCGTTCGGCGACGCGGACCCCGAGCGCGCGGGCGACCGCTCGGACTTCGTCCTTGTACAAGTCCCGCAACGGCTCGATGAGCTTCAGCTTCATTTCCGCCGGGAGGCCGGCGACGTTGTGGTGCGTTTTGATGCGGTCCCGCAGCTGTCCGCCGCTCTCGATCCAGTCCGGGGCGATGGTGCCTTGGACTAAGTGATCCGCGCCGAACGTCTTCGCCTCGTGTTCGAACAGCTCGATGAACTTCCGACCGATGATCGTCCGTTTCTTCTCCGGATCCGTCACGCCGCGGAGCGCCGCGAAGAATTCGTCGGCGGCACGGAGGATGCGGTGATTTACCCCCAGGGTCTGGAGCGTGTGCTCGACGTCTTCGGTCTCGGCTTTCCGCATGAGGCCCGTGTCGACGTAGACGCCGAGGAGGCGGTCTCCGAGTGCCCGGCCCGCCAGGACCGCGGCCGTCGTGCTGTCGACGCCTCCGGAGCAGGCGATGATCGCTCGGCCAGGCACGGCGTTCCGGATGAGCTCGACCTGCTCGCGGATGAACGCGTCGGCATCGAACTTCATTCTCCCAGCGTCCGCGAGTCCTCGAGGACCCATTTCTTTAGCGCCTCGCGATGCTCCTGGAGCTTCTCCGCGAGCCGCTCGTCCTTCACCGCGAGGATCTCGACCGCGAGGATCGCCGCGTTCTCCCCTCGATCCAGGCCGACCGCGGCGACGGGCACGCCCGGGGGCATCTGGGAGACGCTCAGGACCGCGTCGAGGTTCAGCTTCCCGCTAACGGGCACACCGATGACCGGTTTCGTCGTGTGCGATGCGATCGTGCCGGGGAGCGCCGCCGAAAGGCCCGCCACCGCGATGAAGAACTTGGCGGTCGTGTTCCGGATGAGGTCGCGGAGCAGGTCCGGAGTCCGGTGGGCGGACGCGACGACGATTTCATACCCGACTCCGAATTCGTCGAGCATCGAAGCGGCTTTCTTCCCGACCTCGGCGTCCGTCTTGGAACCCAGAACGACGAGCACTTCGACGGCCATCGCGTAGGACAAAGAGGGCTCGGGAAATAAAGGCTTCTCACTGCACGAGCGGCGCGTGTGCGGGGCGCTATCCGTGCCCTAACTCTTCATGATCGCGAGGAGGAAGAGACCGATCGCGGCGGCGGCTCCGATGATGGCTGCGAGGATCACGCCGATGGATTGGACGATGATTCCGACGAGATCCACGCCCGCGCTGTACGGTCCCGTGTACCAAGCCCACAAGATTCCCACGATCAGACCACCCACAAGGAGCCCGACCCCGATCTTCCGGCTCTTGCCGCTTCCGAAGTACGCCGTGAAGGCGCCCGTGATGACGAGGAAGAGGCTGAACGTAAGCAGGAGGATGGTCACGAATGTCCACGGTTCAAACGCGGCAAAAACGCTCATGTGGCTCCCTCAGAACTTGATTCCCGTTAAGGTCTTCGTGTCGATGACGCCCGCGATGGATCGGATCTTGTCGACGACGACCTGACCGAGGACATTGAAGTCCTCCGCTTCGATCTTTGCGATGAGGTCGTACTCCCCGAACAGGGGATGGAGTTCCACGATTTCCTTGACCTTGAGGAGCTCGTTGTACACCTCGTGCTCCTTAGCGGGAGCGGTGCTAATGAGCACGAACCCGATGGCCATCCCTGGTCACCTCGCCCGGAACCTTCTGACGCAATATAACCCTTTCGTACCTTGGCAAAGCGATTCACGTCCTCTTGTCTCTCCATTAGAACGACGTGTGTCGCTCCGCCCGGCTCAGTGCCTGCGACCACGTGGGCAAGTTCGTCTGCGTCCCCTTCGCTTCGACGGCGTAGCTCGCGACCGCAGAGCCGAGGATGCCGCAGTGCCGCACGTCGTATCCCCGCGAAAGTCCCGCGTAGAATCCCGCCCGGTATGCATCGCCCGCGCCGGTCACGTCGACGAGCCGGCGCGGTGGGACTCGTGGGATTCGGATCCGTTCTTCGCGCGTGTACACGGTGCTCCCCCTCGAGCCCATCGTGACGACGACGACGGGCGCGAACCGTGCCAGGCCGGCGGTCGAGGTGACGCGCACGAAACGCTTCGCACGGGCGATCTCCGCTTCGTTCCCGAAGAAATACGTGGAGCGGCGGATGAGCTCGCGGAACTGATGGGCCGTGTACACGTAGTGGATTTCTTGCGACGGGTCGAACGCAATCGATCGGCCGAGGTCCTCCGCGAGTTTCGCGATTCGCAGATAGTACTGTGGGCGGCCCGTGCCCAGATGGACCAGATCGACGTCTTTCACGGAGTGCCGGAGGACTGGGAGTCGCACGGCCTCTTTCATCGGCCCTTGATCGATGATCGCCATTTGGTTTCCGTTCGGATCCGAGAAGATCCAGGCGGTCGGGGTGCTCGCCCGCGGGAGCGCGCGGAGGTCCGTGAGGTCGACGCCCTCCGCGGCCAGGGCGGAACGATAGTCCGCCGGGAAGTCGGTTCCGACGAACGAGGCCAGGCTCGTCTTGACGCCGAGCCGGGCGGCCGACCTCGCGAGATTCCCGGCGGTGCCGCCGAAATATCGGTTCCGATCCACGATCTCGATCGACGTGTTCGGCCGTGGGAGGCGGCGCACGCTGACGATGTAGTCCATCGCGACGTGGCCGAACGCACCGAGGAAGTTCCTCATGCGAACGCCGCCAAGCCCCGTTGCACGTCCGCGAAGCGCTCGAAGCGGTGGTACGGGATTTCTTCTTCGTCGCACAGGCGGGCCAACTCCTCCTTGGCGAAAACGAGATCGGCCTCGAGGGCGGGGCACAGGTCCGAATGTCCGTCTCCGACGTAGGCCGTCCGGTACCCTTCGGCCCGAAGTTCGAAGAGGCGCAGCAGCTTGCACGTACCGCATAGGGTGCACGTCGGATCGGCCCACGGATACTCGATCCGCACAATCCCGCCCTCGAAGACCGCCCGGTTGGTCCGGACGGGCAGGCGGATGTCCCACTTCCGCAGGACATGGCGCACATAGAAGTCAAGGCCCTCACTCACGATTTCGACGAGAATCCCGCCGGCTTCACAGAAACGGACGAAGTCGAGGAACGTCTCATCGATCTCGACGTGGGCGTCGATGAAACGCAGGAGGTCGTCCTGTTTCGTGTGGAGCAGCGCGAACTGCCGCGCCATCGTCTCCCGCGTTCCGATCTGGCGGGCGCGATGGAGCTCCTCGATCTCCCACCATGCGGGTGGCGCAAACTCGGCCAAGATCGCCTCGGCGACGTCGGTGCGGGTGATCGTGCCGTCGAAGTCGCTGAGGACCGCTCGTTTCGCCCGCAGTTTGCGTCCCTCCCGCCGCGCGACGGTTCATCAGGTCCCTTCGCGCCACGAATCGAGGTAGGCGCGTTGCTCCTTCGTGAGCCGATCGATTCGGATTCCTGAACTGCGGAGCTTCAAGCGAGCGACTTTGAGGTCGAGGTCGGCGGGGACGGCGTAGACACGCGGCTTCAGGCTCGAGGCGTGCTGCGCGAGATACCCGGCCGCGCCGGCCTGGATGGCGAAACTCATGTCCATGATCTCAACGGGATGGCCCTGCCCGGCCGCGATGTTCACGAGCCTGCCTTCCGCCAGGAGGTAGACGCGCTTCCCGCCCGGAAGTCTGTACTCGTCGACGAATTCGCGAACGCGTCGCTCCCCCTTCGAGAGCCGCTCGAGGTCCGCCTTCGAAATTTCGTTGTCGAAGTGGCCCGAATTCGCGAGGACGACGCCGTCTTTCAGCCCGGGGAAATGCGCCGCCGTGACGATGTCCTTGCATCCGGTCGCGGTGACGATGAAATCGGCCACCTTCGCGGCGGCCCGCATCGGCAGGACCTCGAATCCGTCCATCGAGGCTTCGAGCGCCTTGACCGGGTCGACTTCCGTCACGACGACGTGGGCGCCGAGGCCGTGGGCGCGCATCGCGATCCCACGGCCCGTCCACCCGTATCCCGCGACGACGAACGTCTTGCCGGCGATTACGAGATTCGTCGCGGTCATCAGGCCGTCGATCGTGCTCTGGCCGGTCCCGTAGCGGTTGTCGAACAGATGCTTCATCTGCGCGTCGTTGACGTCGATGATCGGGAACCGCAGGGCGCCGTCCCGCTCCATGGCGCGGAGGCGAATCACGCCCGTGGTGGTCTCCTCGTTCCCTCCGCGGACGCCGGGCAACAGCTCCGTCCTCTTGGTGTGAAGGAGGAAAACGAGGTCCGCCCCGTCGTCGATCACGAGATCGGGCTTGAGGTCGAGGACCTTGTGCAGGTTCTCGTAGTATTCCTCGGTGGACTGCCACTTGCGGGCGTACACCTCGAGGCCGTGGACCTCCTCCAGAGCCGTCGCAACGCTGTCGTCCGTCGACAGGGGATTGCACGACGCGAGCCGGACGGTCGCGCCGGATTCCCGGAGCGACAGGGCGAGGACGCCCGTCTTCGCCTCGACGTGCAACGCCATTCCGATGCGGAGGCCTCGAAGGGTCTTCTCTCGTTTCAGCTCGTCCCGGATCGCCGCGAGCACGGGCATGTGGTCGCGAGCCCATTCGATGCGACGGGCGCCGCGCTCGCCGAGCTCCGACATCCGCGTGCCG
>WNGE01003431.1_pt1 | contig 20018 bp, 15 predicted proteins | sample 5400651 | NCBI WGS metagenome assembly WNGE01 (sample SAMN13153370, study PRJNA577476) | soil metagenome | isolation source: 60 cm soil or saprolite under grassland replicate 2 | place: USA:California | collected 2016-06-15
AGAGGCTGACCGGCACGTGGATGCAGTCGTCGAGTATCAGGAGGCCATCAAGCTCGCCCCCTCGCAACCCGGGTTGCACGAAGAACTTGGCTCGGAATACCGCAATCTGGGGAAGACCGAGGAAGCGGAAGCGGCCTTCCGCCGCGAACTGGAGATCGATCCCTACAACGTGCTGGCGCGCTACAAACTGGGTGTGCTTCTAGTCGAGAAAGGCGACGCTGCGAAGGGAAAAGAACTGATCGAGGCGTCGCTCCGCGAGAAACCCGGGCTCCTGCACTCGGACTACAACTTGGGCCGCGCTGACATGGCGCTAGGGAATGACACTTCTGCCGCGCAGCACCTCGAGCGTGCCACCACTGCCCCCGGTTCCGATCCTGAGGTCGTCGTGCAAGCGTGGTATCAATTGGGCATCGTGTACCGCCGGTTGCACCGGATGGAAGAGGCGCAAAAAGCCATGGCGATGTTCCAAAAACTGAAGGATGAGCAAGCGGAAGGCTCGCGGAAGGCCCTGCGCAGATATCAGGCGCAACAGGATTCAGCGGGCACCGCGCCGACATCCCCTCCGACGGATCCCCCGGCCGACCCCAAGTAAGCTATTGGGTTTGGGGTTTTGTGTTCGCGGCGCGACTTTGAATTTCTTCGACGCGATTGAATTCTTCTTTGGCGCGATCGAGAGAATGAATCTGTTTGTAAAGCCTGCCTAGTTGAAAATGTGCCGCAGCATTCTCCGGATCGAGCCTGGTCGCTTCTTCCAGTTCGCGTTGCGCTTCCTTCATGCGGTTGGTGCGCAGGTATGCAGCGCCAAGCTTCAGATGACAAGGCCCATCCCCGGGAGCAAGTTGCACAGCCTTTTCCAGCAGAGGAATAGCCTCCTCCATCCGATTCTCCTGAATCAGCAGATTTCCGAGATTCAAGTACGCCTGCTCGCTGGGGCGCAAGTCCTGTTCTTGCCAGGCAATCGATTTGCGGTAGGCATCCATCGCCTCCTCGGGCTTGGCTTCCGATTCCAAGATCAACCCGATGTTGTTTTCGGCTTTGGAGTTGTGAGGATCGAACTCCAGCACTTTCGCGAATGCTCGGCGAGCCTCCGGGAGCGCGCTTCTGGTGTAATACGCACGACCTAGAAAATACCAGGCATCTTTGTTCTGCGGATCGATCCGGACGGCCGTCTCCAGCCATTTGATGGCATCTGGATAATCGCCCAGCAGCACATAGTTCAAGGCCACGACTTTCAGGTCGTCGCCAGTGGGTGCCTTGATCGCCGCCGCGCGTGTGTAGACCGCCAAGGACTCCGACGGCCGGTTTTGGCGGTGGAGGACAAAACCAAGCAGGTACAGTGCATCGGACGAATCGGGACGAGACACAAGATAGCGCTGAAGGGCCCGCTCGGCGCTGGGAAAGTCGGAGAGATGAACGAGCGATTTGCCTTTGTAAAGCAGGGCGTCAGTCATGCCTGGGGAAGCGGCCTCGGCGCGTGTAAAGGACTCGACTGCTGACGAGTAGTTGCCGGTGCGAAATGCTGCGATGCCGCGACCAAGGTCCCCTTCGGATTGCGCCAGACTCTCCAGCGGAAATACGATGCAGAGAGCGCTCAAGCATAGAAGAAGGCATGGGTTTACCAAGCGCGGGTTCATGGTTTCGGCGATGGTGCCGACCTCGGCGGTTCGTCGATCTGCAGGATCTGATTCGCAGGAACGTCCTCGATAGTTTGCCGGATTCCGCTGGGCCAGCGGATCTCGATTCTTAGCGCAACGTCTTCCTTCCCTAATCCGAAGTGTACGCGTTTGTCGCTCGCGGAAAGATAGCTGCTGCTCGTCGAAACCGTGGCGAACTGCGAACCGGTAGCGGTCACGAGCATGACCTCTGCGCCGATTGCATCGCGGTTGCTGCTGTGTCCGACCAATTTCAAGAGGAGCCAATGATTCTGGGTTTGCGTTTGGTTATGGAGGACATGCGCCGGGCCGTCATTGGTGGTCACCACGGCATCCAGGCGGCCATCATTATCCAGGTCGCCAATGGCCATCCCGCGAGCGACCCACGCCTGACTGAAAACGGTTCCGGATTGCGCCGAGACGTCCACAAACCCGTGGCCGGTGTTGCGCGCGAGGAGCATGGGTTCGCGATAACGCAGGTTGGGAGAGGTGAGTTCGATGGTATCGAGATCATGCCCCTGAGCCACGAGCAGGTCTTTCCACCCGTCGTTATCGTAGTCCAGAAAACGCACTCCCCACCCGGAATGGGCCAGCGTCATTTGGGCGAGCCCGGCGGTGGCACTGACGTAGCTGAATGAACCATCGCCGTTGTTTTGGTAGAGAGCATAGCGCTGGTTGGCGAGATCGGTGACAACCAAGTCGGGCCAGCCGTCGTTGTTGTAATCGGCAAAGTCGACGCCCATCCCGGCATAGGTGCGTCCGTCGATGTCCACGGCTACCTCTGATACCAGTCCTAAATCTTCGAAAGTGCCGTCTCCTTTGTTGTGATACAGGAACTCCACCATCGAATCATTGGCGACAAAAAAATCGATATGACCATCGCGGTCATAGTCGGCAATCGCCACGCCAAGTCCCTTCCCGGGCTTGGAAAGGCCAGCTTTCTGCCCAATCTCAGTGAAAGCACCGTTCTTATTATTGTGGTAAACGAGGGGTGCGATTGGCTTGAAGTGATCCGGATGGCAGTACGCGCGGTAGCCTTCCTTGTGTTCGCCGCACCAGAGGTCGTCAAAATCCCAATCCAGGTATCGTAGTACGACCAAATCGAGGAACCCGTCTCCATCCAGATCAATCCATGCCGCGCTTGTCGACCACCCGCTTCCTCCCACCCCGGCGGTCAGCGTCACGTCCGTGAACGTTCCGTTTCCATTGTTGTGGTAAAGCCGGTTCCCTCCGTATGCCGTTACGTAGAGATCCTCGAATCCGTCGTTGTCGTAATCGCCGACGGCGACTCCCATGCCGTATCCGGCGCCTTGGAGACCAGCTCTCTCGGTGACGTCATCAAAAGTACCGTCGGGCTTCTGATGATAGAGCCGGTTCCAGTACTCCGGGCCTGTTTTTTGGGGAATCGTTCCTTTGGGAGTTGGATCGCTCAGCGGTGCTCCATTCACCAGGAAGATATCGAGGCGTCCATCATTATCGTAGTCGAAGACCGCGACTCCTGCACCCATGGTCTCAAGTAAGTACTTCCTGGAAGTGTGCGACGCCCGATACTGGAAGTTGATGCCGAGCCGGGCGGTGACATCGACAAACGATCCAGGAGATACAGGCGCGGTTGCGGTCAGCGGGGGGTAATCCTGCGGAACTGCTAGGACTGCCGAGCAATACAACGTAGAACAAACTGCTGCCAAAAGAAGGACCCGGGGTCGATGTAAGTCGCGATCGGATGGCCCGTTTGGGGTCACGGTTCACCGATTCCTTTGCCTTCGACTACGGTGAAAATCCGGTCCAGCGATGGAACTCGAATCTCTTCCTTTGCCCCGCTTGGCCACTGGATCTCGAGTTTCTCGATTTTGGTTGCCGCACCCAAGCCAAAGTGCAGGCGTGGATCGGAACTGGACGCATAGCTGCCACCGCTGACAACATCGCCTCTCTGACGGATCGCCCCGGTGGTAACGAAGACCTTTGCTCCGATGGCGTCACGTGGGCTTTTCGGACCGCCCACCAAGCGAATGCCTAGCCAGTGATTGGAGTTGCTGACGACATTACGGAGTAGTACGGGGGTCGAGTCCATAACGTTGAGCACCACATCGATGTGCCCGTCGTTGAACAGATCTCCGAACGCCGCGCCGCGGGCGGAGACGACGACGGCCAACCCGCTGCCCGTCGCCGGGGGAACCTCCTCAAACTTTGATCCGTTCAAGTTGCGGAACAGGAGCGGACGCTGAGCAAACGTCGTGCCCCAGTCCTGCTTGTCCACGCCGGGGTAAACGTGGCCGTTGGCGACAAAAATATCGAGCAAGCCGTCATTGTCGAAGTCGATAAACCCGGTTCCCCAGCCGAGGAAGGGGATGGTCGAGTTACCAAGGCCGGCAGCAAAACTGACGTCCGAAAAACTGGCATCTCCATCATTGCGGTAAAGTGTGTTGTAGTCGTCGGAGAAATTGGTGATATGAAAATCGACTTTTCCATCGCGATTGTAGTCGCCGACTGCAATCCCCATGGCCGCTTGCTCGCGTCCCTCATCGTTTAGAGCAAATCCGGAAAGATAACTGACGTCTTCGAATGTGCCATCGTGCTTGTTCCGGTAAAGATATTTTGGGACGGAATCGTTGGCTACGAGCAGATCCAGCCAGCCGTCGTCATCGACGTCCACAAAAGCCGAGGCTAGGCCATAGTACCCTCTGGGATCAGAGACGCCTGCAAGCACACTGACATCGGTAAAAGTTCCGTCGCCGTTATTGTGGAAGAGGTGGTCACTCTCTCCGGGCAAGCCCCGCGGACCGCACATCACGTCAATGCCACGAAATTGGCAGAAACCCGGGGGAAGACCGTCTTTGCCGGCAATTGGTGGATGGTCAGGATCGAACTTTACGTAGCCCGGAACGAACAAATCCAGGAAACCATCGCGGTCGTAGTCGCCCCAGGTCGCACCCGTTGACCAACCTCCCAAGGCGACTCCCGCCTTTTCCGCGACGTCGGTGAAAGTTCCGTCGTGGTTGTTATGGTAGAGGCGGTTCTTACCGAAATTGGAAACGTAAATGTCTGGCCACCCATCGCGGTCGTAATCTCCCACGACAACGCCGAAACCCCAGCGCTCATTCGCCACGCCTGCTTTATCGGTGACATCCGTGAATGTTCCGTCATGATTATTGTGCAGGAGCATCGCCCGCGGTGGCGCCTCCTTGCCTTTCAGTGCTCGAAAGGTTGAGCCGTTTAGCAGATAGATGTCGAGCCAACCGTCGTTGTCATAGTCGATAAGCGCTACCCCGGAGCCCGGCGTTTCCAGGATTGTGTTCTTCTCCGGAGTTCCAGATCGGTGATGGAACTTGTCCAGACCGGCCACGTGAGTGATGTCAGCAAAGATCACGGGCGCGCCATCTACGAAACCCCCGGCCGTAATTGGGCGTGACAAAGCGTCCTTCACGGGCGCGCGAGCAACGCCTGTGCTCATCCCGCTTTGCTGTTGCGGCGTACCTCCACGCTCCGGGTTTTGCGCCGTGGCGCTGCCCAAGGCAAGCAACAACGAGGCAATGAGGAGTGCTCTACCTGCTTCTCCCCAGCAGAGACCGCGGATCAATTGACGGGAAATGAACGTTGGCATTAAATCCAGACCGAGGGCCGCAATATTGCAAGAATCTTCTCACAGACTGGGATCCGGGTCCAACCGTAGTGTGCATCGAACAAAAGACGACGAGTTGCAAGATTGCGCGCTCGTCGCCGGGCATGCTGATTGCAAAACCCCGCAAAACACTTGACATTTATCGGCGAGATGAACCACGATGTCTGACGGGCGAAACGCTTTAGTAGCGTTACAAAACCGCTTTAATTGGAGTTGTTAGTGTCCGAGGGATACGGTACCCTGAGGCGGAGAGGCTGATGCCGCGGTTTCCCCGGGCCATCGGGGGGACTGCGGAGAGCTGGAAGGTTGCTTCCAAGACAATGGCTAGAGCGCACTTTACCCACTCGTCGAAATCAGCTCTGCCCACGAAGCCGGTGAGTCTCCGGTCGCTCGCGGAATACCTAAAGCTCTCGCCGGCCACGGTTTCAGTGGTGATCAATGATTCGCCCGCGGCCAAGGCGATTCCAAAGCATACAAAAGACCGAGTGCTGCAGGCGGCTCGCAAGCTGCAATATCGTGCAAATTTCTTTGCCCGGTCCTTGAGCCTCAAGCGCGGATTCATGGTGGGCGTGCTGGTGCCGGAGATCAGCGAAGGCTATGCGGCGTCGATCATGCGCGGTATCGAAGACCAGTTGCTAAGCGAGGGCTACTTCTATTTTGTCGCGAGCCATCGCGGCAAGCCGGATTTGATTCAGGAATATCCGCGCATGCTGATCGACCGCGCGGTCGAAGGCGTGATTCTCCTGAACACGCCGGTAGTGCAAGCGCTCCCCGTGCCCGTGGTCGCAATCTCCGGACATCATCGCGCGCCGGGCGTGACCAACATTGCGGTCGATAACCGGAAGGCGACCTTTGATGCCCTCGAACATCTGGTCACGCTTGGCCACCGGCGCATCGCATTTTTTAAAGGACATCGCGGCAGTTCGGATACGGAGTACCGGTGGAAGGGCATTCTGTGTGCGGCGGCGCAACTCGGCATTGAGATGCGTCCTGCGCTGACCATTCAATTGCAGCGTGACGCGGAAAACCCTGGGCCTTCGCTTCCGGAAGAAGGCTACGCCACTGCGCAGGAATTGCTGGCGACCCGGGAACCGTTTACCGCGTTGTTCGCCTTCAACGATATTTCGGCGATCGGCGCGGTGCGCGCGTTTCGCGATGCGGGATTGCGCGTGCCGGAGGACGTTTCGGTGGTGGGCTTTGACGATATCCAGGCAGCGGCGTATCTGACTCCCCGGCTCACCACGGTGCGGCAACCGCTGCGGCAGATGGGAGAGATGGCCGCCCAGCAGTTGTTGATGCGGATTTCCAATGGCAATGGAAAAGTGCCGCAGCTGATTTCGCTGGCGCCGGAGTTAATCGTGCGCGAGTCGACGGGGCCGGCTCGCGTGCCGTAGGCGGAGTAAGACGTGGACCGTGGTCAGAGAACTTCAGGGCTTTGCCGATTCCTTTTTTGCGGGTTCGGACCGCTGGTAGACGCGCACGTAATCCACCAGCATGCTTTGAGGAAATACCGTGTTGGAGTCCGGATTTCCGGGCCAGTCGCCGCCCACCGCGAGATTAAGGATCAGAAAGAAGGGCTTGTCGAAAACCCACTTCCATCCGGGTTTAAGGTCGGCGCGCGTGCGGCGCACGTAGAGTTGCTTATCGACGTAGAAGCTGATGGACTCAGTATCCCACTCGATCGCAAAGATGTGGAAGTCGTCGGCGTATCGCGGCTTGCCGGAAAGAACATAGGGCGCTTCAAGGCCGGTGCTGCCAACATATCCGGGGCCGTGAATCGAGCCGTGAATGATGGCGGGCTCTTTTCCGATGTTCTCCATGATGTCGATCTCGCCGCATGCCGGCCAGCCGACCTTATCGATGTTGTCACCGAGCATCCAGAAGGCCGGCCACATACCCTGACCGTAGGGAATTTTGATGCGGGCTTCAAAGCGGCCGTAGGTTTGGGAGAATTTGCCGAAAGTTTTGAGACGCGCCGAGGTGTAGTTTCGTTGGACTCCGTCTGGGCCAGTGTACTTTTCGGGCAGCGCTCTGATCGCCAGATTGCCATCATGCACCGATGCGTTCTCCCTCCGATCGGTGTAGTACTCAAGCTCCTGGTTGCCCCAGCCGTCGCCGCCGGTTTCAACAACCCACTTGCTGCGATCAACGGAGGATCCGTCGGGACCGTTGAATTCGTCGCTCCAAACCAGCGTCCAACCGTTGCTGGTTGGAGGAGCCGCAGGGTTTTGAGAAAAGCAGGTTATTGCCCGGCCAATAACGACGATGAGCGCACACAGCGAGAGAAACCGTATCCGTGTCGTTTGCATAGAGAACTCCGGGTGTTAGCGTTGCGGTAGAACGCGGCATTCATGAGTTGTGAGTTGGCACATTATTGCAAACAAACCAGGAGAATGCGATGTCGATGGAAGAAACTAGGCGGGAGTTTTTGAGATCTACAGCGGTGGGATTAGCAGCCGTCGCCACGGCTCGCGCGTTGCCCGTCGCCGGCATCGGCGCTCCAAGCCAAGCGGGAGAGATCGCTGCCTGGGTGACGAGCGGGCAAGGTCGCTTTTCCCCTAGAAGTAGACTCCGGTGGCAGGCCGCGTCCGCCAAGCCTCCCGAGCAAGCGATTGTTCTCAAGCCGGACAAGGAGCTCCAGACGATTCTCGGTTTCGGCGCGGCATTTACTGACGCCGCATGCTACACCTTCAACCGGCTCTCGCCGTCGGCGCGCGAATCCCTGTTTCACGAACTGTTCCATCCATCGCAGATGGGGCTCAACGTTTGCCGCACGTGCATCGGATCGAGCGACTACTCGACCAAGGTGTACAGCTACGACGAAGGAGAAGCGGATCCAGAATTAAAGCGCTTTTCGATTGAGCAAGACCGCCAGTACATTCTGCCGATGTTGCGCGAGGCCCGAAAGGCGAATCCGGAAATGTTTCTTTTTTCGTCACCGTGGAGCCCGCCGGGCTGGATGAAGGCCGGAGGGTCGATGCTGGGCGGTTCGATGCGACGCCGGTACATGTCGGCCTACGCAAATTACTTCCTGAAGTTTCTTCAGGCCTACGCTGAGGAAGGAGTTCCGATTCAGGCCGTCACACCACAAAACGAAGTGGACACCGACCAGGATGGACGGATGCCGGCATGCATTTGGCCGCAAGAGTACGAAATTGAGTTCGTACGCGACCACCTGGGGCCGTTGCTCGAAAAGCAGGGCCTCTCGACGAAGATCTGGATTCTCGATCACAACTACAATTTGTGGGGCCGCGCGGTTGCGGAACTCGATAACACAGGATTGCGGAAGTACTGCAATGCGATTGCCTGGCATGGCTACGTCGGAACTCCGGAGATGATGACCAGGGCGCATGAAGCTCATCCCGACGCGGAGATGTATTGGACCGAAGGAGGGCCGGACTACACGAGCCCCGACTATTTAACGGACTGGGTAAAGTGGGGACAGACTTTTACCGCGGCTCTGCGCAACTGGTGCAGGTCAGTTACGGGCTGGAATCTGGCGCTGGACGAGCTCGGTCGGCCGAACATTGGACCCTTTCCTTGTGGCGGTCTGGTGACGATTCACTCCCAGACTGGGGAAATCACGCGCAGCGGACAATACTGGGCGTTCGCGCATTTGTCCCGGGTCATTCGCCGGGGCGCACGCCGCTTCGATTCCGAGAGCGCACTCACCGGGATCAGCCACGCGGCCTTTGCAAATCCGGATGGGACACAGGCGTTGGTGGTGACCAACCCCGGGCCCGCGAAGGCGGCAACGGTGCAAATGGGAGCGATGAAGGCGGACATTGCTCTGGACAAGGATTCCGTGACGACATGGGTGTGGTCGAAAGCAGGGTGAGTTTGGCGGTTAATTACACTGGATGGCTTCCTTCTGGAAGCCCATCCCTCTTTTGAAAACTATGCGAACTCTGCTGATCGCCAGTGCGGCTCTTGTACTTGCATCTCTTGCCGTGGCACAACCCCAGCACGGGCTCAACCTCATGCCCATGCCGTCCTTTGTCCAATCTGGAGTTGGGCAGCTGCCAGTTGATCGATCTTTCTCCGTTGCGATCACGGGTTTCAGGGATGCAACGCTGGAGCGCGGAGTACAGAGGTTTGTTGCCGAGCTTTCTCGCCAAACGGGAATGTCCCTCAAGCAGACACCTGCCGACTCGACCAATCCGACTCTGCTGATCCGCGCCGTTCACGGCAGTGAGAGAGTGCAGAAACTCGGTGAGGATGAATCTTACGAGCTCGTGATCAACGAGTCAGGCGCGAAGCTCACCGCACCCAGTCCTCTGGGCATCCTGCATGGCCTTCAGACCGTCCTTCAACTGGTGGAGACCACCGCAAACGGATTTGTGGTGCCGGTGGTGACAATTAAGGATCAGCCCCGGTTCGCCTGGCGCGGCATGCTCATTGACGTTGGCCGCCACTTCATTCCGTTGGACGTGCTCAAACGCAACCTCGATGGAATGGCAGCGGTGAAGATGAATGTTCTGCACTGGCACCTGTACGACAACGAAGGTTTCCGCGTCGAGAGCAAGCGTTTCCCCAAGTTACAGGAAGCTGGGTCCGACGGGCTGTATTACACGCAAGACGAGATTCGCGACTTCGTGGCCTACGCCCATGATCGCGGAATCCGCGTGGTCCCTGAGTTCGAAATGCCGGGCCACAGCCGTTCATTGTTTGCCGGATATCCGGAACTGGCGGCCGGGCCGGGCACCTACAAGGTCGAACCCGGCGGCGTTGATGCCGTCATGGATCCAACGCGGGAGGAGACGTACAAGTTCATTGACAAGTTCATTGATGAGATGGCCAAGCTCTTCCCGGACGACTATTTTCATATTGGCGGAGACGAGGTCAACGGGCAGCAGTGGGACGTCAATCCGAAAATCCAAGCTTTCATCCATGCTCACGGGATGAAAAACAACCAGGATCTACAAGCCTACTTCAATCAACGCTTGCAGAAGATCTTGAACAAGCACCACAAGATCATGATGGGATGGGACGAGGTACTGCATCCTGATTTGCCGAAGACCGTCGTCGTGCAGTCCTGGCGCGGGCAACAGTCACTGGCAACCGCGGCCCAGGAAGGCTACCGCAGCTTGCTCTCCTTCGGTTACTATCTCGACCTGATGCGGCCGGCTTCGCGGCACTATACCGAGGACCCGATGAGCGGCGCGGCTGCTTCGCTGAATCCAGAGGAGAAGAGCCGCATCCTTGGCGGCGAGGCTTGCATGTGGTCGGAGTGGGTTACTCCTGAGAACATTGATTCCAGAATCTGGCCGCGCAATGCTGCGATTGCTGAACGCCTGTGGTCTCCGCCCGAGGTGCAAGATCCGGGATCGATGTACACCAGGCTTGACCAGTTAAGTTGGCATCTCGAGTGGCTTGGCCTGACGCATAGATCCTCCATGATCTCGGCGCTGTACCGCATGGCGGGAACGGACGACATCGCGGCGCTTCGCACCCTTGCGGAAGTCGTCGAACCGGTGAAGGACTATGCCCGCATGAATAGTTTGAAAACCGCCTGGGATTTTCGGGCCCCTCTAAACCGACTGGTGGATGCAGCTAGTCCGGAAAGCCCTCAAGCGCGGCATTTTCGCGATTCTGCGGAGGCGTACGTCGCAAGCGGCTATACCGACCGGGCCGCCGAAGGAGAGATTCGGACATTTCTCCTCGCTTGGCGTGACAATGATGCGAGACTGCGTCCCCTTCTGGAACAATCTTTTCTGCTGCATGAACTCGTGCCCATTTCCGAGGACCTTTCAACCCTTGGAGTGGCTGGGTTGTTGGCGCTTGATCATCTCGATAGATCCGAACCCTCCCCGGAGTCGTGGAGGGTTCAACAACTCGCATTAGTCGAGCGCGCAAGAACTCCCAAAGCTGACCTACAGCTCATGGTGGTTGCAGCGGTGCAGCAGTTGATTGAATCCAGCGCAGGGCAGACACAGAAGCCGTGAGCCTGTATCCTGCAGGTCTATTCGCGATAATTGGTGGACAGCCCAATCGAGTTTTGGTTAGGCATAGGGGCATTCTAACTGCTAGTATTTCTCCCCGTTCTCACAAAAGTTTGAATCGAGAGTGATGGTATCCACATATGTTCTCGCCACTGGGAATTTCGCGCAGGAGGTTCATGAAGTCGGCCTCGCTGATGACTGCGGGGATTGTGGTTCCAAGCCGTTGGCTCCCAGGAACGCTGGCCGCCGCTTCGGCGCTGCAACCGCTGGAACAGTTTGATTACGGCGATGTGGTACTGACGAGTGAGCTCCATGTTGTAGTCGGAGTAATAGAAAGGCCGCCCGTCGGCGCGAAGAGGATGGACCAGAGAAGCTGGCAACTAGAAACCGCGGGCGCCACGATCAAGATGCTGCCGTTTACTGACATTGGGGACGAGCAGTATTCGACCTACCTACGCGTCGCGTAGATTAAAAGGACGGCCACGAAAGCGATTTCCAAAAACGGTTTCCTGCACTCTGAACCATGACCCACTTTCTTGAGGACATACTCCGCCAGCCCGTCGAATTGCAACGGACGATTGACTATCTCCGGGGAGGCGGTCGCCGTCGCCTGACCGAAGCAGCCGCTGCGATCCGCAATGCCCGTCATGTCTATCTGACCGGAATTGGCAGCAGTTGGCACGCCGCCTTGACGGCAGCTCCTCTCTTCTCTCTTGGCGGTCATCCCGTGTACATGCAGGACGCCTCCGAACTCCTGCCGTTTGCCGCTATACCATCCGACGCTGTGATCATCGTCATTTCGCGAACGGGCCGAAGTATAGAAATCGTGCATCTGCTGGCAAAAGCCCGCGAGTGTGGCGCCATCGTCATCGCTGTGACAAATTCGGAAGACGGGCCTCTGGCCCAGGAAGCGCAGATCCCAATTGTGATCGGCGCCGAGTTCGATCACGGAATATCGGTCAATACCTATTCCACGTTAGCCGCAACCGCCGGAGTTCTGGCCAGCGCCAGCATTGGTGTCTTTGACGATGCCCTGACAACCTCACTGTCGCGCTCTTTCGCCGCGGCCGCGTCATCGCTCAACGGCTGGCGGCATCAGATTGCGGAATCGGCCTGGCTCTTGCCCGGCAGCGTGTCTTACTTTCTGGCGCGCGGTTCGAGTCTGGGAACCTGCCATGAAGCTAGACTTCTGTGGGAGGAAGGTGTCAAGTCGCCGGCCACGGCCATGGGGACGGGAGCGTTCCGGCACGGGCCACAGGAGATGGTCACCGAAGGCGCGCGTTTCGGTATGTGGATCGACGGGCGGAGCATGCGCGCCCAGGATTTGTCGGTAGCGCGAGATCTAATGCGGCTGGGCGCTTGCGTCATGCTGATTGGTCAAGATCTTCCGGAGCACGCCGGACATCTGGTCTTCCGTCTGCCTGAAATGCCTTCCGAGTGGCAATTCCTCATCGATGTCATTCCGGTGCAACTCGTCGCTGAGCGATTGGCAGGGCTGTCAGGGGTGGACTGTGATACTTTTCGTCTCTGTTCTTACATCGTCGAAGACGAATGGGGTTTGTCGCACGAGAAATCGGGAGCGTCGAAAGAGGAGACATAACCTTCGCTTTGGATGCCTCATCTGTGAAACTGGCTTGGCTTGGCAAGGAACAGGCAGGGATATTTGATGATCGGTGCCGTTGACATCGGCGGAACAAAAATAGCGGTTGGCATGGTGACAGAGAGCGGGCAAGTATTGGCCCGGAAGGAGTCGCCCACCGATGCCGCTAGCTACGCGAACGGTTTGGCGACGATCGCTGGCCTGCTGCGTGAGACGGCACAAATTGCCAGTGCTGAAATCACCGGCATAGGGATTGGATCCACGGGTCCGGTAGACCCATTCACCGGAAAGTTTGGCGAAGTTGATTTTCTTCCTGGATGGCGCGGGCAGAATCCCGTGGAAGACTTGGCGCGCATATTCCATGTGCAGGTAGCCCTCGAAAACGACGCCGATGCCGCCGCCCTCGCCGAGGCAGGTTGGGGTGCCGGAAAGAACAAGTCGCGACTCATCAATGTCACGGTTGGAACCGGGATTGGCGGCGGGATTGTCTTCGACGGACGCCTTTACCGCGGCGTAGGCGGAGCCCATCCCGAACTTGGCCACCAGGTCATTGATCCCGCTGGACCGCTCTGTTCTTGCGGTTTCCGGGGCTGCTGGGAAGCGCTGGCTGCGGGACCAGCGATGGTGGCATGGCTGGATTCGAATGCGTCGGCCGATTATCCGCATCGCGAACATCTCACCGCCAAGCGCATCTGCCAGCTCGCGCGGCAGGACGATGCTCCGGCTCGCCAGGCCGTCGAACGAGAGGCCTACTATTTGGGACTTGGTCTGGCCAACCTCATCAATCTGTTCACACCTGACGTGATTGTCTTAAGTGGCAGCTTGATGAAGAGCGCGCCCCTGTTTCTCGACGGCATTCGTAAGTTGATTTGCCGCGGCTGTCGTTTTGTGCCATTCGAGAAGACCGAGCTCGCCCTGGCTTCGCTCGGAGAGGATAGCAATCTTATCGGCGCCGCAAGGGTCTGGCATGATGGCATCCAGCATGGAGTTCCACTTGCTTACTGACCACCCCACCGCGGGCAGACCCGGCAAAGGCCTTAAGGGACACTCATGGCAAGAAATCGCTACATGGTCAGTCTGGTTTTCCTCACGTTCTTTGTGATGTCCTTGTTGACCAATATTCTTGGGCCTATTGTGCCGGACATCATCAGCAGCTTTCACGTAAGCCTAACCGCCGCTGGATTTCTGGCCTTTGCCTTTTTTATTGCGTATGGAGTGATGTCGATTCCCGCAGGTTTTCTGGTAGAACGATTTACCGAAAAACCGGTAATGATTCTGGCGTTTCTGCTGGGCGCGCTGGGATCGCTGAGCTTCGCGCTGTTTCCGCAATATCGCGTTGCCATTGTTTCATTGTTCGTGATCGGGGCCGGGATGGCCACGCTGCAAGTAGCGGTGAATCCTCTGCTGCGCGTGGCGGGCGGTGAAGAACACTATGCTTTCAATTCAACCCTGGCACAACTGGTTTTCGGCAGCGCAGCCTTCATTAGTCCGCGAATTTATTCTTATCTCGTACTCAACCTGAATGGTGCTGCGTCCGGGCGGAATGTTTTTGTCCGGGTTCTACGAAGGCTAACCCCACCTGGCCTGCCGTGGGCTTCGATGTATTGGATTTTCGCGGCTTCCGCATTGCTGATGGTCGTGGTTATATCTCTTTTCGGGTTTCCGCGTGTTCAACATACTGACGAAGAGAGTGCGGGATCGTGGGACATGTATCGCAGCCTGACGCGACAGCGAGTGGTCTGGATGTACTTTATCGCCATGTTCGCCTACGTTGGGTGTGAGCAGGGCACCGCGGACTGGATTTCAAAATTCCTGTACCAATATCACGGTTTCGATCCTCATACCACGGGCGCAACTGCGGTTTCCTGGTTTTGGGGGCTGCTAACGGCGGGCTGTTCCATCGGCATGCTGCTGCTGAAAATATTTGACAGCCGCAAAGTGTTGATCGGCGCGGGTGTCGGCGCGCTCGTCTGTCTCTCCACTGCTCTGTTTGGGCCAGCGAATGTATCTGTGATTGCCTTCCCAGCCGTTGGCCTGTTCACTTCGGTGATGTGGCCGATTATCATTTCGCTGGCGCTTAACTCGGTCGCCGAGCACCACGGTTCTTTCTCCGGGATTTTGAGCACCGCAGTCGTGGGCGGGGCCGTCGTTCCAGTAATTATCGGGAGCATCGGCGACCATCTTGGGCTGCGCGCCGGTTGCGCTTTTCTTTACGTCACATTTGGCTTTGTTCTCAGCGTTGGCTTCTGGGCTAAGCCGCTAATCACCAATGCCACGATCAGTCTCAAGAAAGTTTCCGCCGAGGCTCCGGTTTGATGGAGCACGCCCGTGTAACCTGTTGCAAGAAGCGAAGAGATGAAGGACAGAGATGGCCGGCCAAAGCATAGAACGTCGTGAAATCTTGCGTATCCTTACGCTGGCGGCGGGAGCTGCGACCTTCCCTGGCTTTAGTAAGTGGAACTTTGCCTGTGGACATATCCGCAGCGCGCTAACTACAATCAAGCCCGCGGTGTATCAGCCCCTGTTTCTTACTGGTCCTGAATATGCGATGGTCGAACGCCTCACCGATATTATTATCCCCACTGACGACACCCCCGGCGCGCGCGAAGCGGGAGTCTCAGAGTTCATCGACTTAATGGTTTCGCGCGATCCTGATCTGCAACCGGACTTCCGCACCGGTCTAAGTTGGCTGAACTCGCACAGCCAAAACAATTCGGGTAAGGCGTTCCTGAGCCTCAATCCGGACCAGCAGGTCACTCTGCTTGAATCGCTTGCTTACATGAAGAAATTCCGTCCGGGTCAAGAACGTGGCCGCAAATTCTTCAGCCTAATACGCGAATACACCGTGATGGGTTTTTACACTAGTGAAATTGGCTTGAGGGAGCTGGATTTCCCCGGCCTGAAGTTCTACGCTGAGTCTCCCGCTTGCCCCCACAAGGATGATCCCGAACATCGTCATCTTGATACTGCGCCTTCGAAATCATAAGAACCTTATGCCAAAACAGACTTACGACGCGATTGTGATTGGAACCGGCGCCGGGGGCGGCATGGCGATCAAAGCCCTGTGCGAGGCCGGTCTGAAAGTCTGTGCGCTGAATTCCGGGCGACGGCTTGATCCGGAAAAAGATTTTCGAAACCACCGCATGTCTTGGGAAATGAAGTATCGGGGCTTCGGCGACCCCAAGACACGCATGAAAGACATGCCCGGCTTCCTCGACTCGGAGTACAACCCAGGCGCCTGGGAACACGACATCGCATATACCACCGCGCCGGGCACGAAGTGGATGTGGCCGCGTTGCTCCGCTGTAGGAGGAAAGACCAATTTTTGGGGACGAAGTTCGGCGCGCTTCGGTGATGTCGACTTCAAGGCTGCCTCGCTGGACGGATATGACGCAGACTGGCCGGTCACCTATGACGAGATGGCGCCTTACTACACGCGCGTGGAGAAAATGATCGGCGTGGCCAGCACGGTGCAGAACCGTCCCAGCAACCCCGACGGAATTTACCTGCCACCGTTTAATTTCCGATGTTTCGACAGGATTCTTCAGAAGGGCTGTGAAAAAGTCGGCGTGCCCTATTTACCGGATCGAATCGCGCAGCTCACCGAAGCGCATGAGGGGCATCCCGCGTGCCATTATTGTGGAGATTGTACGTTTGGCTGTGAAGTGGGTGCCTTCTTCTCCTCGCCGTGGTTTTTGCTTCCAGTAGCTGAAGCTAGCGGCAACCTGGAACTGCGAACGAATGCCGTGGTCAAGAATATCTTGGTTGATGCGAACGGCCAAGCTTCGGGCGTGGCCTATATCGATCGCGAATCGCGGCAGGAAGATAAGGTGCAGGCGCGCGCGGTCGTTGTGGCAGCTTCATGTATCGAAAGCGCCCGGATCATGTTGAACTCAAAATCACGGCAGTGGCCGACAGGTATTGCCAATTCCAGCGGCCAATTGGGGCGCAACCTGTGTGACCACCTGTATGCGACTACGGCGAGTGGCTACCTGCCGCAGCTTTTGGGACAACCCAGCTTCCCAGACAATGTTAGCGCTAATTCGATTGCATGGATGCCCCGCTGGCAGAACCTAAAACAGGCGCACGAGGAAAAGTTTATCCGTGGCTATTCGGTCTATCCGGAAGGGGGTTGTTCGGAGTTCCCGTCGTACCACGCTCAAGTCGAAGGTTTCGGCTCGCCTTTCAAGCGGGAAATCAAGCGCCGGTATCCGACGCCAGTCAGTTTGACCGTGCAGGCCCCGACTTTACCCTCCGACAAAAACTTTGTGGATATCGACCCGGAAGCGAAAGATTCGTTTGGAATTCCAAAGGCCCGTATTCACTTCCAATGGGGAAATAACGAGTTGCAGATGTTTCAGCATGCGAAACAGATCAGCGCCGAGGTGTTGCATGCCGCCGGTGGAGTTTTGGAACGCGCTGCCGATGAACCCGAAATGCCCGGTTATAGCTTGCACGAAACCGGCACATGCCGCATGGGCAATGACGCCACGAAGTTTGTCACCAATCGCTTTGGCCAGACCCACGACGTTGCTAACTTGTACGTGTGCGACGCCAGCGTTTTCCTGAACTGTACTGACAAAACAACCACGCTCTCGATTCTTGCCTTCGCCCTCCGCTCCAGCGATCGTCTTATGGAGCAATTTCGCTCGGGAAGGCTCTGAATAATTCCCCTCTCATCGGGGTAGCACATGCGCCTATCGACTGCTGCGTTTGGTTCCAGATTATATCCTACCGGCGAGACGTTGGTTTCACGGCGGAAGGCTGGGCGACTGTAAGACGGCAGCTGAGCGCCTCGGCTTCGGTGTTGGGCAGCAGCGCCGCCCGCACAGCCCGGGTCCAGATCACGTAGCCTGCTGCGGTCATGTGCAGATCGTCAGGGCCAAAGAGATCTTTCGGTTTGCCATTCTCGAGCATCGGCGAGACCACGTCGATGTAGTGCAGATCCGAGCGTTTCCCAGCGCGGGCGCGTATCGCATCGTTGACCTGGCTTTGCAGAGGAAATTGCGCAAAGCGCAACTTTGAAGGCTTGAGAGAGATGAAATAGACCGGTGTCTTGCCCAACGCCTGCGTTTTACGCGTCATGAATTCGTCAAAATCGGCCACGACTCTGTCCACCGATTTTCCCGCGTCAATGTCATTCTCACCCGCGTAAAAGACGATGGCGCGAGGCCGATAGGGTGCGACGATCTGGTCGAACCAGCGGTTCACATACTCGATTTGCGAGCCGCCGAACCCACGGTTGATCGCCGGCATCGGTGCCATGTCAGCGGCGAGATTCTCCCTCCATTTGACGATGCTCGATGAGCCGACGAAAAGCACCTGACAATCTGCGGGCGGCGCAGCTCGATCGGCTTCTACAAACCGAGCGATTTCCGCACTGAACGCTTCCTCCAGAGTAGGAGCCGGGGCTGGGGTTGTCTGGGCTCCTACGCTGGCGGTAGACAGCGCTAGCGCGAAAACGCATAAAGCAAAGCGGCGAACTAGGCCAGAGTCTAAAGATGTCATCACAATCGCGATCTCCCTTCAAATCGTCGATTCGGCGCACTGAGATGCGCAGCCGACCAGCTAGAGGAATGGTGTCTTCTAATCGCCTGTACAGCCCCAGCATGGAATAAACTCGTCGACATACAGAACGCTCCGGCGAGCGGAAGAAATGGCACCCAGGGTGTCGTGAAGGGGCGCGCGAGCTCGGGATGCGTACGCCGCATCACGACGATGCCGACGCAAACGATGCAAAAAGCAAACAGAGTCCCAATACTCGTCATCGCCCCGACCAGGGCAATCGGTGCGAAGGCGGAGAACGATGCGACAAAAAACATCAGGAGCAGGTTGCATCGCCATGGAGTTCGACGTTCCGGATGCACAGCACTGAAGACTTTGGGCAAGAGTCCATCCTTCGCGTTCCGGATGCACAGCACTGAAGACTTTGGGCAAGAGTCCATCCTTCGACATCGCAAAAAAAACCCGTGATTGTCCGAGGAGCATCACCAGGATCACGGAAGTCAGTCCCGCGAGCACCGCCAGATTCATGGCGGTCGCCAGAAGCGGGTGCGGGATGCGTTCGAGCGCCAGCGCCAGCGGTGCAGCGACATTCAATTCCCGGTAATTCACAACTCCTGTTAGCACGAAACTGTAGGCAATGAACAGTACCGTGCACACCAACAGCGAGCCAATAATGCCGACTGGCATATCGCGTTTGGGATTCTTCGTCTCTTGGGCAGCCGTCGAGACCGCATCGAACCCGATGTAGGCAAAGAAGATCAGCCCCGCCCCAGCCAGAATTCCGCTTAGACCGAAAGCGCCGAATGTCCCCATATTCGGTGGAACGAATGGCTTGTGATTCGCCGGATCCATGTAGAACCAGCCGACGATGATGAATGCGCCGTCAGGCGAGATCTGCAAGGCGTCCAGGTGTTGCAGCTTCGCGTATGTAGCTAGAGTGAATGGCTGGCTTGCGGCCGCTCCCTTGGCCGACGCAAGCAGCGCGCCTGCAACGACCAAGCTCCGCCCTAAATACACAAGTGGGAGTGCGCCATAGATATCGAGCGATCGGAATCGGCGCCTTACCGCCTGTGCCGCACCCTGGCGCATAATCATGTACTGGCGCCTCCGTCGCTTCACTAATCGAGTGATGGCAGTTGTTGAATCAAACGGTTGCAGGCTCCAGCGAACACGCATAACTGAAGTGCGTTGACCGCAATTACGGGTGTTTCGGCAGTGGGTATTGGGAATACAAGGAAGTACACATCAAGCGTCGAAGCTCACCGCCGCGCGGTCCGGTGCCAGACATTCCTTCGACCTTTCATACCCAAGCCGCTGCTCAAGCTTTACGTTGTGCTCCTTCCGCGACTGCCGCGATGACCCTCAGATCACAACGGCACGCCTAGTTCAACGTCCGAGTTTTTAGTCCGGTATCTTTGGGCCTTCTCTTGTTGGTACCGGAGAACTGATATCTAGGATAACTTTCCATTTGCCGCTTTGGTCGCGCTGCCAAACGTCGGCGTACTTGCCTTTGAACGCCAATGGCCGGCCAGATTTGTCACGGTCTTGCACATCCATCAAACGAGGGTGACCCATCCGTAGTTGCAGGTTGAGGGGCGGTTCTGGACCCGATTCTTGGTAGAGTCGGGTTGGAAAACTTTCTCAGCGAAAGGAGAACCGCGTGGAAGAGAAGTTATCACACCCTCACCAGGAAAGGACAA
>WNGE01010836.1_pt1 | contig 20013 bp, 19 predicted proteins | sample 5400651 | NCBI WGS metagenome assembly WNGE01 (sample SAMN13153370, study PRJNA577476) | soil metagenome | isolation source: 60 cm soil or saprolite under grassland replicate 2 | place: USA:California | collected 2016-06-15
CAGAATGCCTCTCCATCTGCCTCTGTCAATATGCGTACGTCCATAGTTCTTCCTCCTTAAAAGGGGAAAGGAGACCTCTCCAACACTACTCAACTGCCTATCCCTACAGGTCTGCCGTCATCAATGACCCGCTGAAGCGTAGAACTGACCAATCACTAAAAAAATTACCTTGGACCGGCGTTGCGAACCTCGTCGCTGGGAAGGGTAAACTGTTGGAAGTTCTTTTTGAAGCGTTCAGCCAGCTCAGCCGCCTGGCGATCATAGGCCTCTTTATCCTCCCAGGTATTACGCGGGATAAGCAACGAGTCCGGAACACCAGGGCAGGATGTAGGTGAATGCAGCCCAAAGATAGGGTCAGTCACATACTCGACATCATCCAATGTACCCTCGATAGCCGCTCGTACCATGACACGGGTGTAATTAATGTTGATGCGCTCGCCAACACCATAAGGGCCACCAGTCCACCCCGTGTTAACCAGGTAGCAGCGCACATCATGCTTCTCGATGCGCTCACGAAGCAAGTTTGCATATTCACCAGGGCGAAGGGGGAGGAAGGCGCCTCCGAAACAAGAGCTAAAGGTCGCTTGAGGCGTAGTCACACCGGCCTCGGTACCTGCCAATTTACTGGTATAGCCCGACAGGAAGTAATACATGGCCTGCACTGTGGTTAGCTTTGAGACCGGAGGCAGGACGCCAAACGAATCTGCCGTCAGGAAGACGACCGCCTGGGGATGTCCAGCCATGCCTGACTCAACCACGTTTTCGACAAAATCAATGGGATAGGCCAGGCGCGAATTCTCAGTGAGCGAGTCATCGTCATAATCAGGTACCCGTGACCCTTCCTCCAGCACAACATTTTCATAAACTGCACCAAAGCGGGCGGCGTTCCAGATTTGCGGTTCATATTTCTCTGACAGGTGAATACATTTTGCGTAGCAGCCACCTTCAAAGTTGAAAACACCATTGTCTCCCCAGCCATGCTCATCATCACCGATCAAGCGACGACCTGGATCAGCCGAGAGACTCGTCTTACCTGTTCCTGAAAGGCCAAAGAAAAGCGCCACATCTCCCCGCGGCCCGACATTGGCGGAACAGTGCATGGGTAGAACACCCTCAGCAGGCAAAATAAAATTGAGCACGGTGAAAATAGATTTCTTCATTTCGCCAGCATACTCAGTTCCGCTAATCAATACAAGGCGCTCCTCAAAGTCGACAATAATAGCAGTCTCCGAGCGTGTACTATGCACACGCCGGTCCGCGTGGAAATGCGGCACACAGAGGATCGTAAAGCCTGGACGAGTACTGGTTACATCGCTCTCGTTAGAACGCAGGAAGAGCTGGCGAGCAAAGAGGTTGTGCCATGCCAGTGAGGTGATTACTTGAATAGGCATACGATATGCAGGGTCAGCACCGGCCGCAGCGTCTAGCACATAGACATCGCGCCCCTGCAAATAGGCTGAAAGGCTACTGCGCACGGCATCGAAGTTCTCCCGCGACATCGGATGGTTGTTCTCGCCCCACCAGATCTTTGCCGCATACTCTTCATTCGAGACAATAAACTTATCCTTAGGAGAACGGCCGGTATGCGCTCCGGTCATAGCAGCCAATACGCCATTAGAAGCCAGGATCGCTTCTTTACGAGCTAAAGCATGCTCCACTAAAACAGCAGGCGAAAGATTCCAGTTAATAGTACCTAGATTCAGCAGCCCGTATTCTTCCAGGGCTTTCCGACTGATCATCATTTTCATATGCATCTCTCCTTTGAGACTCTTCGTTGAGGTCCGTTTTAGGGAAGCCTTAGATAGCGAAGTCTGATAGACTAACTACCGTTAGTCTATCAGACTTCGGCTTGTTACGCAACCTAAACAGGTTTGAGATCCAGAGCTTCTCAAAAGTTGTCACATGTGTTCCCCACCCCCCGCAGGCGGTTAGTCTTAGCTGTGCATGGAGGCAAGAGGAAGATGGTGAGGCCAAAAAGTCAAAGGAGCCCGCTAGCATGACACTAGCAGGCTCCTGATTAAATGACGGAATGAGCGAGACTACGGTGGGCCTGACGTAGGGTTACGGACCGCTCAGAACGCACCCACTCTGCGCATTATCCCATTCCTCCTGGACAAGATAGGGATGGCTGTTCCAGTTGACATTGGAGCCATCGGTATTGACGGAACCGAAAGTCCAGGCACACTTATCCCCGATCTCTTGTCCACTGCTATCCGTCCACGCGTTCAAGAGCGGATCGGTGGCAGCCTCCATTTGTTCGTGCGAGGTCACGTTGATGGTTTCGTCAGCCGCCTGGTCGCTATTAGGACCCTGTCCCCCGTTACAGCTAAAGCTGGCGGCGTAGGGCATAGCCGCGTAAATAGTGTTGCTTCCAAAGAAGTTGTGATAGGCACAGAAAGTATTGGAAGCGCACTGGGTCTGCGAACTGTCTGCACAGAGATCCTGACCGGCTTCAGTAAATACGAAGAAGATGTTGTCCACGCTTGACGTCCAGCCATTCGCGCTTTGCGCACGGCTTACCTCATTCTGGATGTCGCTGTCCACCAGCGGGCTTTCGGGATAGGCCGTACTGTCGACCCAGCTGCCCGCCAGCGTCGTGTTCGATGAGGCGTTGCCGCTTGTGTCCGTATACTGGGTATTGTTCTTATAAAGACCAGTGCCACCCACATCAGTGAAGTAGCGTTCAATCAGGCTATGATAGGTGCTGGAGACATTGCCGGTGGGTTCCCAGAAAATGGCATAGACATGGGTAGTGCCAGTCATGACTGGGCCCCCATTATACTGCAGGTTACTACCGGCATTGGGGTTCAGACGACCAGGTTTCAAAAAGAAATGGGGTTGATGATGTGATCTGTGTCTGTGGTACCCCGTCGCTGATGACGAAACAGCTGAGGCACTCAGAGGGATCATTGCGATAGCAGCGAGTGCAAGTACGAATAGAGGAAGAGCAAATCTTGATAATCCTCTTTTTTTCATCGAAATACCTCCTTTTCTTACTTAACGCACCCCCCTGCCAACATTCGGGCTTTATTTCTGTTCGCCCTTCAGTTTGCGCACGTAGGCGACAAACTGATCCCCCCGGTCAAATTCATTGAGGAACATACCAAAGCTCGTGAAGCCAGGTGAGAAAAGGAGGACATCGCCTGGCTGCGTCAATGATACAGCTGTATCTAAAGCCCTATTAAGGCTATCGAAGACTCCACGTATAGGATCGCTAACTCCCTGTTTCGCCACTTCTTCATGCAGGATAGGCAACAATTCATCGGTGCCTGTTCCTGCGAGTAAAACCACGTCGCGGCAGCGGTGTACAATAGTCGCAGGCCAGCCCTCCAATGGCAGGTGCTTGGTATTGCCGCCTGCAACCAGTACTATGGAACCCTCAAATGCCTCCACGCCCACTTGCCCGGCCACCGGAGTCGTGCTAGCGCTGTCATTGATGTAATGCACACCGTTTACAACTGCTACCTCCTCCAGTCGATGGGCTACACCATGAAAACTGCGCACCGCCCTGTCAATGATCTCATCAGGAACTCCCAGCAGGCGGGCTGTCGTCGTAGCCAGTAGCACATTCGCAAGATTGTGTTTACCTACAAGCGGCGTCTCATTGAAAATAAAGGGCGAAATAGTAGTCGAGCCGGGCTGGAAGCTACCACCACGTTCAATACTGGTAAACCATACCTGACCCGGCGCCTCCTCACCAAAGCGACGCGTCCAGGGATTATCGAAATTAAATATCGCCAGGTCATCAGTGCGTTGATGGCGAAAGATATTGGCCTTGGCCTCAGCGTAATCTTCCATACCATTGTAGGTATTGAGATGGTCGGGATACACGTTTGTCATGACAGCAACCGATGGGCTCAGTGCATGGGGAGCCAGCCCCTCAAGTTGCCAGCTTGACAACTCCAGGACAACCAACGTCTCAGGTGTAATCTTTGGCAGCAGCGACAGGGTCTCTACACCTGCCACGTTGCCTCCCAAAACTGTGGAAGCGCGGCTATCCTGAAGTATTTTGTAGATAAGGCTAGCCGTTGTCGTTTTACCACGTGTGCCGGTTATCCCAATAATGCGACCTGGACAGGCAAGAAAGAAGAGGGCGATCTCCATTTCGATGCTCGCGCCATGTTCAAGAGCGAGGCGCAAGTAGGGCGAGGTCAGAGGTATACCCGGATTGCGAATGACCATTTCAGCCCACAGAAAATCTTCATGGCGGTGTTCGCCAAGCACAAATTCTATTGGCAAGCCTGCCAGGGCCTGAACGCTTGGGGCGAGGATTTCGGGCGATTTCATATCGGTCACGCGCACAATAGCCCCTTGTTGGGCAGCATAGCGTGCCGCTGCCATACCCGACCCTTGCAGGCCCAGTCCCATCACCAGTACTCGCTTTCCACGCAAATCCATACAGTACTGCCCTCTTCTTATTCAAGTATCTGCAATCATCATAGCAGACTATGCTCTTCAACACAAAGCAAACATTATTGATCAGGTTTAAATTCATCTCCATATCGCACCAAAAAGCGATATAATATGAGAAATATATTTTTGATGAGTCGCGAGGAAGAGAAGTTCACAAGGGATACAGTGGCAAACGCGCAAAATCTTGACTATCGCAGAACGTACCCACCGGGTATCTAGAAAATAAATCATATGGAGCCAGGTCAACCTGCGCAACTAGAACATATCTTACGACAGATGTCGGTAGGAGTCGCTATTCTCGACTGCTCCGATCTGCGCCTTCATTATGCCAATCCATTCCTTCTAGCACTACTTGAGCAGCTTGAGCCATCCGGGCATTCTCAAGATGTTGTGGGTAATTGTCTGGATGAGATCATACCCGATGAGTTGAGGAAGATAGCAGTACCAGTACTCCAACAAGTATGCTCAACGGGACAACATTTGAGCTGGTCCGATATACCTTTTGAGGGTTTCCTCGCTGCTCGTGGGCGAACCTATTGGCGCGTGTCTATCGAACGTACATCAAATACTGCGGAACAACTACCCGGTGAGATACGCCACGCAGATGATACACTTCTTGTAACCGTCGAAGATGTAACTGAATTAGCTCGTTCACGCCTCTACGTGAATGCTATCGATTCCATCTCTTCGGCTATTGCAGGTCCTTTTGCTCTTCCCCAGGTGCTCGACCGTATTCTTCAGGCTGTCCAGGAAATGGTTGGTTCAACACGTTGTGCCATACTCTTGATTGATCACTCGGTCTCAGGCACCGAGTTCCGCTACTTTGATCAACAACGACAGGCTGAAACACCTCCTACCGTGACAATTGCAGCGAAGAAAGGCATGCATCTGCGTTCACAAGATTGGCGTCCACAATTGAGTGAGCAATTGTTACTTGGCCATATTGTACGTGATCGTCATACCCTCGTTATTACCGATACCAGCATGCTACCAGAGATGGATTTTCCTTTACTTGATGATGGAGGTACACCCCGTCGTCCTGGTTCTGTGCTGTGCATACCCATCTTCGAGCCAACGGCTGACAATCGTGCAGGAGGCTTCCTTTTCAGCGAGAAAAAAGGATATATCTCCCCTGGGGGGGCTGTATTGGGAACAATTGAGATCTACCACCGGCGAGCACGCGGCTTTCCTGCCGAGGAGGTAGATCTCCTGGAACAGTTCGCCCAGCAAGCTGGGCTTGCCATCCAGAATGCACGCCTGTTTCTGCATATCAATCGGCTGGCACGCGATGCGAGTCGCAATCTACGACAGCGCGAACACATCATGCAAGCTATTCCCGATGGAGTGATCATCTATGACTCACGCTGGCGCGTAGCCGATGCCAACCAGGCTATACGCAAATTCCTGGGCTGGTCAACTGATGTGATTGGCCTCGATGTTGCCGAGGCCCTCTCTCGCAGTACTGCCATCTTTCCGGAAGACTTCGACGCCATCCCGAACCTTATAGAAGAACTTGATCGCCGTGTCCTGGAAAGGCGGGTTGATGAATTCAAAATGGTGGGAGCAGATGGTCAAAACTATAGCATACGTCGCTCATATGCGCCTATTCATGACAATCTTGGAGATATTTTCGCCTCCGTCGTCATATATCATGATGTGACAGAACAGGTTGCAGCACGCGAACGTATCGAAGCGGAAGTAATTTCTCGCACAGCAGAACTGGCACAGCGTAACGAAGCCCTGGAACTGGCAAAAGCTGAACAGGATTTAGCAAGTGCACGCATTGAGCTTCTGCTGGAACGTTTACCCTCTGGGGTAATGCTTATCTCTGCTGAAGACAAGCGCATTACTATTATCAACCGGCAAGCAACGCAGATCCTGCAAAACATTGGCTTACCACTTGAACCGCTCGATGACCTGGACCAGGCGACCAAAAACGCCGTAGGGAGAAATGCGGAAGTCCTACTCCGCACTCCCACGGTATATAGTACCTCTGGCTCACCTATTCCATATGAGGAACAGCCTCTTGCCCTGACACTCTACAAGGCAGAAGCCAGCGAAGCAGAATTGCATATAAGACAACCCGATGGGCAACTCTTCCTGCTCGTCAGTGCCGCCCCCTTACGTACCAGTGACGGAACCATCAGTAGTGCGGTGTTGGTCCTGCATGAGATCACCAAGCTCAAAACATTGGAGCGTGCTCGTGAAGATTTCTTTACGACTATGGCCCCGATTGGTGGGCATGATTAATCATTTTCTGGATGCCTCCCGGGTTGAAGCTGGGGCCTTGCGTCTCGAACTTGAACCTATTCTCATACCAGAGATGCTGGAGGACCTGGAAGAACGCCTGGAGGCCCTGATAGCCTCCTCAGGTCGTCACCTCGAGGTGAAAATTCCTCCTCGCTTGCCCGCGGTGATCGCTGATTATGAGCTTATCATGAGCCTACTCACGAATTTGCTGAGCAATGCCTTTCGCTATGCACCTGAGGGAGACACCGTACTTCTTGAGGTTGAACTTGTATATGGGGCAGACGACCAGTACCCATCAAGCGTTGAGTTACGGGTGACCGACCGGGGACCGGGTATGTCGCTTGAGCAACAGGCCGCGCTCTTCACGCGCTTTAGTACCTTCGCAGCCATGAATCGCCCAGATGTAGACCGCCCTGGGCAGCCAACGGATGAAAGACGCCGGGGCAGCACACGCTGGAGCCCTGCTACGGGATTAGGCCTGTATATCAGCCGGGGCATCATCGAAGCTCATGGCAGCAAACTCACCCTGAAGAGCAGTCCCGGCGAGGGGGCATCCTTTGCATTTATACTTCACGTGGCAAATAGTACCGATGATAGGAGAGCTCCATGACCACTACAGATAAAAAGGTGCGTATCCTTTGCGTGGAGGATGACGCACAGATGCGCACATTCCTCCAGGCCCAATTGAAGGCCAGGAACTTCCAGGTGCAGACAGTACGTGATGGCGCCCAGGCCATCGATATGGCTGCCATCTTTCAACCGCAGCTGGTCTTGCTCGACCTCTCCTTGCCTTCGTTGGACGGATTGACGTTTTTACGCCGCTTGCGCGAATGGAGCGGAGCGCCGGTGATCGTACTTTCTGCGCATGATGAAGAACCAGTGAAGATTAAGGCGCTGGACCTGGGAGCTGATGACTACCTCACCAAACCCTTTAGCCTCAATGAACTGCTGGCCCGTGTGCGTGTGGCTCTACGCCGTGCCGATGAAACAGCCCGTCTACGCAGTTCCGTCACCGGCAGCGATTCACAACGCCCTCACTATCGTAGCGGCGGTGAAAATGGCCTGCTGGTCGATTATGCCCACCGCCTGGTGCGTTCGGGTGGCCGCGAGGTTCACCTGACTCCCACCGAGTACGACCTGCTCTGCGAACTCACGCGCAACGCAGGAAAAGTGTTGACGCATCGCGAACTGCTCCAGCGTGTCTGGGGGCCAGATTACAGCGGCGAAAACACGTACTTGCGCACCTTTGTACGACACCTGCGGCGAAAACTAGAGCCTGACCCGGCACAACCTCGCTTCTTGCACAATGAATTGGGAGTAGGTTATTTCGTACCACCTCCCGACTCCGCTGAACTGTGATTATCATCTTCACGCTAAATTCACAACGATCATAAGCAAATTCACAGCATTATCACCTGGCTTTGGGTATACTTCACTCAGAGGGTAGGCCTCTCAAGGTCTCACCGGCGGAGCTATCGCTAGAGTTAAAAACAAAGCATCGCGGAGCAGGATGTCAGTCATGCAAGACAAGGACGCTGCTAAGACTACGCCGGGAGGCAACAACATGAGTGTGGTGAATGAGTTATCTTCGGATGAAGCGCCAGTTTTTGTCGGCTCAGCGCTCAATGAGCAGGAGAAGCCAAAAACGCGGTGCCGCATACTCGTCGTTGAAGATGATAGCTCCCTCGCTCGTCTAGAAGCAAGTTTTTTAAGTGCTCAAGATTATAGAGTAGTGATAGCGAGTACAGGTGAGTTGGCCATCACCACCTTTAGCGATTTCAATCCTGATCTGGTAGTCCTTGACCTTGAACTCCCTGGCTTACTGAGCGGGTGGGACGTCTTGCAGGTGCTGCGACAACGTGCCAGGATACCTGTACTACTCACCACTAGTTTGACACTAGATATGAGAAAGTATTTACGTACCTCCGGAGAAACCAGGTTAACGTTAGATCATCTACCTAAGCCTTATCCTATGCAAACACTTCTTAAGCGTGTCAAACGTATGTTGATGATAACGCCTCAGTAAATGTTTTCAGTGAAAAAGGAGGATCTTATGGACCGCAAAGAGGACCGTGAAATGTTACGTAAGGTCGGTTTTGCTGAGGTAGAAATGAATCGACTAGCGAGGCTCCGTAGAGACTACAACGAGAGGGAGAGACTCCAGGCTATCGCGGAACATCGACGCCTCGAGTTTGTACGCTGGCTTGTCATTATCGGCAAGCTGACAGATCAAATCGCTTAAGCTAGCTAATTCAAACAAGACTCAGAGTGAACAAAGAACGAGCGGGACCAGGCAATCGGCGAGGTCAATTGCCTGGTCCCGTTCGCACTTTTGTTAGCTTGGTGGAAGGTTCTCATTACGCACAACCGGACTATCCATTGGATCTATCATTTCATCCACTTCATTCCTCGGGTCAGGTTGAGGCCTGGAAGTTGTGGGACAAGAAAGGCGCGAGATAGAAGTAAGAATCTTCTGGATGAGAGAGGCTGGCGGTTCTATTGGCCGTAGTTGTTCAAAGAGGTCATCAATCTCATCTTTGGGTAACGGATCATCCGCCAGGAAGATGCCTTGTGAGTAATGCCTTTCCATTCTTGCTCTCGCTTACTACTGTTTTGCTTATCTCTGCTATTAGTACGACCAGTAGAAGAGAGAAGTTTCACCTTTGGGAGTCTCGAGTTTCGTCAATGAAAACTCGAAGCTCCCAGTGTTTTAGCAAGTGAGGATACCTTGCAACTGCGGCGAAAGAGCAGTACGCAGTAATGGTTTAGCACGCTGGAAATACGTTTTGGCCGTAGCCTCCGGCATAGCAAGTACTTGACCTATCTCCGAGAAACTCAATTGACCAGCATAACGTAAGAGAACTACTGAACGAAACTTCGGCGGCAACGCCTCGATAGCCCGTTGTAAACATTCTTGCAGGTCGTGATGCTCCGCTAACTCCTCAGGCAAAGGACTGGTATCGGGCATAGATGCCAATGGTGATAAGTCATCTTCATCATTGGCTGACTCAAGCTCGGAGAAATGGATGGCGTGCTTACGCCGCAGTTCATCCAAACAGCGGTTACGGGCCACCTGAAACAGCCAGGCTTTGAGCGGATCGCCGGTACGGAGCGTGGGCAATGAAAGATATAGCTGAAGAAAGACTTGCTGCGATATATCACAGGCCTGGTCATAGTCACCTAAAAAACGACAGATAAAGTTGAACAGAGGAGTACTATAACGCTGAACCAGGGTTTCGAATGCCTGCTGATCTCCTGCTAGAATCTGCCGGGCCAGCACGCTGTCAGGAATCTCTGGCACGTGCCGTTTTGTTCGTTCTCGTAACTGCATGAGAAACATCCTCACTTTCATTCTTTGTGTCGTCCTTAGAGTAGCCTTTCCCGGAATAAATATCAAGCGTTTTTTCCATTTATAAACTCTGCTATAACCGGCTCTAAGCAGAAACTAAAGTTTATTAATGCATAGCTCTCCAATTCTCATTTTCTATTAAGATAAACCCAGCAATTCTAATCTTATTTTAATGAAATGGCTTATTCTACGAAAAAGCAACACCAACGCTCAGGACCCTGAGCGTTGGTGTTGCTTTTTGGGATAGTGGCTCATCAATTAGTATCCAGAACCACAACTTTTGAAGGGATTTGTCCTAAAAGCGATATACCAAGGAGCTCTGACCGGTATATGCTGCGCGGTTTTCCACGGTGGGCGCATAAGCAACCGGTCATTAATTTCCCCCTCAATCAAAATATACGATAGAGAGGTGTCTTTGGATCACTCCTTGCTCAACTCCTCGGGGCTAATGATGAGCCGTGCCTGAGATGAAATCGGTTTAGTCGTCATTATTTCGCCTACTATCATGCAATGTTCCTTACTTGAGGGCGAGCCTGGTTTTACCCTGCGCGAGTGAGGAGGAGTACCATATAGTAGAGGGCAGCAAGGACAAGGAAGAGGCAATATGTACCCGCAACAATGCGTGAGGCGCGACGAAAAGTCGTGGTCCTACGCGTACGAAAACTGATGTATGATAGACGCGCACTGACGATGATGATACCTACAAGTAGGAGAAAATCCAGTACGCGAATGGCAAAACTTCCACTGAACAGTGCAAAGGTCAATGCGACAGCCCCAAAGACGAAAAGACCGCCAAATACGTCTCCTGCTGCAATAGCCATAAACAAACCCTCATCGTAGGAACGCGAGAGCAAGAGAGGTGTCACTTTCACCAGAATGATTAGTCCACATACATAAGCAATAAGGGAGGCCAAAGTCCACAAAACATATGACATATCTTATCCCCAAGTGAAATTTTGAGTATCTTTTCTATGCTGCCATTGTACCACGCAACAGGTGTTTTGGTCCTTCCCAAGTCTCAAAAGTCGTCACATGTGTTCCCCACCCCACCCCTAAAGGAGAGAAAGAGCGTGGCGGGCCCGCCGCGCTCTTTCTCTCCCTCTTTTGCCGCCTGCGGCGGCAAGTCTTAGCCGAGCAATGTGACTTTTGAGAAGCTCTGAGGAAAGCAGCAAAAGTTATTGACATTGGCATACTTCTCTCATATGATGCACTTTGATGACGCTCTCTTAGACCTGCATGAGTTCCTGAAAAACCTGCTGAATAATACACGAGAAAATAGGGTAATAACCATGGCCGAGCTAACGTGGAAGGGAAAACACAATACTGATGCACAACATTTTACCGGCGAGCAAAGCTATTTATCTTCACCACAACTCAACACTCTTGAAACCTTCTCCAACCAATTACAGGAGAACTCATCACAAACTAACCTTTCACCCCCACCTACCTGGTTCAATCGCCTCATCTGCGGTGACAAAAGCCAGGTTCTGCCTGCTTTAATGCGTGAATTTGCTAACTCCATCAATCTCATCTATATCGACCCCCCCTTTATGACCGGTCGCGATTTTACCACTGGTACGCAATTAGCTTACAGCGATAAGTGGGGCAACGACCTGGACGTCTATCTCCAATGGCTACATGAAACATTTGTCCAGCTGCATCGATTACTGGCTCAGGATGGCAGCCTCTATATCCACCTGGACTGGCGGGCAACCCACTACGCTAAAGTCATCCTCGACGAGGTTTTTGGTTACAGGCCTGATGCTGATGGGCCTGGCTTCAAGAGTGAAATCATCTGGCACTACCAGTCAGGAGGACGCTCGCACAAGTGTTATGCGCGCAAGCACGACACGATCTTGCTCTATACCAGGTCAGCACAATACTGCTTTCATGGTGAGAGAATTGGCGAACGGCGCGGGACGCAGAAGCGTAACCACATGCGTAAACAAATGGGAAGCGATGGTCGTGTCACCTGGACCATTCGCTCGGCCGGCCGCATCTATAGCTACGACGAGGATGCGATTATGACTCCTTCTGATGTCTGGAACGACATTGGCCATCTTCATCAGAAAGACCCGGAGCGCAACGGCTATGCCACCCAAAAACCTGCCGCATTACTCGAACGAATTATCCTGGCGTCATCGGAAGAAAGTGATCTCATCCTTGACTGCTTTTGTGGCAGTGGCGCAACTCCCGCTGTAGCTGAGCAGCTCGGTCGCCGCTGGATTGCCTGCGACCAGAGTACTCTGGCAATTCAAATGACAGAGAAACGCTTGCTAGCACAAAAGCAGTTTAGACCATTCGTTCTACAACGAGTTAACCCATAAGTCGATATAGCCTTCATAAACGGCTTCTTTGGAACGTATGTGGTATAATCGAGTAGGCAAATCATCAATACTTGAGACAAACAACACCGTCATATGAAAAGACCAAATAGATATGTTAGAACTTCTTGAACAATTATTTCGACAAGTACGTGCCTATATGCACTCTGAACACGAGGACCGTAACCAGGTCTACTTCCAATCATCAAAACACACAACCATGCTGTTTGACCACGAGGCGGAAGATATCATCATCAGTGGGCTTATCGAAAGTGGCCACGGGTTTGAGGTTATCTCGGAAGAGAGACCTACCTTCACCACCAACTCAACGCCTCACTATCGTATTGTGATTGACCCGGTGGATGGATCGACCAACGTCTCACGAGGCATTTTGACCGCAAGTGTAGCCATGGCAGTTCTGCCCATTGACGCCCCTATTGACCCGGCACAGGTACAATGGGCGCTTGTAGGTGAACTCTTCAGTGGTACTGTCTATCAAGCTCAGCGAGGTGGTGGCGCCTTTCGCAATGGACGACGCTGCCAGGTGAGCGAAACCACGCGACTTAAGGACACTGTACTTGGCATGAACTTTGATGGGCGCGACCTGGAAACGCTCAGCAAGTTGCTTATTCAAAAGCCCGTGCCCGGCAAGATACGGCGCTCCGGCAGCTCTGCCATGGACGTTGTCTATGTCGCCAGCGGAGCATACGATGCCTTTATAGATATTGGAGATGTTATCACCGCGGAATCGTTCCTGGCTTCTTTAAGCATCGTCCTGGAAGCTGGCGGAGTAATCAGTGATCTGCACGGTAAAAACCTGCATGCCATTGCCAATCTGACCGAAGGATTTTCATTAGTGGTAGCGGGAACCCCGCAACTGCACCAGGAAATCCTCACAAAGATCAACGGCCGGTAAAACTATGAGCTAGCTCACAGCATCGTGCGACAAAATGAGTTATGATTGGGAATGAATCTTAACCATGATATGTAATAATAGTTAGAGTCAATATAACCAAAAAGAAGCCTGCAAAGGATTAAGCTTATGAAATATCGACATCTACAATTCAAGACCATTTACCAGTATCATATACCTGCCCTACTGTTAAGCGCATTAGTGCTATGCCTGGTACTTTTAAGCGCATGTGGCAGCCTTTCAAATGGGGGCAACAGGCAAAGTGTCTCCAGCACACCCACTGCCCTCCCTACACCGGCCGTCGACCCTACTTTACAAAACCAGGGCACTACGGAACTCCAGACATTTCAGCAGTGGATTACCTTAATGCAAAAGTACAATGGCAATACAGGCACGTTCCAGCAGCAATACACAAGTGACCAGGAGGCATTGCAGAACGCAAAAACAAGTACGGCCTACAATGCGGCTCTGTCAACCTTGAAAAATCATGTACAGGCTATCCAGATTCCTGCAATGAAGACGGAAGGCCAGAGTCTCCAACAACAATTACAACAGGGAGTTACCAGTTTTGGTCAGAAACACCAGTACCATGATGCTTATGACAATAAAACTTACCCGCTCGGGTTTGAATATGGCTCAAGCGGCATGGGCGGCTGGCTACAGGACGAATTAAGCTCAGCGCGGACGGTATCGGACTATCAACAGGCCATCGAAGACGCGAATATGTGGCTGACGAACTTCCAGGCTATGGCAAGCAATTCTAGCGATAAGACTCCCTACAACCAGGTACACAATAGTGATCTACAGCTCCTCCAACACTATGGCATGATGAACAAAAAAGTCATTGTTATCTCATTGGAAGAGCAGGCCATGCGTGTCTATCAAAATGGCAAGCTAGTGAACGCATTCCTGGTAACGACGGGTCGCCCTGACAAGCCAAGTCTTCCCGGAACATGGTGGGTAGAAGGGAAACAATCTCCGACCGTCTTTAAGGCAAACGTACCACAATCATCACCATACTGGTATCCTGACACACCCATCAACTATGCCGTCCAATACCATAGCAACGGGTACTTTATTCACGATAGCTGGTGGCGAGCTGATTACGGTCCTGGCACGCAGTTCCCGCATCAAGATGCTAGCGGCGACATCTATTCAGCCCAGGGCTCACACGGCTGCATCAATATGGCCAAAGACAATGCTGCCTGGGTTTATGGTTTCGTCGAGCTATATACACACATCGTGGTTTACTAGCTCCCCGGTTTAGAGAGGAAAACCAGCACAGTGAGCCAGGCACCCGGGTGCCTGGCTGTTCCTTTATTTAGGGGTCAGTAGAACACTAAAGCCATTCCATATCGCAAGAAATGCTTCATGTGTCAAAACCTTACGGTTGGCAGGAGCAGAATCGGCAAGATAGACAAAGTTGCTATCACCGCCGCGCACTACTAAGATATGACCGGGCATGCCTACAATAACAGGAAAGCCTTTATTTGTTATGTATATCAGGTCTGGCAGAGTACGAGGAGGATGGGGATCAGCCTTAAAGCCAAAATAATTCGCTACCCTCGCTATAGCAGGCTCACCACCCATTAGACCATTATAAGTATCCCACACGCCCATATTGGATTCCACTTGCAGGACGTCAGCCGCGATGTAATTGTGCCCATAGGCATTCATGACTTCTTCCATGGAAATACCTGAACATGAGGAGTATGACCAGACCTGCCACTGGTAGTCGGTATAGTATTGATTTCGCACAGCCGAATCAACGCGCACTAGCCGCATACTCGCAGTCATAGGAAGTGGATGTGAGGCCGTTTTGATATCCGAGGTATTGATCTCGGACGATTGCAAAGCATTAAGGAAACTAAGGCCTTTGTCCACGCTCCGTAATGCACCGTCGGCCAGGCCATTTTGCATAAACAGAGCAAGAAATAACATCAGTAGAAAGCTTACTGAGACAAATGTACGGCGACGTGCATACCAGGTGGATGGCAAAGTAAATGCTGGCAAAGACTCTGGTTTCTCAACGCTAACTATTGCACCATCCTGCATTTGTAAAATCATACCCACGTGGGCATCAAGGGCATGTGTAGGGGCTTGCGCGCGGATCGCCACGCTTCGCTTGTGGCGGCGATGCTCGTGTAAAGCACTGAGGATGAGGCTGGCAATTATCAGCAGCATCACGCCAAGCAGTAATACCGTGATTACGGCAGACAACATACGTGAACCTCGCTACAACAACTTACAATGACAACTTCTAACACTGAGTATATCCTGGTTTTAGAAGAACGAATACGTTTTGGCTGAAGAACAGCCAAATATTCCTACCGTGCCAAGTAGCGACCTTTACCTTCACATTCTCATTGAGGACACTTTCCTCTTAAATAAACTCAGATATTAGTACAATTTTCAGGAAAAACATGGGCTATTCCGGATTTTTTACAGACAGAAAAGTTGGCTCAGCGGGCAAGGGTTAACCGCTCATGCTCAATTCTGACCCGCGTTCCACACACACGTGCGATACGCTCTTCCAGTGAAAGCTCACCCCAATGACCACGAGAGGGGGCGCCAGTACGATTGGCCAGCGCGTGCAAACCCTCGCAGGCCCGTCCACGACCTAACCACTCCACCATCAAGTTATCTGCCTGAATAGCCATCCTGCGTCCCTGTTTATGGAGTAACCACATACACGCAAGTGGTATAAGACTACTCAAGAGTAGGCGACTGGCAGCATATGTTGGTTTACGCATGCAGAGATAACGTGCCAATCCGGTTGCCAGAAGCACATCAAGCTCTGACGGTTCCACCGACTGTGTTGCGTCTGAAGGCAATATAAGCCTGATCTTGCGTCCACCCAGGAGAAAGACGCGCACGAGCGGCACACGTACATCGAATTTGAATGTACAGGAGAGTATTGACGAAGTATAAGGTAGACGAGCTTCATAGGTAACTCGCGAAAAAGCGTCTTGTATGAATGCAGGTGCAGTTCTTCGTCCTCTAAACCTCTGCAAACGCCATCGTCGTCTAAATTGACGCCTGGGAGAACGTTGTGAACCTAGTTGGGAGCGTAAACGCAGCCATGAAGATGATGGCAGCGGCTGTTCTTGCAGCGCGGGGCCGTAATAGGCCCGCAGACGATCATCCAAACTTTGGCGTTCTCTCTCTTCCTTTTCAATAGAATCCCGCTCATTCATTGGAACTCGCCCCCCCTTTCATCCATCAACAGTACTCGCAGCCGATCACGCGCCCGGTTCAGACGTGATTTCACTGTGCCAACGGGCCAGCCCAGTACCTGTGCGATATCGGCCTCCGTCAGATCTGCCCCATAGCGCAAAGCTATGACACGTCTCTGCTCGGAGTTAAGCCTGGCCAGCGCTTGCCGGATTTCTTCACGCTGGGCTACCTGTTCTTGTAAATCTGTGTGGCTATGAGAGCTATATTGACTCTCTAACTCAATAGCTTCGTCCAAAGAAATAGGATGCGCGCGCTGCTTTTCCATCACATCCAGCGCGTGCCGGTAGAGGATACGCATCAGCCAGGGTCGAAAGGGACTACCCCTTTGGAAACGTGGCAACCCACGCCAGGCAAGCAGAAAAGCGCCCTGCGTTATCTCTTCAGCCAGCAAACGATGATGGCAGAGCCGCAAAGCCGCTGCCATAGCGATAGCATGATGAGCTTCCCAGAGGCGTCGAAACGCCTCTGGATCGCCATGAGCAGCCTGTGCAACGAGATTGTCTTCGCAGGTAATCACTACTACTCCTCTCCTCTGTAGATGTACTACGGAGAGAGAGGCTCAAAAGGTTCCCTTTTACGTTAATTGAATTATGTCGCGCTAGGGCCCTGGTTCCCTTTCCACCGCTGCCCTGGCAACCTGAGGAAGTTGAGCAGGTAAGGCTCTTTTGATAATAGCAGGCTCTAATGTCTTATTCGTATGTACACTAGAGAGAGCCAGGGCTGGTGAGCCTTTAGCCAGCTTAATCACATTCTTATAGATCTTTACGTATTTCTCACACATGACCCGAGCGGAGAAATTGCGCGCTACATGCATGCGTGTTACATCACGATCAATCTCATCAATGCGCGGAATAAAGCGTACCATTTCTGCGACATCATGTACCAGGAAGCCAGTTTTACGATGGACAACAATTTCCGGTGCGGCTCCACGCGCAAACGAAATGACTGGACAGCCCAGCGCCATAGCTTCAATCATCACCATACCAAATGGCTCCTCCCACTCAATCGGGTTGAGGAAAGCGCGGGCACGACTGAGCAGACTGATTTTCTTTTTCATATTTACCGGGCCAACGTATCTGACCTGCTCATTATCAATTTGAGGCTCAATGACTTGATGAAAGTAGTTTATTGATTCTTGTTGATGACGGTCAATAGTACCGGCCAGGACAATCTTCACGCCGGCCTCTTTGGCTGCCTCGATCGCAAGATGAGTGCCCTTATCAGGGATAAAACGCCCCAGCCACACAAAAAAATTACCCACTTTCTTTGTAGAAGGGATAAATTGCTGCATAGGGATACCATGATGCACCACACCGACAAAATTAAGGGGATAGGGCACTTCTGCTCGGGCACTCTCACTGATAGCAACTATAGGTACGGATGGAGCCCATTCCATATAATATTCATCAGCATTGCCCATCCAGGATTGCACTCGATCAAAAGGAAAACGACTGTGCAGGGTCGTTACATGCGGGGTGGCAAGAGGGGCCGTTAAGGGGAAAATATACATATCTGAGCTTGAAGAAAGATGGGTATGCACAATGTCAAAATCATGCTCTTTGATGTACTCTATCGACTTGTGCAAATGGTAATATGCCTTGAGGTGGGCAGTCCATGGTACGCTTTCTTCAAGAAGAAATTTGGGGAAAAACGAGACCTGCCTGGCAGATGTTCTAGCATCACCGGGCACAAATAAAGTAACATCATGTCCTTGCACCACTTGTTCCTCGACAAGATTATAAACTACAACCTCCGTCCCACCATAATTCTTGGGAGGAATAGGTATCCACGGCGGAGCTATGTGCGCAATTTTCATACTTCAACCTTCTTTCCGCTCTCAACTAAGCACAATCCCTTCGCGTCTCGATAATTTGTTAATACCTCCGTATATTTCACTCCTTACACGAAAGAACCATTAGCAAGGGTTACATTTTTGTCAAACAATTAACAATCAACCTGCCTATAAACTATGTTATGCCAGGCATTCTCATCCTGTCAAGTAATTGATAAATAGGCACTGTCATTATGTATCGCTTTTACTTTATTAATATAGTTTTCCATTCTATTAATCTGCCTTAATAGTCAAAACACGATGAGATTAATAGTAGAAATAGTAAAAGTAAGTTACCGGCATTAAGGTCAAACTCCCAGGTTCTTCTGTTTAACACGAAACGACTAAAAAGAGAAGTTGCTGTTGAGGACGAAAGTGATCCTCAGCAGGAACTTCTCTTAAAGGACCAGAGAAGGAGGTTGAAGTGTTTCTATCTGTACACCTTTTAAAGGTTGTTCTCAAATGGGGTTGCCACTCCAGCGGCAACCAGGGTAATGGTACCCGCTCCAATGGGCATTCAAGAGCGACAGAGACGACTAGCAGTATGGAGCGAGTACGCTATCGCCAACTCTGTCGCAATCCCCCCTATCACCCGATACCATAAAGTAATACGCCAGTATATTTTGCCTGGATTACCTGTTGGCTTGCTGCCATCTCAGGAGTGTAGTATTGCGCTTGTGATATTACAATTGAGGAAACGCTCTTCCCTCCATCTTTTCAAAGGCAAAGCGCAGTGAAGGTGGAACAGGATGAGGTCTGCCAGTGAGGTAATTGCACCACACCATTGCCGATTTGCCAGTCGCAAAGATGCGCTCGTGCTCGTTCACGTCGCGTATCTGGTGTTCCATGATGAAGCTGGTGCGCCCGACCCGGTCAACACGCACTCCGACCTCTACGGTATCAGAACGCACCAAAGGCAGCATATAGGTACAGGTAACTTCTTTAATCAGTATGCCATAGTGGCTCCCATCCGGGCGCGTTTGGATGCGCGGATTGTGCGGTGGGTGTGAGACGATGCTCTCTACCTCTTGATGCTCCTCGCGCGACGGCCACTCATTGAGCCGGGTCTCCAGATGATCGAAATAGTAGCTTCGCGCTTCCTCAAAATAGGTGAAGTAGACCGTATTATTGACATGGGCGAGAGGATCAAGATCGCGAAAGCGAATCTGCACCGGATACCAGCAAGGAAAATCGTCACTCATGTAGCTTTGCCTTTCTCATATTAAACTTGCTTACATATTAGCAAAAGAGATACACTCTTCACAACCTTACTTGTCCATAGGGTACGCGTCTTAGTTTCGCTGCTGTGCGCTGAAGAGACAAGGAATAGAGTTACTTGAATAGTTACGAATACTATAAGACGCAAGAAAAGATCTACTTGACTTCTTATGACGTAGTCTATAAAGAAGGAAAAAGAGTTGAGGGTTCCAATGGATGGATAATTTTGATGAGCTAAGTGATGAAGCTTTAATCAACGCTCTCGCTGAAGGAGCCGAATGGGCTATGGAACCCCTTTACGAGCGTTACAACCGCGTCCTCTTCTCTCTAGCCTACCGTATGGTGGCTGACCACCAGGTGGCTGAAGATCTCCTCCAAGACGCCTTCCTATCTGTGTGGCGGCGTGCCACCTCCTACTCGCCACAATCAGGTGCAGTTCGTAGCTGGCTTATCTCCATTGTCCATCATCGCACCATCG
>WNGE01003036.1_pt1 | contig 20010 bp, 14 predicted proteins | sample 5400651 | NCBI WGS metagenome assembly WNGE01 (sample SAMN13153370, study PRJNA577476) | soil metagenome | isolation source: 60 cm soil or saprolite under grassland replicate 2 | place: USA:California | collected 2016-06-15
GGCTTGCCCTGCGCCACGATCCGACCTCCGTGCACGCCGGCGCCCGGCCCCAGATCCAGGACCCAGTCGGCGGAGCGGATCGTCTCCTCGTCGTGCTCGACGACGATGACCGTGTTACCGAGGTCGCGCATCGAGAGGAGGGTGTCGATCAGCTTGCGGTTGTCACGCTGGTGGAGGCCGATCGACGGCTCGTCGAGGACGTAGAGCACCCCCATCAGCTTCGAGCCGATCTGAGTCGCCAGGCGGATACGCTGCGACTCTCCGCCCGAGAGAGACGCCGAGCCGCGCGAGAGGTTCAGATACCCGATCCCGACGTTGGCGAGGAAACCCAGCCGGTCGCGGATCTCTTTCAGGATCTTGCCCGCGATCTCCCGCTCGCGGGGCGCGAGATCCAGCTCCTCGAAGAACGCGATCGTGTCGGAGATCGTGTCGGAAGCGACCTCGTCGATTGAGCGCCCGCCCACCTGGACCGCGAGCGCCTCGGGCTTCAACCTCCGTCCGGCGCAGGCCGGACAGGGCTCGGCCGACATGTACGCCTCCAGCTCCGCCCGATGCTCCGGATTCTCCGTCTCGCGATAGCGGCGCTCGAGCATCGGGATCAGGCCCTCGAAGGAGGAGCGCCAGTGATACTCCCCTTTCTCGGCCACGTAGGAGAACTTGATCTCGTCCTCTCCCGAGCCGTACAGAATGACTTCGCGCGCCGGCTTGGGCAGCTTCGCGAACGGCTGGTCCAGCCGGAACTTGTAGTGCCGGGCGAGCATTCCCATCTGCCGGGAGCGCCAGTTGGTCGAACCCGGCTTCATGATGGCGATCGCGCCCTCTTCGATGGATTTCTCGGGCGCGACGACAAGCCGGTCCGGGTCGGCCTTCAGGATCGTCCCGAGGCCGGAGCACTTTTGACAGGCACCGTAAGGCGAGTTGAAGGAGAAAAGGCGGGGCGTGATCTCGGTCAGCGAGGTCCCGCAGTCGGGGCACGCGTAGTTGGCCGAGAGGACTTCCTCGGGACCGTCCGCGACCGAGATCGTGACGAGGCCGCCCGAGACGCGCGTGGCGGTCTCGATCGAGTCGGCGAGCCGCTTCCTGTAATCCTCGTCGGAAGCGGGCTTGGCCACGAGACGATCGACGACGAGCTCGATCGTATGTTTCTTCTGTTTGTCCAGCTCCGGAGGATCCTCCAGGTCGTGGAACGTCCCGTCGATCCGCGCCCGCAGGAAACCCTCCTTGAGCATCTCCGCCATCTGCTTCTTGTATTCCCCCTTCTTGCCGGTGACGTAGGGGGCGAGGACGGCGAAACGGCTGCCTTCGGGCAGGCGCAGGGCGCGGTCCACCATCTCCTGGATCGTCTGCGCCTGGATCGGCCGGCCGCAGCTGGGACAGTGGGGCTTGCCGATCGAGGCGTACAGGAGGCGAAGGTAGTCATAGATCTCGGTGACCGTGCCGACGGTCGACCGCGGGTTCTTGGAGGTCGTGCGCTGCTCGATCGAAATGGCCGGCGAGAGCCCTTCGATCGAGTCCACATCCGGCTTCTCCATCTGCTCGAGGAACTGCCGGGCGTAGGCCGAGAGAGACTCGACGTAGCGCCTCTGCCCCTCCGCGAAGATCGTGTCGAAGGCGAGCGAGGATTTGCCCGATCCCGAGACGCCGGTGATGACCACGAGTCGGTTACGCGGGATGTCACAGGAGATGTTCCGGAGGTTGTGCTGCCGCGCCCCCCGGATCCGAAGAAATTCCATGCCGGCGCATTGTAGCGGCTCGCTGGGCGGCGACGCCGGCCACACCTGCTAGACTTGTGCATGACCACGCCGCTCCGCGTGCTGATTCTTCACGATTCGCTCGAGATCGCCGGACTGTTGATCCGCGAGCTCGAGCGAGGCGGTTTCTCGCCCGCCTTCGAGCGCGTCCATACGCGCGAGGCGTTCGAGCACGCCCTTTCCGGTCCGGTCTGGGACATCATCCTGTCCGACTTCCGGCTCGAGAACTTCGGCGCCCCGGCCGCCCTGGAACATCTGAAAGAGCGCGAGCTGGATACGCCGTTCATCATCGTCTCGGACAACATCGGCGAAGAGACCGCCGTCAAGACGATCAAGGCCGGAGCGCACAACTGCATCCCGAAAGGAGCGCTCGGGCGGCTCGCCGCGACCGTGGAGAGGGAGCTCCGCGAGGCGCAGATCCGGCGGGAACGGCGGCAGGCTCGGAAGGCGCTGCGGGAAAGCGAGAGCCGGTTCCGCACGCTCGTCGAAACGGCTTCCGACGCGATCCTGACCGTGAGCGATCCGGGGCGGATTCTCTTCGCTAACCGGGCGGCCGAGAGGATCTTCGGCTATTCCGTCCCGGCGATGATCGGAGAGAGCCTGACGATGCTCGTGCCGGGCTGCCCTCCCTTGAGAGAGCTCGTCCCTCTCCCGCCCGGCGAAGGTTCGGAGACGGACGCGGCCTCGCCACGAGTGGAATTGATCGGAAAACACGAGCGGGGTCACGAGGTCCCGCTCGATGTCTCCATCGGCCTTCTTCCGCGAGATGGCCGCAATCTGCTGACCGTCATCGCCCGCGACGCCACCGAACGCAAGAGGTCCGAGAGGGCCCTTCGCGACTCCGAAGAACGCCTTCGCACGCTCGTGAACAACGCCCCCATCGTGCTCTTCGCGCTCGACCGCGACGGCGTAGTCACGCACCTGGAAGGGAGCGGCCTCGAGGCCGCTGGATTGAGACCCGGCGAAGCGGTCGGCCGCAGCGCCTTCGAGCTGTACCACGATTACCCGGAGGCGCTGGAGTTCCTGCGCCGCGCGCTCTCCGGCGAAGTGCTTCGGGAGACCTTCGAGGCCAAACGCCTGATCTTCGACGTCGAGCTGGCGCCGCGCACGGACCCGGAAGGCGCGGTCACGGGAGTCATCGGCGTGGCGACGAACGTCACGCGGCAGCGGCAGGCCGAGCGCGCCGCGGATCAGTCCGAGATGCGCTACCGCCTGCTCTTCGAGGGGAACCTCGCCGGAGTCTATCGAACCACCGAGGACGGCAGGATTCTGGATTGCAACGAGTCTTTCGCCCAGATCTTCGGCTTCCGGTCGCGGGAAGAGGTCCTCTCGCTGCCGGCCTGGGACCTCTACCTGACGCCGGAGGACCGGAAGGCTTTGCTTGCGCGGCTGAAGGAGCGCAGGACCCTGACCAACTACGAGCAGTGCCTTCGCCGCAAGGACGGAAGCCATGTCTGGGTCCTGGAGAACGGGAACCTGATCGAGGGTCAGGACGGAAAACCGGGAATCATCGAGGGCACGATCATCGACATCACCGAGAGGAAGCGCGCCGAGGAAAAGGTCAAGCACCTGGCGTTTCACGATTCCTTGACCGGACTGCCCAACCGGCTCCTCTTTTCCGACCGGCTGCGCGTGGGCATGGTCCACGCAAACCGCTATCGGGAGAAGCTGGCGGTGCTCTTCCTCGACATCGATCGTTTCAAGGTCATCAACGACTCGCTCGGGCACTCCATCGGAGACGAGCTTCTCCGGCGCATCGCCGAGCGCGTGGGCGGATGCATCCGGCAGGAGGACACGATCGCGCGGCTCGGAGGCGACGAGTTCACGGTGCTGTTGCCGGGCATCGCCAAAGAAGAAGACGCGGCCACGATCGCCAACAAGATCCTGGAAGCGGTGCGCCTTCCTTTTTTCATCGAGCACCGGGAGCTCTTCATCACGACCTCCATCGGAGTCACGCTTTATCCCGACGACGGCACTGACCCCGAGACGCTCGTGCGAAACGCGGATACGTCGATGTACCGCGCCAAGGAGCAGGGGCGCGACAACTACCAGCTCTACGCCCCCGCGATGAATTCCCGGGCTCTGGAGCGCCTGTCGCTCGAGAGCCGGCTGCGCCAGGCGCTCCAGAACCGGGAGCTCGTCGTTTACTACCAGCCCTTGATCGACCTCGCGACCGGCCAGATCCGCGGCGCCGAGGCGCTTCTTCGCTGGCAGCATCCGGAACTGGGTCTCGTGCCGCCCGGCGACTTCATCTCGATCGCCGAGGTCTCCGGCCTGATCGTACCGATCGGCCAGTGGGTGCTCCGGACCGCCTGCGCGCAGGCCAGCGCCTGGCAAAAGAGCGGTTATCCCATCTCCGTTGCCGTCAACCTCTCTTCGCGCCAGTTCCAGCAGGCCGACCTGGTCTTCCAGGTCGGCGAAGCCTTGCAGCAGACGAATCTTTCTCCGGCGTCGCTCGATCTCGAGATCACGGAATCCAATGCCATGCAGAACGCCGACCTTTCGATCTCCGCGCTCTGGGACCTGAAGAATCTCGGCGTGAGTCTCTCGATGGACGATTTCGGCACGGGATACTCGTCGCTCAACTACTTGAAACGCTTCCCGATTGACCGGATCAAGATCGACCAATCCTTCGTGCGCGACGTCACGCGGGATCCCGACGACGCCGCCATCGCGGCCGCTATCATCGCGATGGCGCACAGTTTGAAACTCACGGCCGTCGCCGAGGGAGTCGAGACGGACGCGCAGCTCGAGTTCCTGCGTGCGCAGAAGTGTGACGAGATGCAGGGCTACCTCTTCAGTCCCCCCGTCCCTGCCGCTCAATTCGACGAGCTCCTCGAAGCGAGCAAGACCCTGGCGCTGCCGCGCTGAGAAGCCGCGTTTCAGGTTTCAGGTTTCAAGTTTCAGAAACGCTTGGCGGCTCCTCCTGAAACCTGAAGCCTGAGACTTGAAACTTTTTCTGCATTTCGATGGCGTCGCGGCCGCGGCCATAGTAGTCGGGAATCCGGCGCCGCCGCCGGAATCCGAGCTTCCGGTAGAAGGCGATCGCGACGGCATTCTCTGTCGAGACCTCCAGACGCGCCTCCCGCATGCCGGCTCGCGAGAAATGGCTCAGAAGCCCCTCGAGCAGCACCTTTCCCAGGCCTCTTCGGCGAAAGGAAGGATGGACATCCAGCGTCACGACGTGGGCGACACCTCCACGCGCGAGGTATCCGATCGCAAAGCCGGCGATCGTCCCTTCCAGGTCTGCGACGAGTCCGTCCGCCGTTGGAATGCCGAGGAACCGCCGAAGCTCCCCGCGCGAATAGGCGATGCCCGGTTCGAAGCAGATCTGATCGAGTCTGTAGAGCGACTCGAAATCCGAAGGGAGAATCTTCCTCAAGGAAGGTGGCGGAGTTTCCTTCATAGACCCTGGTCCGCTGTCATCCTGAGGAGCGGAGCGACGAAGGATCTGCCCTGGTCCGGTGAGCAGATCCTTCGCGGAGCCTGTCCTGAGCTCCGAAGACGCATGTTCAAGCTACCCGAGCAGATCCTTCGCTGCGCTCAGGATGACAGGCGTGAGCGAAGGGCTCAGGATGACAAGAATCCCAGGAACCTACCAAGTAACACCTGTCACCTCCGGCGCATCGCCCGGTCCGCCTCCCGCTTCAAGTCGCGGTCGCGGATCGCGTCGCGCTTATCGTGCAGCTTCTTGCCCTTCACAAGGGCGATCTGGGCTTTGGCCCTGGAGCCCTTGAAATACAGCGCCAGCGGCACGCATGTCACGCCACGCGTCGAGACAGCCGAGGCCCAGCGCTCGATCTCCCGGCGGTGCAGCAGCAGCTTGCGCTCTCTCTCGGGAAGATGGTTCGTCCAGGACCCCGCGCCGTAGGGAGAGATGTGCGCCCCGACGAGGAACGCTTCCCCGTCCCGGAACGCGATGTAGGAGTCCTTGAGCTGGGCGCGTCCTTCCCGCAGCGACTTGACCTCCGTTCCGGTCAGGACGAGACCCGCCTCCGCGCGATCCTCGATGAAGAAATCGTGAAACGCCTTGCGGTTCGTCGCCACAGTCTTGATTGCGGAAGCGCCTGTGGCGGCCAGCGTCTGCTTCTTCGGCATGAGCGCGGCAGTTTATCGTCGCTCCGCGCCTGCGCGGTATCTGCGCCTTCGGCGCACCGGCGAGCGACTCGGCCGGTTGCGGCCTCGATCGCTCCCCTGACCCCGCGCAGGCGCTTCGCTCCCGCGGCCTCCCCGGGAGAGGAACGAGGTGAGGGCGCCGATGCCGGCCGAGAATGTTTCCGCGATCGCTATACGTGGTTTGCGCGCCACGCCGTTGTGGTAATCGCGCCACGGAGCCGGGAAGCGGCGCGTGGGGCCGGATCGCAGCAACTCATTGAAAACAAATCTGATGGCGTGCCCCGGCGCATCTGCGAGACATGGCACCGAAGCTGCGGTAGGGCCGGACGGGTTGAGATCTCAAACGACTCTGCGCACCACCGTTTCGATCGAGGGGATCGGCCTTCATTCCGGTCATCCCGTGCGCGCGCATTTCCGGCCGGCGCCGCCGGACCACGGACTCGTCTTCGTGAGACTCGATCATCCCGGGTCTCGAATTCCGGCGCGGCTCACGTCTGCGGCGACCTTCGACTATGCCACGACGATTTCCTCGGGCGGCGTCTCAATAGGAACGGTGGAGCATGCGCTTTCCGCGGCGGCCGGCGAGGGCCTGGACAACTGCCTGATCGAGATCGAAGGACCGGAGGTCCCGATCCTGGACGGCTCGGCGCTTCCCTTCGTGCGCCTCTTCCACGCCGCCGGTTTCGAGAGACAGCCGGCGCGGGTGCGTCCTCTCACGCTCGCGCGCGCCGTCGAGGTCGTTCGCGGTGACCGCGGCGTGTCGTTCGAGCCGGACGGGCCCGGACTGACCATTACCTACGAGATCGATTTTCCTCACCCGATCGTCGGCCGCCAGAGCCTGACGGTGCCGATCCGCCCGGAGGAGTACTCGGCGCGTATCGCGCCGGCCCGGACGTTTGGTTTCGCCCGCGAGGTGGAGGCGATGCGCGCTCGCGGGCTGGCGCGGGGAGGCAGTCTTCACAACGCGGTCGTCCTCGACGAGAGCGGCATCATTTCCGGGCCCCTGCGCTTCCGCGACGAGTTCGTACGGCACAAGATTTTGGACCTCGTCGGAGACCTCGCGCTCCTGGGCCGCCCGCTTTCCGGACACATCCGCGCCCGCAAGGCCGGGCACGCGCTTCACATTGAGTTCGCCCGGGCGCTGGACGCCGCGCTGCGAGAGCCCGCCGAAGGCGCCGATTTCCCTGAAGCCGAGAGTCTCGGCGTCGTCAGCTAGCCACCCGACACTCCCTCCGCGCGTCTTCGCGCTTTCACAGAAGCCCATGGTCGTCCTCTCCGTGCCGTAGGGGCGGCCCTTGCGGCCGCCCGCCTTTCGTGGGCGCCTCTTCGCTCCAGGAAGTGAGGAGCACGATCGCGAAATGCCGCGTCGTAACGAAGATCTTGTCCGTCTCAACGACGTGGCGTGTCCTGCGGAGGCGGGCGGGCGCAAGGCCCGCCCCTACGGCACGTTGGGCGCGGATGACGCTCATTGGATGTCGGGGGGGCGCCATGGACATCCTGCTCGGTCAGACGCCGTAGAATCAGCGGGATGCTCTCATCGCAACGCCTTGGCGCCGTCCTGCTGGCGACGGCGATCAGCATCCCGGCGCCGTTCGCCGGCGCGGATCAGGAGACTCCGCGCATCGAGTCGCTTCACGCGGACGCCCGAGGCCCGGATGTCTTCACGCGGTTCCAGCTGGCCGGCGCGCTCAACCCCGAGCTGGCCACCAAGATCGAGTCGGGTCTCGAGACGGCCATCCGCTACGAGATCCGGCTCTACAGGCACAACGCGCACTGGCTCTGGGACGACCACATGGACACGCGCAAGTACCGGGTCGCGGCGACCTATGACCCGGTCACCCGGGAGTATGTCGTCGTCGAAACGATGGATGGCCGCTCGCTCCAGCGTTCGACGACCCACGACTTCCATGAGGTTGCCCGCCGTCTGCTCTCGCGCGAAAATCTGCTCGTGTTCCGCGTCCGCCACGACGACTGGCGAACGAATCTGTACGTCCGGATGCGCGCGACTTTCGATTCCGGCTACCTCTTCGCGATCATCCCCGTGGACTCCCGCACCTCGTGGAAGAACTCCAACCGCTTCGAAATCAAGGTCGCCCCATGAGGCTTCTGACCGAGCTGCAGCGCCGCCGCAAGGACAACCGTCTCATCATCGGGCTCGTCCTCGCGGTGCTGGTCGTCTGGTCCGTGGTCTCGGTGCTCGAACAGCGGGCCAGGGAGATGGAGCCGGTGACGATTACCCGGGGACTCCTTCTCTTCGTCCTCTCCTACGTCAACATCACGCTGATCGCCGCCGTTCTCTTCGTGCTCTGCCGCGTTCTGGTCAAGACGTGGCTCGAGCGCCGGCGTGAAGTCCTCGGCTCCCGCTTCCAGACCAAACTCCTCGTTACTTACATCGGGCTGACCGCAATCCCGATCGGGCTTCTCTTCTTCACCGCAACCGGTCTCCTCCAGCGCTCGATCGACCGGTGGTTTTCCACACCCGTGCGGGAGGTCGTGAACCGGGCTCGGGCCGTCCAGGACATGGCCGAAAAGCGAGTCGTGGACGAGACGCTGGAGAAGGCGAGAACGCTCGCCGGACTCGGCGCCGATCCCAGCGCGGCCGCGCGGCCGGAGGATCTCCGCCGGCAGCAAAGACTCGATTCGATCGAGATCTACCGCGGCGGCCAGCGCATCGCGTTCGCGGCGGAGACGCCGGCGGCCGTCGCGCCGCTCCCCTCCGAAAGCCTGCGCAAGGCCGCGACGAGCGGCCAGGAGGTCAAGATCGAGGTTCTTCCCGACGGGTCGCACCTCTATCGGGCGCTCGTTCGAGGCGGAGATCTCGTGTGGGCGGCGGGGACCCGCGTCGGTCCGGCCGAGTCGCGCGCGCTCGACGCCATCACCGCCGCCTGGAGCGAGTACCGCAAGCTCGAGGCGCAAAAACCCGCTATCAAGGCCGCCAACATCTCGACGTTTCTGCTCATCACGCTCGCGATCCTGTTCGCGTCCATCTGGACGGGCTCGACGCTCGCTCGCCGCATCACGGGCCCGATCGCCGCGCTCGCCGAGTCCACGCGCCGGCTCCACTCCGGGGACCTCTCCGCGCGGGTGGACGTCCCGGCCTCCGACGAGCTCGGCGTTCTCGTCTACTCCTTCAACCGAATGGCCGCGGGCCTGCAGGAGGCCCGCGACGCGCAACTGCGCTCCAACCAGGAATTACAGGCCTCCAACCGCCGTTTGGACCTGGAGCGCCGGCTGGTCGCGACGGTGCTCGAATCCGTCACGACCGGGGTTCTTGCCTTCGACCGCGACGGCCGGATGACCGTCTGCAATCCCGCCGCCCGCACGCTGCTGTTCCTGGACGGCGACGTGACGGTCGAGACTCTGCGGGAACGAGCGGAACTCGCACCGCTCGTCGCGCTGCTCGAGGAGGCGAGGAGCGGAGCCTCTTCTCCGGCGCCGCGCGAGCTGACACTCTCTTCGGCGGACGGGGAGCGCCGGCTCGAGATCGCCCTGCGTCCTCTCTCTCCCCCTCCGGCCGGCGAGCGCCGCCGCGGCTGGGTGCTGGCGATCGAGGACATGACTCACGTGGCGCGCGAGCAGAAGCTCGCCGCCTGGAGCGAGGTCGCGCGGCGCGTGGCCCACGAGATCAAGAACCCGCTGACCCCCATCCGGCTCTCGGCCGAACGGATCGCCAAACGGCAGCGCGCCGGCGGACCGGACCTGCGGGAGGCGATCGAGCGCGGGACGAAAGTCATCGTGGAAGAGGTGGACTTCCTGAAGTCCCTTGTGGATGAGTTCTCCCGATTCGCGCGCCTGCCGGAGATGCGGCCCGAGCCGACGGACCTGCCGGCCCTCGCGCGCTCGGCCGTGCGCCTCTTCGAAGGGGCCCGCGACGGGATCTCACTGCGCGTCGAGTCGTGCCTCGCGCGCGAAAGAGTTCTGCTCGATCCCGAACAGATCAAGCGGGCTCTGATCAACCTGCTCGACAACGCTCTCGAGGCGTGCGGCGCCTCGGGAGAGATCACGGTCCGCCTCGCGGAAAACGCACACGGCGTCTCGATCGAAGTCGCGGACACCGGCCGCGGCGTGCCGGCGCGCGACCGGGACAAGCTCTTCCTGCCCGACTTCACCACGAAGGGGCGTGGCACCGGCCTCGGCCTCGCCATCGTGTCGCGCATCGTCGCCGACCACAACGGAACCATCCGCGTCGAAGAGAACCGTCCCCGCGGCGCTCGGTTCATCATCGAGCTGCCGGCGGCGTGAAGAAGCGTCGCATCCTCGTCATCGACGACGAGAAGGCCATCCGGGAGACGCTTTCGGAGATCCTGACTGACGAGGGGTACGCGGTCACCTCGATCGAATCCGGCGAGGAAGGACTGAGACGGCTCCGGGAAGAGAACTTCGACCTGGCCTTCCTGGACGTCTGGCTGCGGGACCTCGACGGCCTTTCGGTCCTGGAAGCGGCGGCCGGCCGACTGCGCGAGATCCCGGTCGTGATGATCTCCGGGCACGCCAACGTCGAGACGGCGGTGCGCGCCGTGCGCCTGGGCGCCTACGATTTTCTGGAGAAGCCCCTGTCGCTCGAGCGGGTCATCCTGACCGCACAGAAGGCGATCGAGCGTCGCGACCTGCTGGCCGAGGTGGAATCGTTCCGGGGCAGGACCGAGTCGGAAGGCACACTGCTCGGCGAATCAGCGGCCGTGCTGCAGCTCAACCAGGAGATCGCCCGCGTGGCCCCGACGGATGCCCGGGTCCTGATCACAGGCGAGAACGGAACGGGCAAGGAGCTCGTCGCCCGGTCGATCCACCGTCTCTCCGCACGCGCCGATTCTCCCCTGGTCGAGGTCAACTGCGCGGCGATTCCCGAGGAGCTGATCGAGTCGGAGCTTTTCGGCCACATGCGAGGCTCCTTTACCGGCGCCGCCGAGGACCGGCGAGGCAAGTTCGAGGAGGCCGACGGCGCAACGCTCTTCCTGGACGAGGTCGGTGACATGTCCGCCCGGACCCAGTCCAAGGTGCTGAGGGCCTTGCAAGAGGGGCGCTTCACCCGCGTGGGCGGTAGCAAGCCGATCTCCTCGGACGCGCGGGTCCTCTCCGCCACGAACAAGAATCTCGCCGAGGAGATCCGCCGGGGCGCCTTCCGCGAAGACCTCTTCTTCCGCCTCGCGGTGGTGCCGGTCTCTGTCCCGCCGCTGCGCGAGAGGCGGGAGGACATCCCGATGCTCGCCCGCCATTTCCTCCAGCAGGCCTCCGCACGCTTCGGCCGCAAGCCGAAGGTTCTCTCTGCCTCGTCCCTCGAAGCGCTCGAGAACTACCGCTGGCCGGGCAACGTGCGGGAGCTCAAGAACCTGATCGAGCGTCTGATGATTCTCTCTCCCGCCGAACAGATTCGCCGTGAAGATCTTCCCTCTGAGATCTGCGACGGCGAGCTGGCAGCCCCCGCGCCCGCCGATGCCCCCTTGAAAGACGCCCGCGAAGACTTCGAGCGCCGCTACATCCTGGCCGCCCTGAAGCGCCACCGCGGCAATGTGACCAGGACCGCCGAGTCCCTGCAGGTCGAGCGGTCAAATCTGTACAGGAAACTCAGATCATACGGAATCGAAGTGGAACGGGAGTAAACGGCAATTTTAGATTCTGGATTTTGGATTGGGCACCGCTCCTCTTGATCTAAAATCTAAAATCCAAAATCTTCTCCTAGTCGGTCTCCTCCAGGAGTCGCATCTCGAGCACTTGATTGGAAGAAAACTCTTCCAACCGTAGGTAGTGTTCGGCGGCCAGGAAGAGGGCTTCGGCGGGGGTCAGGCCGACGATCTCGGAGCCGACGATCGGGACGCCGTAGCGCTCGGCTTCCGACTTGACGCACTCGAAGACGCGGTGGAGGGGGGTCTTCTTGAAGTTGGTCATGTTGATCGAGACCTGGACCTGTCCGCGGTCGGCCAGCTCCACGCCCATCGCTTTGACGAATCGGAAGCCGCCGCCGATGTGGCGGATCGAGCGCGCGATCGTGTCGGCCACGCGAAGGTCACGCGTTCCGAGGTTGATGTTGTAGGCGATCAGGGGAGGCCTGGCCCCCACCGCGACGACGCCGGCGGTCGGATGCGGACGAGAGGGTCCAAAGTCCGGACTCCACTGCGGGTCCTTCATCTTCTCCGCGAAGCCCTCGAACTCTCCCTTTCGAATCTCCGCCAGATTGCGCCGCGTCTCCGACGTCGCGGAGTCTTCATAGAGGTAAACGGGGATCTGGTGACGTGATGCGATCTCGGCGGCGACCTCGCGCGAGAGAGCGACGCACTCTTCGACGTCCGTGCCCCGGATCGGAATGAAAGGCACGACGTCCACGGCACCCATCCGCGGGTGCTCGCCCCGGTGCCGCGTCAGGTCAATCCGGGGGATCGCCGCGTCGAAGAGCACGGCCACTGCGGCGCGAAGAGCGGCGGTGTCGCCGACGAACGTCAGCACGCTCCGGTTGTGCGAGGTGTCCGAGGAGACGTCGAGCAGCCGCGCGCCCGGCGTCGCCCGCACCGCGTCGGCGATCTCGCGCACCCGCTCGCGGTCGCGACCTTCGGAGATGTTCGGAACGCACTCGATGACCGTCCGCATCGGGTGTCAGTCTATAATCGTGACCTTGTGAGACAGACTCTCTCTGTTCAAGAAGCGGCCAAAGGCGGATCCGTTCGATGAGCTCCCCCCCTTCGCCGGCCTCCTACCCAGGCAACCCTTCGCTGCCGGTGGAAGTTCGCGAGAAGATTCTCGCGACGTTCCGCCATGCTCTGAACCTCTTCTCCTCGGGTAACGTCAGCGACTGCCTGATCGGCTGCGAGTTCATCCTGAAGATGGACCCGCGCTTCACCCCCGCCCAGCGGCTGCGGGAAAAAGCGCGGAATCAGGATTCCGACGTGGACATCAGCGAGCTGCAGGCACTCGCGAACCCGCCGCCGCCCGGAAGCCAGCCCGCGGCGCCCCCGCCTCCCCCGGCCGCCCAGCCGCGCGCCGAGAAGCCGGATCCGCGGCACCTGCTCGCCGAGGCCGAGCGGAAATACGAAACGCGCGATTTCGAGGGGGCCATCGCCGCGGCGACGCGAGTCCTGGCTTCTGCGCCAGGCAACAAGGATGCGCTGGCGATGATCCAGAAAGCGGCCGGAAAGAAAGCCATGGAGCCGCTCATCGAGGCGAGCCGCGTCCACGCGGAGCAAGCCCTGGGCGAGGGGCGGGTCCCGGACGCGCGGCTGGAAGTCGAACGGCTGCGCGCGGCGGATCCGGAACATCCCTCACTCCCTTCGCTCGAACGCCGGTTGGCGGCCGCTTCCGCGCCGGTCGCTCCGGCGGCGGCGGATTCGGGCCCCGGTGCGCCGGCCTCGGATGAGTTCGCGCTCGGCGGGCCGCAGAGCGAAGGCTACGGGTCCACGCCCGCTTTCGGCGACCTCTCGAGTGAGCCGGCCGGCCTCGATCCCTTTCCCTCGCCACCTTCGGGCTTCGTCGGATCCGAAGAGCCTCCGCCGGAGCCGGATGCGCTGGTGCCGCCTTCTCACCACTCGCCCGATCTCTTCCTGCCGGCGGAAGAAGGGGCGAGCGTCGAGATGCTTCCCTTCTCCTCGCGGCAGACCGACGAAGAGGACGCCCGCACCGCCGAGCGGGAGATCGACGCCCTGCTCAAGCAGGGGGACGAGATGGCAAAGAAGGGAGACCGCCAGCAGGCGATCGAGGTCTGGTCCCGCGTCTTCCTGATCGACATCAACAACTCCGAGGCAGTCACGAGAATCGAGAAGACCCGGCAGGAAATGGCCGAGGAGACTCGAATGGTGGCGGAATGCCTCAAGAAGGGAAGAGAGAGCTACGAGGCCGGAGATTCGGAGGCGGCGCGCAAGTTCTTTCTCCAGGCACAGGCGCTCGATCCGGACGAGCCCACGGCCCGTCTCTATCTCGAGCGAATCGAGAAAGGAGAGGCCAAGCCCGCCGTTGCCGAGACTGGTGGAAAACCGGTGGCTCCCGCCGGGATGGACGGGTCCCGGGAGCCGGCGCCTACCCTGGCGGCCGTGCCCACGCCTCCCGGTCGGCCTCGCGGCGTACTGCCGGTCAATCCCAGGGTCCTCGCCGTCATCGGCGCCTTCCTCGCCATGACCCTCGTTGGGGTCTATTTCGTCTTCAAGGGAACCAGGACCCAGGCCCCGCCGCCGAAGGTCGTCTCCTCGGGGTCTCTCCAGCGTGCCCGGGAACTGCTCGGAAGGGGACAGGTCGACCAGGCGCGCATCGAGTTGCGCCGCATCGGGGCCGCAGATCCAGACTCGGCAGAAGCCCGCAAGCTGCTCGCCGACTTGAGCAGGGGCGGCGCCGCGGAAGCCGGGAAAGCTGCGCAGCCCGCCTCGAGCGAAGCGCACGGCGACGATAATCCCGCGCGCCTGCGCGCGATCGCGGAGGAGGCCCTGAGCGAGAAACGCTACATCGATGCCCTGAAGAACTTCAACCTCGCCGCTCCAGCCTTCCGCGGCGACCCGAACTTCGCAAAGGAGCAGAGCCTCGCCTCCGACAAGGTCACGGCTCTGACTCCTGCGGTCAAGGTCTACAACGAAGGCGAGTACGAGACCGCGATTCCGATCCTGTGGCGAATCGTGCAGGAGGACCGGGACAACCAGGATGCCCGCTCCTATCTGCTCCGGTCCTACTACAACCAGGGAATCACCCAGCTCCAGAACGGTCTGTATCAGAAAGCCGCGCAGGCCTTCCAGGAAGCGCTGGCGCTCGATCCCAACGATTCGGAGGCGGCGCGCCATAAGAGGTTCGCCGAGCGTTATCAGAAGGGGGATCTGGATCTGATGGGCCGGATCTACGTACGCCACCTGAGCCGTCGGCAATAAGAATTTGGGGATGGCATGAACCGGCTCGACGAAATCGATCTCTCCCCCGGGGCCGCCGGCGAGCAGGAGGTCCTGATGGACGGATCCGTCTCCGGGAGTCAGGCTCTCGTGGATCTCCCTCTTCGCCCCGCGGCGGCAGGGATCTCTCGATCTGCGACGCGGGTCCCGGAATCCGCCGCTCCCGGTGTCCGCGCTCACGCGGCGCCGCTCTCGGCGCGGGGCGCGGCATTCGCCGCGGACAGCGCTCTTGTACTGCTGCTCGTCGCGGCGGCTTTGCTCGCGGCTACCGCCGGACGCGGGCAGGCGTTCGACCTTGCGGGGCTCCTGTGGACGGGCGTTTTCGCCTTCTACCTCTCCTTCTTCTCGACGGTCGTGCCGTTGATCCTCTTCGGGAAGACCGTTGGAATGGCCCTGACGGGCCTGACTGCCCGCGGCCCGAAAGGATCCGTCCCTCTGACCACGTCGCAGTCCGCCAGGCGCTGGCTCGGCACGGCGTTGACGCTCTTGACTCTCGGAGTCCCCCTGCTCGTGACCCGACGGGATCGCGGCTCTCCCAGCCCGGGCGACCGGCTTTCCGGAAGGCCCCTGGTTTGGGAGAGTCGAGAGTCGAGAGTGATTGGAGACTGACGAGGCTCTTCCCACGTCCGACTCCAGACTCTGCACTCTCGACCCTTGACTAACCTGAAGGTTGCCGTCGCGCAGATCGACACGACAGTCGGGGACTTCCCCGGAAACTCGAAGAAGATCCTGGAGCTTGGGCGGCGCGCGGAGAGCGAGGGCGCCGACCTGGTGCTCTTTCCGGAGCTCGCCGTCTGCGGTTACCCGCCGCGGGATCTCGTGGAGCGGCGGGGTTTCATCGCCGAGTCCGAGCGCGCCGCGGCGCGAATCGCCCGGTCGAGCGGCCGCGCGCTGTGGCTCTACGGCTCGCTTCAGAAGAATCCGGCGCTCCGGGGCCGCCGTGTCTTCAATGCCGCTATCGCCGCTCGCGCGGGCCGGATCGTCGCCGTCTACCACAAGCGTTTGCTCCCCACCTACGACGTCTTCGACGAAGGGCGTTACATCGAGCCGGGGAATCGCCCGCTCGTCCTGCGCCTCTCCGGTTCCCGGATCGGCGTGACGATCTGCGAGGACATCTGGAATGACAAGACATTCTGGAAACACCCGCTCTATCCGACCGACCCGGTGCGGGACATGAGGCCGCTGAAGCTCGACCTCCATGCCAACATCTCGGCCTCCCCCTGGACGCGGGGGAAGGCGCGCCTTCGCGAGCGCATGATGAAGCAGATCGCCCGGCAAACCGGTGTGCCTCTCGTCTGCTGCAACCTGGTGGGCGGCAACGACGGCCTCGTCTTCGACGGGGGTTCTTCGGCCTTCGACTCGCGCGGGCGACTCGTGGCGCGCGGCGAGTCTTTCCGGGAAGACTTCTGGACGATCGAGCTGCCCGACGCAAGAGGCCCGGTCCGCAAGAGCGACACGGACGTGGCGCGGCTGCGGAGGGCTCTCGTCCTCGCGCTCTCGGACTACGCGAGCAAGTGCGGCTTCTCGAGCGCCGTGCTCGGGCTCTCGGGAGGCATCGATTCCGCCGTCACGGCGACGCTGGCGGTCGAGGCGCTCGGGCCTGACCGGGTCACCGGCGTGGCGATGCCGGGTCCCTATTCTTCCGAGGGAAGCCTGCGCGATGCCCGCGACCTCGCGCGGCGGCTCGGCATCCGGCTCCTGGAGATCCCGATCGTGCCCGTCTTCGAGGCCTACCGCCGGGTCCTGGCCCCGGCCTTCGGCGTCGGCGATTGCGCCCCGGCCGAGGAGAATATCCAGGCTCGGATCCGGGGCGCGATCCTGATGGCGCTCTCCAACCGTTTCGGATACCTGGTCCTCTCCACCGGCAACAAGTCGGAGCTCGCCGCCGGCTACTGCACGCTGTACGGTGACATGGCGGGCGGGTATGCGCTGCTTTCCGACGTCCCGAAGACGCTGGTCTACGAGCTGGCGCGGGAGCTCAACCGCGACACCGAGCGGATCCCGGCCTTCTCGATCTCCAAGGAGCCGTCGGCGGAGCTACGCCCGAATCAGAAGGACAGCGACACGATTCCTTCCTACCCCGTGCTCGATCCCTTGATCGAGGCCCTCGTGGACTACTCGCTCCCGGCCCCGGCCGCCGCGCGGCGCGCGCGCGTTCCCCTCGCGCTCGCCCGCGACATCGCACAGCGGGTGGACCGCAACGAGTACAAGCGGCGCCAGATGCCGCCGGGCCCGAAGGTCACCGCCCGAGCCTTCGGCGAAGGCCGCCGCTATCCCATTGCCCAGAAGTTCACCCCGTGAGGCGTCAGGCGTTAGGCGTGAGGCGAAGCGACCGGGGCTGGGTCCCCGTCCCCGCCCCCTTTCCAGGCCTCGCCTGACGCCTTACGCCTTACGCCTTACGATACTGACCCGTGGCCGACTCTCTCGAGAGGTATGCGTGGAAGGAGATCCCCGGCTCGTCGCACGACGTTCTTCGCCGGCGGATCCGCGCAATGCCTTCCGGTCTACGGCTGCTCGACCTGGGAGCGGCGGGCGGGCACATGGGCCGGGCCGTCCGTGACCGGTGCTCGTTCATCGCCGGCGTCGAGCCGCATCCGCCGCAGTCCGCGTTGGCGAAAGAGGGGTACGACGACTGGCGCGAGCAGGATGCTTTGCATGCCGGGCAATGGGACCAGCCCTTCGACGCCGTCGTTTGCGCGGATGTGCTCGAGCATTTCGCTCGACCGGAAGAGCTTCTGGAGCGCGTCCGGGGGTGGCTCAAGGACGGAGGCGTGCTCTTCGCTTCCATTCCGAACGTGGCAAACATCTCGGTGCGCCTCGCTCTCCTCTTCGGGCGGTTCCGTTATGCCGACCGCGGCATCCTCGACCGCACTCATCTGACTTTCTACACGCGCGCCAGCGCGAAGGATCTCCTGGAGAAGAGCGGCTTCCGGATCCGCGGCGTGGAGGCGACGGCGATGCCATACGAGCTGGCCGTTCCTCTCCTTCCCAGCACTCCGTTGAGCGGCCCGACGAGAGCCTTCGCGCGGATGACCGCCAGGGTCTGGCCCACGTTGTTCGGCTACCAGTTCGTTTTCGAAGCCGTGAAGAGAGAATCTTAGAATGGAGGGCTCAAGCCTGGTCATTCCCGCCTACAACGAGCGCAACCGCATCGAGGCTTGCTTGCGCTCGGTCGCCGAATGGGTGCGTGCGCGCCCCGGCGGTTGGGACTGGGAGGTGATCCTCGTGGACGACGGTTCTTCCGACGGGACGCAGGCCGCGGCGCGCCAGCTCGCGGGGCAACTCGGACTGCCGCTCCAGATCCTGACTCACCGGAGCAATCGCGGCAAAGGGGCCGCGCTGCGTACCGGCGTCCTGGCCTCATGCGGAGATCCCGTTCTTCTTTCCGACGCCGATCTCTCCACACCGCTGACGGAATGGGTCAGGCTCGCCGAGCGTCTTCCGACCCATCCCGTCGCGATCGGTTCCCGCGGGCTCGGAGAGGATCTCGTGCGCGTGAGACAGCCCTTCTACCGCCGCCTTCTCGGGAAAGCGGGCAACCTGCTCGTGCGGATGCTCGCGGTCCCCGGCATCCGGGACACACAGTGCGGCTTTAAGCTCTTCCGCGGCGACATCGCCCGCGATCTCTTCCGCCGCGCGAGAATCGACGGATTCGCCTACGACATGGAGATCCTGTATCTGGCGAGGCTGCGCGGTCTCGCCATCGCGGAAGTCCCGGTGCTCTGGTTCAACTCACCGGATTCCAGGGTATCTCTCCTCCGCGATGCTCTTCCGACCCTCTGGGATCTCCTGCGACTGCGCTGGCTCCACAGTCGGCGCTCGCGCGCCGGCTAGCAGCTTGTCAGTTTGTCCGAGTGCTCCTGGCGAAAACCATTGCTAGCCGGCGCGGATGCGCCGGCTTGCGATGGCGGCGGCGGCCAGGGGGACAAGGGCGCTGACCGTACGGGCGAATGACATCCGGATGAGCCAGTCGGGGCCGAGGACGGCTAGCGAGGGAAACAGGAGATAGGCGGCGGCACAAATCGAGGCAAGCAGCAGCAGGCGATCGCCCGCGGAGTTGCGGCGGCCGGCGCCGATCAAGAGCAGGACGCAGAGGAGACCGGGCCAGGCCGGAAGGATCACTTCACGGAAGCCCGTATGGATCGCTTCGGCGACTCGGGGAAGAAGCTCCAGAACCAGAGTGGGACCGAGGTAGGCGAGATCGAAGTCGCGCAGGGGCAGGCTCCCCTTCCAGAGGCGTCCGGCCAGAAGCAGCAGGATTGCCGGGGCGGCGATCGCGGCGAGCGCGCGGAGTGAAGTCGAGCGCGCTCTCCGAAACGCGAGAAGGCAGAGAAGGACTCCGGCCGCGACCAGGATCAGACCTTCGTTCTTCGTCGAGATCGCGAGAAAGGAGGCGAGAGCCAGGCGGCGCGCGGCAAACGTGTCCGTCCGATCCAGCGTGTCCGCGCAAGCCGTGCCGAAGAGGAGCGCGACGAAGGAGTGGGGCACGTCGGCCATGCCGACCGAGAAGGCGGAATAGAGAGGCTCGAACAGGGCGAGGAGAGCCACGGCGCACAGCGCGAGGGTCAGCGTGGCGCCGCGCCGCCTCAGCCAGCCGAAGAGAGCGAGAAGGGTGGCGACCTGGAGGAACGGGAAGAGAAGCGCCATGGCGTGGTCGTCCCAGCGGCCGAGGAGAAAGGAAAGAGCTGCGTAGAGGAATGGAAGGCCGAGAGGGTACTCGGGGTGCGAGAAGCCGAGCGAAGGGTCGGTGAACAGCCGCCGCGGAACTCCGCCCGCCGCGAAGATGATCTTTCCCTTGAGACCCCAGATGGCCAGGAAGTCGTTGGACCACATTGGTTCGGTGAGCGCGCGCAGCAAGTACACTGAGATGCCGAAGAAGGTGAGGAGGAGGAGAACAAGGGCCAATCTTGGATTTTGGATTTTGGATTTTGGATTGTCGAGCCCGCCCATCACCCCTCCCTGCCGGCCGCCTGCTTCGCGGGAGACGTGGCCTGCGGCCACGGCCGGCGCAGAAGTTAAGCGAGGGGAACCCCCTCGCGCCCCCCCGCGTCGGGAGAGGGAGAAAGCGAAAGAGACCGCAGCGAGAAGCATCGCCATCCACCGGAGAGGCACGTGGGTGAGGAAGGCAAGGGGAACGGATGCGGCGAGGAGGGCGAGGCCGATGGCGAAGCCCCAGGCGGCGCGCTCAGCGCGGGCGGGACCGGGAAGGATGAAGTGTGCCAGCGCGAAGCCGAGGGCGCCGGCGGCGAGCAGGATGGCGGCGACTCCCGCCAGGGGAAGCCAGAGGCCGTTCA
>WNGE01004193.1_pt1 | contig 20009 bp, 16 predicted proteins | sample 5400651 | NCBI WGS metagenome assembly WNGE01 (sample SAMN13153370, study PRJNA577476) | soil metagenome | isolation source: 60 cm soil or saprolite under grassland replicate 2 | place: USA:California | collected 2016-06-15
CGCCACGCTCAAGTGAAGGCCTAGAAACTGCACCACATCGCTTTCCCACACGCTCGTTCCCTGCGCCGAGAACACGGCGTGGCCGGGCGCCGCGACCCGCGTTCCCTGGGCGGGTGTAAACGGTTCGTAAATAACCATCCGGTGCGGGACGCCGCGTTTCCTGAATATTTCCGCGAGCGTGGTGATGGACGAGGTCGTGCGGTCGTTCTTCGCGACCATGAACAAGGTCGGCGTCGCCGCTTTCTCGGCGGCCGCGACGAGGGCGCTGCGCAGATGCGCGTTCCCGTCCCAGGACAGTGCGCCGCCGGCCTGGTCGACGGCGGCGAGAAACGCGGTGCTGCGGCTCGCGGCGAGCATGGTGACGATCCCGCCGAACGACCAGCCCATGACGCCCATTCGGCTGGTATCCGCAAAACGAACCGTGCGCAAATACTCGACGGCGGCGAGCACGTCGTCGGTCTCCGCCTGCAACCGGGTGATCAGCCTGTATTGATCGCTGCCCACCTCTTCCCGCCACGTTGAACCGTCCGATTTTCCGTAACCGCGGCGCTCGGGCATCAACACCGCATACCCCGCCCGTGTGAGCATCTTTCCGACGTATTGGAACGGCACCGACGCCCGCTCCCGCCCGTCGCGCGAGCCGTGGTTGTAGATCACCACGGGGAAAGGACCATCGCCGTCGGGTTTGTACAGATAGGCCTGGATGCGCAGATTCGCGCTCGGATAAAAGACCTCGGAGTACGCGGATTCCATCTCCGGCTGGCCCTGCGCGGTTGCCGCTGCGATGCAAAAGAAAACTGCTGCTGCTTTACGCTTCATCGCGAGCTCTTCGTGGACGGCCGCTTGCCCATGAGTACTACGGAGTGAAGCTGACCGGCCACTCCGATGACGCGGATCAGAAACAAGGGCTTCCACGCGCCCGCCTGCGGGTTCTCAAGTCTCGTTTCGACGACGCCCCGCGCTCCTTGGAAGATGCTCCAGACGGCGCCCATCGCGAAATACCAGTACTGGGGCTGGTTCAGAAAGTCCATGACTCTTTCTGCTGTCGGGCGCTCCGCTGGAATGTGCAGTTGGGCGGCGAACTGTTCACGTGGGGAACCTTTGAGCAGCGCGTGCTCGTGCCTTGGCGGCCTCTTCTGCACGGCTCCTCGGTGGTGCGTTCGTCTCGAGCGAGCTCAGGAGGTTCCTGGAAATTGCGGCTACCTCGTCGGCAGCCGCAAGAAATGCGGCTTCGTTGGCTTTCGATGGCTTGTTGAAGCCGCTCACCTTTCTCACGAATTGCAGCGCGGCCGCACGAATTTCTTCGTCCGTCACAGGAGGTTCGAAGTTGAACAGGGTCTTGATGTTTCTACACATAAGCATTACCTCGATATGTCAGAGCCGCCCAAATGTCCTCGTTGAGCGGCGCGCCGCTCTTTGATGCGTCGTTCTTTGGCGCGGCGCTCTTTGGCGCGGCGCTCTTTGCCGCGTCCGCTTTCGGACGCGGGGTTAGGCCGCTCCTTCCAGTACCTGAGGAGGACGATGAAGGTGATGTAGTGCGTCACCAAAAGGGCGGGAACCCAGAATGCGGGGATCCAGTACGCTGGTCCCATATGGGCCGCCGCGCCATAAACCGTGGCGAGTGTTATGGCGGCGATCAAATCCACAGTGCCCTCGACGTTGAAGACCCACACCAGAAGCCGCGCACCCCGGGCGTTGAGAGCTACAGCCGGAATCGCAGCGACGGCCAGCAAAGCCGCAACCAAGTCGCCTAGGGCCGTTGGATAGGCGAACTGTGGAGCTATGCCGGCGTAGGTGCCTCCGGGCGCCAGGAACATCAGGCCGAGGTGGCGGAAAGCGTTCAGTAGCAGAATCGGGAGCAGGACGGACCTCGGTCTCAGCTCGTGGAGTCTTGGAAGCAGATAGATCTTGGCCGCGGTCCAGAACACCAGGGTGCTGAAGAGGAGATTGATCGTGAGGATATTCATGGTGAATTTTCCTGTTTGTATGCTGCCATGCGGAGCGCTCGAATATACACCGTGTCATCTTGCGCCGGGCACTCTCCGCGTCTTGAGAAACTCCTCGAGCGTTTCTCCCCGGAACCCTGCCACCATCTCCGGGTTGGAAACGCCTTTCACGCGCCCAAGCTTTTCCAGGCAGAAGAAGCTCGCGCCGTGGCGGATGAGCGCCGCCCAGTCGAGCTCGCGGACCATTCTGCGTTCTTCCGCGCTCAAGGCCGCCTCGTCGAACGCGGCTTCGGGGTTGTCCTTGAACAGCGTTCGGTTCTGCGCGACGGTCAAGCCGTGGAGGAAGCGGTTGAGCCGCAGCGCCTTGGCGCTCGTTTCGATGTCGAAAAGGTAGGTGCCTTCGAGCTTCTCGACGCCTTTGAGCTGGGGGTTCATGAACGTCAGCGCCTGGCGCGAGTTTTCGCGACCGGCTTCGCCGCGGGCTCCTCGAACAGCGCCACCGCCATCGCGGTGGTCATCGGCAGGTAGTAGTTCTGGTGGATTTTCTTCGCGCGCGGCGAGAGCGCGCCGCGCATCGCGAGCCACATGATCTCCTCCGCGCCTTCGGTGCCGCCGAGCTTGATGTAGTCGGCGTGCCGCATCGCGGTGAGTTTTTTCGGATCGCGCGCGATCAGGTCGAGGAACTTCATGTCCCACTTCTCGTTGTTGAATCCCGCGCGCTCGCCGTTCATCTGGTGCGAGAGGCCTCCCGTGCCGACGATGGCGACCTTGATGTCTTCGCGATAGGAGAGCACCGCGCGGCGCACCGCCTGCCCGAGCTTCCAGCAGCGCGCGGGGGTCGGGATCGGGTGCTGGAGCACGTTGATCTCGATCGGCACGATTTTCCCGGGCCAGTCGGGCGCCGGCGGCCAGAGCATGGTGAGCGGCGAATGCACGCCGTGATCGATCGGCAGGTCCTGGAAGGTGGAGATGTCGAACTCGTCGTTGATCAGCGCATCGGCCATGTGGCGCGCAAGGCCGGCGTGTCCCTTGAGCGGCGGAACGGCGCGGGGCCCCAGGCCCTCGTCGGCGATCGGATATTCGGCGGATACGCCGAGCGCGAAGGTCGGATAGTGGTCGAAGAAGAACGTGGTCGCGTGGTCGTTGTAGAAGAAGACCAGCACGTCGGGCTTTTTCTCGGTGAGCCATCGCTTGACCGGCTCGTAGCCCGCAAAAAGCGGGGCCCAATCGGGGTCGTTCTGCTTCTTGCGGTCGTACGCGCCGCCGATGGTAGGCACGTGCGAGGTGCCGATGCCGCCGATGATGGTTGCCATAGCCGCCTCGACGAAGATTCTAGCGCTTGGTCATGCCGAGCGCGAAGACCGCTCCGATGACGACGAGCGCGCCGGCGATCTGGAGCGGCCGAAGGCCCTGGTCGAGGATGACCCAGCCGAGGAACAGCAGCGCCACCGGCTCGAAATTGAGCACGGCAACGTCGCTCGCCGCGCGCATGCGCGGTTGCAGCACGAAAAGCGCGGTGATCGCTGAGCCGTAAAACAAGGTGAGCAGGGCGAGGCCCAGCCAGCCCATTCCGTCCGCGGGAAGAACGAACGTACCCGTCGCGGCGGCGCCGGCGAGCGCCACCGCGCCGCAGCTCGCCAAGGTGAGGAAGCTGCGCACGCGACCGTCCACGCCGTGCAGCCAGCGCGCGTTGAGAAACAGCACCGAGGCGAAGGAGAGCGACGAGCCGGTCGCGAACGCGACGCCCGCGCCGATCTCGCTCCAGCGCGCGGCGAGCTCGCCGCCGGCGCGCGCAACGTCGAGCGCGAGCGCGAGGCCGAAAAGCGCGACGAGCATCGCAAGAAAGGCGCCGCGCGACGGGCGCTCCACTCCGGCCGCCCACGTCATGAGCGCGAACAGCATCGGATAGGTGTTGAAGGTGAGGAGCGCGAGCGCGACGGGCAACCGCGCCACCGCGGCGTAGATACAGTAGCTCTGCACGGCGACGACCACGCCGATCGCGAGCGCGCGCCCGAGCGTCGGGCGGGGGAGCGCGAGCGGGACGCGCAGCGCGAGAAGCAGCGCGAGCAGCGCGAGCGCCGTGCCGCCGGAGCGGAACACGACCCCCGTGACGACGCTCGCGCCGCGGTCGAACGCGATTCGCGCCGAGACGTGGTTGAGGGCGAACGTCACCGCGATGACGAGCAGGAGCGCGACGCCGAGCCAGCGGGGCAGGGGCGTCAAAGCTCGCTCGCGAAAAGCCGCCTGAACATCGTGCGCTTGGTGTTGCGGAAGTGAGGCCGGATGCGGTCGCTCCAGGCGCTGTTGCGCACTGCGAGCCAGGGTTCGCTGCCGAGCGTCTCCCGGCGCGCGAGGTCGTAGCAGGCGTGGTAGCGGGGCGAGCCGTCCGGATTGCGGAAGCGCCGGGCGCGCACGCTCCCCGGACAGGCGGCAAGGCCGAGCATGTGCTCGGTGTCGTACCAGGCGTTCAGGTCGGCTTCGTTTTCCGGGACGACGTCGGTCTCGACGACGTAATGAAACCGCGGCGTCTCCTCGCGCGAAGCGCCCGCGGCGTCGAAGACCGGCTGGAGCCGGGCCGCGCTGATCTTCAGGCCCTTGAAAAGGGGCTCGCTGCGCACGCGCTCGGCGACGTGCGCGATCACCGCCTGGGTAACGGCGCCCTGCTCGCGCGAGAACAGGTAAAGGTAGCTCTCATTGCCTTCCACCGCCGCGTGCGCGGCGACGCTCTCCGCGAGGGGCACGCAGTCCAGCGCGAGCTTCTTCAAAATCCGCGGCAATTCCCCAGGCGTAGGGAGCGGGCCGACGCACTTCAGGAGCACCGCTCCGGTGTGGCTCGGGCTCATTCGCCGTTCCTCTCGCGAATGGAAATGACCGGGCGATCGATCATGCGACTGCGACGGGAATCCTGAAGTCCCTGATGCGCTTTTCCCATTCCCGCGGACCGGTCTGGTGGACCGAGCTGCCGTTCGCGTCGACCGCGACGGTGACCGGCATGTCCTTGACCTCGAACTCATAGATCGCTTCCATGCCGAGATCGGCGAAAGCGAGCACCTTCGACTTGCGGATCGCCTTGGCGACGAGGTAAGCGGCGCCGCCCACCGCGATGAGCGAAGCGGCCTTGTGCCTCCTGATCGCCTCGATCGCCGCCGGCCCGCGCTCGCCTTTGCCGATCATGGCGACGAGGCCCGTCCTGGCGAGCATCATCTCGACGAATTTATCCATCCGGGTCGCAGTGGTGGGGCCCGCGGGGCCGACGACCTCGTCGCGCACCGGATCGACCGGACCGACGTAGTAGATCACGCGGTTGGTGAAGTCGACCGGGAGCTTTTCGCCTCTATCGAGCATGTCCTGGATGCGCTTGTGCGCGGCGTCGCGTCCGGTGAGCATCTTCCCGGAGAGAAGCAGGGTGTCGCCCGGCTTCCAGGTCGCGACCTCCTCGCGCGTCAGCTTGTCGAGGTCGACGCGCCTCGATTGCGCGGCGGGCGTCCAGGCGATCTTCGGCCAGTCCTCGAGGCTCGGCGCTTCGAACTCCGCCGGGCCCGAGCCGTCGAGCACGAAGTGCGCGTGGCGCGTCGCGGCGCAGTTGGGGATCATCGCGATCGGCTTGTTCGCCGCGTGCGTGGGCCAGGCGCGGATCTTCACGTCGAGCACCGTGGAGAGCCCGCCTAAGCCCTGCGCGCCGATGCCGAGCTGGTTCACCTTTTCGTACAGCTCGAGACGCAGCTCCTCGTACTTGTCGCGCGGACCGCGCGCGAGCAGATCCGACATGTCGATCGGCTCCATCAGCGCTTCCTTGGCCATCTGCATGGCCTTCTCGGCGGTGCCGCCGATGCCGATCCCGAGCATTCCCGGCGGGCACCAGCCCGCGCCCATGGTGGGCACGGTCTTCAGCACCCACTCGACCACCGAGTCGGAAGGGTCGAGCATGGCGAATTTCGATTTCGCTTCCGATCCGCCGCCCTTGGCCGCGACGTCGATTTCGATGGTCTTCCCCGGTACGAGCTCCATGCTGACCACCGCGGGGGTGTTGTCCTTCGTGTTGACGCGCGCGAAGTGCGGGTCCTCGAGGATGGAGGCGCGCAGCTTGTTGTCCGGGTGCAGGTAGGCTCGGCGCACGCCCTCGTTCACCGCGTCGGCGACCGAACCCTTGAAATCCTGAAGGCGCACGTCCATCCCGATCTTGAGAAACACGTTGACGATGCCGGTGTCCTGGCAGACCGGGCGGTGACCCTCGGCGCACATGCGCGAGTTGGTGAGGATCTGCGCGATCGCGTCCTTCGCCGCGGGCGAGCGCTCGCGCTCGTAGGCGCGCGCGAGGTGCCGGACGTAGTCGCGCGGATGGTAGTAGCTGATGTACTGCAGCGCGTCGGCGACGCTCTGGATGAGGTCTTCCTGCCTGATCGTGGTCATGTCGGGGCCCGGAGGGGTGCCGCGGGGAGACGAAAACCGCAAGTATACCGGCTGGGCCGCAGCTTTTCCCTTGCTCCTCTCGGTTGCGGCACACCGGCCGCGACGGTAGACTTTGTCCGCTCTTTTTCACTTTCGCGCACGGAGGCAAGGTCTCATGGCGAAGAAGACTCAAGCGAGGGAACAAACCGAGTTCAGCGAAGCCCAGATCGCGGTGCACTGGAAGGAGGAGGGGTATTTCCAGCCGCCGAAGAAATTCGTCGCACAGGCGAACATGAAGGACAAGGATGTCCGCAAGCGGTTCGGCCTGAACCGCTTTCCCAACTGCTTCAAGGAATATGCGGATATGCTGAGCTGGTTCGGGCCGTACCGCACGGTCCTCGACACGAGCAAGCCGCCCTTCTGGAAATGGTTCGTGGGCGGCAAGATCAATGCGAGCTACAACTGCGTGGATCGACACCTCGCGCAGTATCGCAACAAGGCGGCGCTCGTCTTCGTCCCCGAGCCCGAGGACGAGCCGACGATCGCGCTCACGTATCAGGAGCTCTACGTCCGCGTGAACGAGATGGCGGCGCTGCTGCGCGACTTTTGCGGGCTCAAGGCGGGAGACCGCGTGACCCTCCACCTGCCGATGACGCTCGAGCTGCCTGTCACGATGCTCGCCTGTGCGCGACTGGGCGTCATCCACTCGCAGGTGTTCGGCGGATTCTCCGGTCAGGCGTGCGGCACGCGCATCCAGGACTCGGGCAGCCGCATCCTCATCTCGATGGACGCCTACTGGCGCGCCGGAAAGGTCGGCGATCACAAGGTGAACGCCGACATCGCGGTGCAAACCGCGAAAGAGATGGGGCAGCACGTGGACAAGGTCCTTATCTGGCAGCGATATCCGGGTAAGGCCAGCTCGCCGACGCCGATGGTCAAGGGGCGCGATTTCTTTGTCAACGAAGTCCTGAAGAATTACCAAGGCAAGCGCGTTGATCCCCTGCCGATGGACGCGGAAGCGCCGCTGTTCCTGATGTACACCAGCGGCAGCACCGGCAAGCCGAAGGGATGCCAGCACCGCACCGGCGGCTATCTCGCCTACGTCGCCGGCACCTCCAAGTACATCCAGGACATCCATCCGACCGACACTTACTGGTGCATGGCGGACATCGGCTGGATCACCGGGCATTCCTACATCGTCTACGGTCCGCTCGCCGTCGCGGCGACGAGCCTCGTGTACGAGGGCGTTCCCAATTATCCGGATGCGGGACGTCCGTGGAGAATCGCCGAGCGGCTGGGCGTCAATATCTTCCACACCGCGCCGACCTCGATCCGCATGCTGCGCAAACAGGGACCCGAGGAACCGAGAAAGTACAACTACCACTTCAAGCACATGACGACCGTCGGCGAACCCATCGAGCCGGAAGCGTGGCGCTGGTACTACCACGAGGTCGGCAAAGGCGAAGCCGTCATCGTGGATACCTGGTGGCAGACCGAGAACGGCGGGTTCCTCTGCAGCACGGTGCCCGCCATCGACCCGATGAAACCCGGCAGCGCAGGGCCCGGTGTGCCGGGCATCTATCCGATCATCTACGACGAAAACAGCAAAGAGGTTCCCGCGGGCTCAGGCCGCGCGGGCAACATCTGCATCCGCAATCCGTGGCCCGGGATCATGCAGACGATCTGGGGCGACCCCGAACGGTTCGTGGATCAGTATTACGCGCGCTATTGCAAGAACCGCCAGAGCAAGGACTGGCGCGATTGGCCCTATCTGGCGGGCGACGGCGCGATGCAGGCGGCGGACGGCTACTTCCGCATTTTGGGCCGCATCGACGACGTCATCAATGTTGCCGGCCATCGCCTCGGCACCAAGGAGATCGAGTCCGCGTCCTTGACGGTGCCTCAAGTCGCCGAAGCCGCGGCGGTGCCGGTCGCCGACGAGCTCAAGGGGCGCGTGCCCGAGATCTACATCGCGCTCAAGCCGGGCTACCAGGCGAGTCAGGAGATCGTCAATCGCGTGATCAAGGCGAACGAGGATTTGATCGGCAAGATCGCGCGACCGAAAAACGTGTATATCGTGCCCGACATGCCCAAGACGCGCTCCGGCAAGATCATGCGCCGCGTGCTGGCTTCGATTTCGAACCGGAAGGACGTCGGCGACGTCACGACGCTCGCGAATCCCGACGTAGTCGAGCAGATTCGCGTGATGGTGCAGGGCAAGGAAAAAGTCGCGTCAAGGGACGCCTTGCCCGAGGATATAGCCAAGTTCGGACAGAACGACTGACGCCGTTCGCCGCGCGGTCGGATACTCGCGGGTTTCCGCCCGGTCGCGTAAAATTTCCGGCTCGAACGGAGAGGTGGATGAGTGGTTTAAGTCGCACGCCTGGAAAGCGTGTTTAGGTTAATAGCCTAACGCGGGTTCGAATCCCGCCCTCTCCGCCAGTCATTCCGGGCCAGACAGTGTAATTCCTATAAGCGCAGCCGTTCTCAAGGCGGATTGCGAACGCCTGCCGACCTTGATTCCACGCTTGATGCGACGCATAATCAGCCGGGGGAAAACCGCGGTGTTTGGCCGTTATTCTTCAGTCGGAGCGATTCCGGCTCCCGTCGTGGTCGGCCCTTGTCTTTAACATGCCATGAGTTTCGTTGAATCCTTACAAGGAGGGAAAAATGCAATCATTGCTCCGTAAGAGCGGCAAAACGCGGTTGATCGCATTATCCGCCGCTACCTCGGCGGTTCTCGCTTTCAGCGCCGGCAGCGCGCTAGCGATAAGCCAGAGCGGCGAACAGAAGGACATGAAGCTGGTGGGACACGTTGACCTGCAAGGACGCGGCGCCTACCAACCGAACTTCATCAAGTATCCGGACGGGCGAATCATCGCATTTGCGGGCCTCCATCCGTCGCCCAACTTGAACGGCGTGCCGGCCGGCGCAGTCAAGAATCCGCTGAACGGCAATGTAGCGGAACCCAACGGAACGATGATCATCGATATCACCAATCCGAAGAACCCGGTGCAGAAGTTTCATATTCCGGGCTCGGCAGGCGGCACATATACGATGGTGCGCCTGTGCCTGGGTTCCGATCTGCCGGCCGGCGCTACAGGGCACGTCTATATGCTGCGCAATGTTCAGGGCGGCAGCCTCTCGGGGTATGAGGTCTGGGATGTGACCAATGTCAGCGCGCCCGTGCTTGCGTCAGCCATACGGGGCCTTCGTTCCACGCATAAGAGCTGGTGGGAGTGCAAGACCGGTATCGCCTATCTTCCCGGCAGCAAGAGCACAGGTCCGCTTTGGCGCCAAAGCCAGTCCATGGTCATCGTTGATTGGAGCAATCCTGCTGCCACCCCGGTTTACATCCGCACTCACGGGTTGCCGGGTGGACAACCGAGTGGAACCGGACCCGTGCCCACCTCGCTTCACGGTGCGATCTCCGCGCATGAGCATCCCAATGCCGCCGGCAAGCTCGTGAGCGGCGCCACGGCGGACGACGTTATTGGGAACCGTATCTACGCGGCATGGGGCGTTGGTTCCAACGGCGTGCTGCAGATTTTGGACCGGAAAAAACTATTGCCCCCGACCTATGGCGGCACATACATCGGCGACGCCGACGACCCCACGAACGACCAGTTGCTCTCAGCGCAAGTCGGGCGCATGAACATGTCGCCCGACCAGGGAGGTCACACCTCCATGCCGGTGTTCGGACTAGCGCCGAAGAGCTTGCAGTGCTCCAGCTCAGCATGCCCAGGAACCCCCTCGCCTGATGTGCGGGACATCGTGGTGCTGACCTCCGAAGCGGGTAACTGTGATTCGCAACATTGGGGCTTCATCGTCGACGTGTCGACGGAAAACTCGATCGGCGTGCGGCAGGACCCGTGGCAGGGGCCGATGGTGCTCTCGACGCTGTGGGTCAATCCGCAGTCGGGCGAGAAATACCCGCGTGGCAACTACTGCCTGCGCGGCCAGCGCTTCGGCACGCATTCGGTCGAGGAGAACTTCCGCAATCCGTACTACGGCAGGTTGACGTTCACCGCTTACTTCAACGCCGGTGTGCGCGCGTGGGACATCACCGACCCGCAGGGGGCCGTGGAGGCGGGGTTCTATGTACCGGCGGCTCCCAACGGCACCTACATGACCAACAACGTCGAAGTCGACAACCGCGGCTATATCATCATCGTCGACCGCATCGGCAATGGGATGGACATCCTGAAGCTGACCGGCAAGGCGCGGAATATCGGCTTAGGGAAGCCCGATGACGATGGCGGTGACGATGACTGAGCGAAGCTGACGCGTATAGGCGAAAGTTAACGCCTAACGCGATAGCGGGAACAGGCAGTCAGGCAGACAGGGCACGCCATTGCGGCGTGCCCTGTTTTTTTGAGGCTCCTTCGGTCATCGGGGCGTCGCGCTCAACCCGCGTGTTCTCACCAACCTGCGGCTTTGCGTCCGACCGCGGCGCCCGCGGGAAACACCAGCGACTTGATCACGACCGGCACGGCGCCGGAAGTCTCCAGCAGCGCGCCGATATCGATGAAGTCGAATTCCTTGAGCGCGATCCCGTCGATCGACACGATCGGGTTCGAAAGCCGGGTTTCTTCCCGGCAGTGGATGCCGATCAGGCCGCCGACGTCGCCGTCCCCGACCAGGATGAGCGGCAGGCCGCGCCCAAGCTCGTTCGCAAGGCCCGCGACGATTCCACGGCAGAAGGCGTCCAGCCGCCCGAACGTCGCCGAGCCCTTCCAACGATAGCAAAGGGCGACCGTCCGCTCGCCGTCGTCGAGATCGAGTCGGCGCAGTGCGGCTCCTATGGACTCGGATATCCGCTCCACGGCAAGAGTCTCGTCGTCGAGCGGCAAATTCGGCGTGACGACCGGCACGTTTCTCAAAGGAAGGACGCTTTGGGGCGCGACGAAGATCGTGCTTCCGCTCACTTGGATCGTATATTGGGAGGCGCCGATTACCGTGGCGCGGATCCCTTCTTCGGACGCGACGACACGCGGTCCCCATGCCTTGACTCGCTCGAGAATCGCACGGGCAAACGCGGATCCGAGATCGCCGAAAGCCCGGCTCTCGCGCCCGTAGATATATTCCGAAACGCCGCCCGAAAAGCTGATCGCATCGGGCTTGTGTTCGTTGCGCAACGGGTCGAGGCGCAGCAGGGCATTCGACTCGACGCAAAGGACCGGTCGGCTCATGACTTCGAACAGACGATTGGCCATGCGCTCGACCATCGTGTTCAAGCGGCTCGCGTCGGGTTTCCCGCCGATTTGGAGGACGAGTCCGACCTCCGCGGCGAAACGACGGCCGGCCTCCTCGATGCGCTCGACGCGTCCTTCAGAGTCGAAACACACGATGCGGGCGCCGATGTCGGCTGCCGTCATCTCGACGACATCGCCCGCCTCGCACACGGCGATCTTGGAAGTTCCGCCGCCGATGTCGACGTTCATAACGCGGGTGGAGTCGCGGATCGAGCGCGCGCAAGCGCCCGAGCCGAAAGCCGCGAGCGTGGCCTCGAGCGCATCGCCCGCGCTCACCGAAACGAACTTGCCGGCCTGCGCCGCGAACAGCTCGCCGATCGCGCGGGCGTTGCTGCGCCGGACGGCAACGCCCGTGAGGATCAGGGCGCCCGTGTCGATCGCCTTGGGATCGACACGGGCGAGTTGGTATTGTCTGTCGATGAACGCACCGAGCGCCGCCGCGTCGATGGTCGTGTCGTCGGTCGCATTTTCGATAAAAGGGGTGAGCAGGACCTCGGATTCATGGATGACTTTGCGCTCGGACACGACGTAGCGGTTGTCGAGCCGCTCGAGCACGAGGCGCGAGAAGACCAGATGCGAAGTGGACGAGCCGATGTCGACGCCGACGCTCGTGAGGCGGATCTCGTCCTCGGTTTCGAGGCTGCGCCTGACGTTGCTGAAAAAGACCCGTCCGCCCGCTTCGCTCATGCTCATGCTTCGTCATTCCCGCGAAACCTGTCCCCGAATGCTTTTATCGGGGAGCGGGAATCCAGAGACTTCAAGTCACTGGGTCGCCGCCCCCGATCGGAGTCGAGGGCAGGCTTGCGCGGGGACGACGGAAGTCTCCCGTTTCATTTCCGCGAGTTTGTCCCAGCCGAGGCAGGCGATACGTACCAGCCCGGCTCCATGCGGTTCGGCACGCCGTTCTTCTTCAGCGTCTCGTCGTATTCCTTGCGGATGTACGGATCTTCCATCCAGTAGGGAATGGACGTGCCGCCGTCCGGAATGTCCATGCCGGTGTAGTCGATGGCCTTCTCGCCGGGCGCGCCGGGATCGCGCCCGGGGTTGTGCGGGCCGAACCACGCGGTCAGGCGGAACGGGTCCTTCGACACGCTGAAGTGCTGGTGGTACCAGCGTGCGCCGCCCGGCGCCGCGCTCACCATGCCGACCGGCTCGTAGTCGACGCGCTTCACGTCGCCGGCACGGCCGTCCTTCCACGGCGTGACGCCGTTGCGCTCGGGCCAGGTGTAGGTGTAGCCCTTGCCCTTGACGCAGATAAGCACCGCGGCGGAGGTGTGCGCGTGTCCCTTCGAGTACCGCCCGTTCTCGTGCTGGCCGATCCAGAAATAGAAGCAGTTGCCGGTCATGAACGGCTCGACGCGCCGCCAGCCGGGCGAGCGCCGGTTGTCGAGCGGAAGATCGCAATTGACGATGTCGGGAATGAAATTCGTGCGCCGCATTGCGAGTCCTCGCACAGGGTCGGGCTCGATGTCGTCCTTCGGCTTGAAGAAATCGTCCGCGCCGCTGAAGCGCTCGCGGAACACGAAGGGGTTGTTGAACACGGCGTCCACGTTGTTGATCATGTTGAGGACGTTCGGCGCCGTGGTGCCGGCGAGGAGCAGCGCGCCGCCCGAGGTCGCATTGACGAGGCGGTGCCAGGCGTTCATCGGGATCGAGAACATCGATCCTTTCTGCCACTCGAACACGTGCCGCTTCGCGTCGCCCTCGAGCCAGACCTCGGTCGTGCCGCGTCCCTCGACCACGAGGAAAATCTCCTCGTACATGTGCTTCTCGGCGTTCAGCGCTCCTGCCGGAGGCACCTCGACCACGTAGCAGCCCCACTTGGTCTCCGTGCCATAGAGCTGGATAAAGTGCCCGCGTCCGCCGGTACGCTTCCACGGCGCGAGAGGAAGATCCTGCACCTTTCGTATACCGATCCCTCGGAAGACGGGAATGCCCTCGGACTCCATGAAGGCGTCGTAGGGAGTCGGCTGCTTCTTGAACTCGCCGAATCCGGCCTTCCGGGTGCCGGTCGGCTCGTGCCAGTGGGTCTGGTCCTTTTCATGCGGCATGGGAATTCCTCAGGGAGCTTTTTGTGTGTTCCTTGATATGGAATCGGGTTCCGATGTTTTGCAACCCGCATTCATTCGACCATATAATCGCTCGCAGCGTCAATCGACGGCAGCCGGGTACAGAGCGCAGCGGCGAGGAGGAACCGATGGGGTGGAACGGCTCGACAATCCGCGGTCTTGTTGTGGCGCTCGCTCTCGGCGCCGCGTGCGCGCCGTTCGCACTCGCCCAATCTCCGGAGAAAAGCGCGGCGGTCTACCTTTACGAGGGCGGCGATCGCGCCCAGCGCCTCGCCGGGCGGGCGCGGCAGGAGGGGACGCTCGTGCTGTATACATCCCTTGCCACTTCGGAATCGGTGCCGCTCACCCAAGCGTTCGAGAAGAAGTACGGCGTCAAGATCCAGCTATGGCGCTCGCTGAGCGACCAGGTGGTGCAGCGCGTGCTCAACGAAGCAAGAGCGCGCCGCCACAACGTCGATGTCGTCGAGACCAACGGCCCGGAGCTGGAGGCGCTGGCGCGCGAACGGGTGACCGCGCGGTTTTTCAGTCCCTATATCGCCGACATTCCCGCCTGGGGCGTGCCCGCGCACCGGATGTGGATCTCAGACCGCGTCGATTTCTTCGTCGTGGCGTTCAACACCGCCAAAGTCCGCCGCGAGGAGCTGCCGGCTACCTATGAAGGCTTCCTCGACTCCAAATGGAAAGGGCGCATCGGCCTTGAGGCGACCGACCAGGAGTGGCTCGCCGGGCTCGCGAAGCACTGGGGCGAGAAGCGCGCCCTCGAGTTCTTCCGCCGGCTCGCCGCGATGAAGCCGGACGTGCGCAAGGGGCACGTGCTCATGTCCGAGATGGTGGCGGCGGGCGAAGTGCCGGTCAGCCTCACCAATTACGCCTCCAACGCCGATTCGATGAAACGCCGGGACAAGCCGATCGACTGGAAGCCGGTCGAGCCGGTGATCGGCAGGCCGCAGGCGCTCGGGCTCGCGGCGAACGCGCCCCATCCGAACGCCGCTTTGCTGTTCGCCGATTTCCTGCTGTCCCCGGAAGGCCAGCAGCTTCTCAGCTCGATGGGGCGGTTTCCCTCCAGCCAAAAGGTGAAAAGCAATATCGGCGCTTTCCCCTACCTGATGCTCGACCCCGTGACCCTCATCGACGAGGACGAAAAGTGGCTGAAGCTCTGGAACGAGCTGGTCGCGGCCAAGTAGGATGACTTCGTCGCTTCGCACCGGGCCCGCTTGAAAATCTCCGCGATGGAACGAAAGCCCAATTCCGCAAGATTCCGGACCCGGCTGTCCTCGGTCGCGAATTCCCTGCGGCTCATCAAGGCGTTTTCCGAGGACGAATACGAGATCGGCATCAGCGACCTCGCGAAGCGGCTGGGATTGGCGAAGAGCACCGTGCATCGCCTCGCGTCGACGCTGCTCGAGGAGGGAATGCTCGAGCAGAACCCCGCGGACGGCAAATATCATCCGGGACTCGCCCTGTTCGAGCTGGGGGTGATGGTCCGCCGCAAGATGGATTTCACGATGGAAGCGCGGCCGTTCCTCAGGACGTTGATGGAGAGGACCGGCGAGACCGTTCATCTGGGAATCCTCGACCGCGATTCGATCCTGTACATCATCACGCACGAGAGCAAGCAGGCGTTGCGCATGGGCTCCAAGGTCGGCACGCGCGTGCCGGTGCACTCCACCGCGGTGGGGAAGACCTTGCTCGCGTTCCAGCCGGACGAAGAGATCGACCGTATCATCGCCCGCGGGCTTCCCGCGAGCACGCCCAACACGATCGTCGACGCAAAGGCGCTGCGCCGCGAGCTCGCGGCGGTGCGCGCGCGCAGCTACGCCGTGGACGACGAGGAAAGCGAGATCGGGCTGCGCTCGATCGCCGCGCCGATACGCATCTACTCGGGCAGCGTGGTCGCGGCGATCAGCATCGCCGGCCCGGTGCACCGCATGGCGAAAAAATCGCTGCTGGGCTGGTCGCGCGAGCTGGTCGATGCCGCGGACGCGGTTTCGCAGCGGCTCGGCTGGCGGCCTTCGCGCGCGGATCCGTTGCACCGGCGGGCCTAAATCCCCAGCCGCTGCCAGATCGTCGAGGTGAGCCCCGCCTGGTTCATGGTGTAGAAGTGCAGGCCGGGAGCGCCGGCCGAGAGCAGCCGGTCGCACAGGTCGGTAACCACGTCCAGGCCGAGGCTTCGGATCGAAGCGGCATCGTCACCGAGGCCCTGCATCTTCAGGCGCAGCCAGCGCGGAATCTCGGCGCCGCAGGCGTCGGAGAAACGGGCAAGCTGCGAGAAATTCCCGATCGGCATGATTCCCGGAACGATGGGCAGATCGATGCCCAGCGCCTCGCAGTCGTCGACGAAGCGAAAATAGGAATCGATGTTGTAGAAGTACTGCGTGATCGCCGCGTCGGCGCCCGCCTCGATCTTTGTCTTGAAGCTCGCGATGTCCTCGCGCGGGCTGCGCGCCTGGGGATGGAACTCGGGGTAGCAGGCGACTTCGACGTGGAAGTGGTCGCCCGTCCTCTTGCGGATAAAGGCCACCAGATCGCTTGCGTAGCGCAGCTCGCCGGCGCTCGCGGCGCCCGACGGCAGGTCCCCGCGCAGCGCGACGATGTGATCGATGCCCTTCGACTTGTACAGCTCGAGCGTAGCGGCGATGTCGGCGCGCGTGGCGCCGATGCAGGAAATATGGGGTGCCGCCTTGTGGCCCGCGGCCTGGATCTCCAGGACGGTCTCAAGCGTGCGGTCCCGGGTGGAGCCGCCCGCGCCGTAGGTGCACGAGAAGAACCGGGGCTTCAGCTGCGCGAGCTGCTTCCAGGTTGCGCGCAGCCTCTCCATCCCTTCCGGGGTTTTCGGAGGGAAAAACTCGAAGCTGAAGGCGCGCGGATGTTTTTTCTGCGATTCCAAGAATTCAGGCCGGAGCGCGCGCGGACTGCGGGACGCGGGCGCGCATGCGGCGGGCCGCCTCGACCATCCTCGCCAGCGCGGCCTCGGTCTCGGGCCATCGCCGAAGCCCTCGAGCAGCTCCATGTCGGAGCGCGAGGTCTCGATGGTGATCACGTCGGCGTCGAGCGCCGCGATCGAGGGCAGGATGTCGTTGAATTCCGCGTAGCACATGTGCGTGTGGATCTGCGTCCCGTCCGCGACGCCGGATGATACCAGCTTGAACGCGCGCACCGCCCACTCGAGATAGCGCGCCCAGTCCCGCTTCTTGAGCGGAAGGCCCTCGCGCAGCGCAGGCTCGTCGATCTGGATGATCGCGATCCCGGCCCGCTCGATATCGAGCACTTCCTCGCGCAGCGCCAGCGCGATCTGGAAAGCGGTTTTACTGCGCGGCTGGTCGTCGCGCACGAACGACCATTGCAGCATGGTGATCGGGCCGGTCAGCATGCCTTTCATCGGTTTTTCCGTCAGGCTCTGGGCATACCGCGTCCACTCCACCGTCATCGGGCCGGGCCTGGAGACGTCGCCGTAGATGACCGGCGGCTTCACGCACCGCGAGCCGTAGCTCTGCACCCAGCCGTTCTCGGTGAAGGCGAAGCCCCGGAGCTGCTCGCCGAAATACTCGACCATGTCGTTGCGCTCGGCTTCGCCGTGCACCAGCACGTCCAGCCCCAGCGCCTCCTGCCGCGCCACGGCCTGGCGGATTTCCGCGCGCATCGCCTCGGCGTACGCCTCGCGCCCGAGCGCCCCCTTCTTGAACGCCGCGCGCGCTTTTCGTATCTCGGGGGTTTGCGGAAACGAGCCGATCGTCGTGGTGGGCAGCAGCGGGAGCTTCAAGCGGGCGCGCTGCTTGCGGATGCGCTCGGCAAAGGGCGAAGGGCGGCGCATATCCCGCTCGGACAATGCATCCAGCCGGCGCCGCACGGCATCGGAGAGCACCCGCTCCGACCGCCTCCGCGAAGCGGCCGCCTCGCGCGACGCCATCAACGCCGGTGCGATCGCCCTGGAGTCTCCCTCGGCGCCTTGCTTGAGCGCCACGATTTCATCGAGCTTTTGCACGGCGAACGCCAGCCAGCCGCGGATTTCGGGATCGAGCATTTTTTCGTGGCCGAGATCGACCGGAACGTGCAGCAAGGAGCAGCTCGCCGAGACCCACAGCCGCTCGCCGAGCCGGTCGTGGGCCGGTTTGAGGCCGGCGAGAGCCTTGTCCAGATCGGTTCGCCAGATATTGCGGCCGTCGACGACGCCGAGCGACAGCACCTTCGACTCCGGGTATCCGTTCAGAAATGTCGCGAGCTGCTGCGGCCCGCGCACGAGATCCAGATGAATGCCGGCGACCGGCAGCGATTTGAGCATGGCTGCGTGCTCCGCCACCGACTCGAAATAGGTCGAGAGCAGAATCTTCGGCGACGAGGGAGCGAGGGCCTCGTAGGTCGGCCGAAAGGCACCGAGCCAGCGCTCGTCCAGATCGAGCCCCAATATCGGCTCGTCGATCTGCACCCAGGGTATTCCCAGGGCCTTGATGCTCGCGAGCAGCCGCTGGTAAGCCAAAACCGCGCGCGGCAGCAGGTCGAGCTTGTGCGACAGGCCGGCCTTGATCTTGCCGATATGAAGCAAGGTGAGAAGACCCGGCAGGGCGACTTTGACGGCGTGGCCCTGTTCCTTCGCTTCCTTTACTTCCTGGAGCAGCCAATCGCCCCCGCCTTCGAAGCGCGTATCCGCATTCCATTCCGGGACCAGGTAGTGGTAGTTGGTGTCGAACCACTTGGTCATCTCCATGGCGGGATGGTCGGCGTCGCCGCGCGCGAGCGTGAAATATTGCGGCAGCGTGAGCGCCCGGGGATCGAGGCCGAAGCGGCCGGGAACGCACCCGAGATGCGCGAGGGTCTGCAGCACCGAGTCGTACCAGGCGAAATCACCGACCGTGACGAAGTCCAGGCCCGCGTCGCGCTGGCGTTGCCAATGCCGCTTGCGCAGCTCGCGCCCGACGTTCGACAGTTCGCGTTCCGGAATCTCGCCCCGCCAGTACGCCTCCAGGGCGAGCTTCAGCTCCCGCTTCGCCCCGATCCGCGGAAACCCCAGTATGTGAGCGACGGTCATGCTCCACTCCTTTTGACGAGGGGGAAATCATCGCTTATGCTTAGCTATGAATCCAATGAAAGTTTATACGGATACCGTGAGCATCATTCATAACTAGTGCTCGAAGTCCGCCACCTCCGCACGCTGATCGCGCTCGCCGAGGCGGGCACGGTATCGCGCGCCGCCGAGCGCGTGCATTTGACCCAGTCGGCTCTTTCGCATCAGTTGAAGGCGTTGGAGTCGCATTACGGCCTGGCGATGGTGAAACGTCACGGGCAGTCCGTGCAGTTGACCGAGCCGGGGAGGCGGCTGGTGGCGTTGGGCCGCACCGTGATGAGCGAGATCCAGGCCGCGGAGCGCGATCTCGCCAAGCTCGCCCGAAAGCCCACGGGGACGCTGCGCATCGCGCTCGAATGCCACACCTGTTTCGACTGGCTGATGCCGATCATGGACGCGTTTCGCAAGCACTGGCCGGAGGTCGAGCTCGATCTGGTGTCCGGATTTCATCCCAATCCGCTCGCCCTGCTCGCCGACAACAAGACCGATCTGGTGATCGGATCGGAAAACAAACCGAGGCGGGGCGTCGTCTACCATCCGCTGTTCCGGTTCGAAGTGCTGGCGGTGCTGCCGACCGATCACCGGCTGCGGGCGAAGCGCTATCTCGGCGCGAGCGACTTTGCGCAAGAGACGCTGATTACCTATCCGGTGCCCGAAGATCGCATCGATTTGATCCGGCGCGTGCTGAAACCGGCGAAGGTTCATCCCAGGCGCCGCACGACGGAGCTGACCGTGGCGATCCTCCAGCTGGTCGCCAGCCGCCGCGGCGTGGCGGCGCTGCCGAACTGGGGGATCAGGAACTACCTCGATTACGAATACGTGATCGCGCGGCGCATCGGCAGGAACGGGCTGTGGAGCGACCTGTACGGCGCCACCACCCGCGAAATGGCGGGCCAGCCTTTCGTGCGCGACTTCCTCGAGACGGCAAGACGGGAATGCTTCGCCAAGCTCGACGGAGTCGTGCCCGTCGAATGAGCCGTCAGGTTTTCCCCGGCTTCTTCATCCAGCGCACGGGGATCGCGGTGATGTCGCTCTTGCCCAGGCCTTCGCGCGAGGCCTCCTCGTAGCATTCCAGCGCCCGCGATGTGACCGGAAGCTGCTTGCCGAGCGAGCGCGCTTCCTCGACCATCGTCCGCAGATCCTTGCGCATCGCGTCGATGTCGACGGTGATCGGGCCGGTATCCTTGCCCTGGAGCGCCGCCGCAAGGACCGCCCCGCGTCCTTTGAGCACGTTGGGCCCGCCGGAGGTGTCCGCGAAAATATCCACGATCCGGGCAGAGTCGAGCCCGAG
>WNGE01003039.1_pt1 | contig 20005 bp, 19 predicted proteins | sample 5400651 | NCBI WGS metagenome assembly WNGE01 (sample SAMN13153370, study PRJNA577476) | soil metagenome | isolation source: 60 cm soil or saprolite under grassland replicate 2 | place: USA:California | collected 2016-06-15
TGAGCGCCCGCCGGGAGTGCCGGCGAGTCCAGCCGGTGAGGGCGCATAGTTCGTCGAGCATCTTGCCCTTCTCGCCCTTGCCTGCCTTGTTGTAGCGCTTTGCCATCTGCCTGGTCACCGCCTTGCGCTCTGCCATGGATAGCCCCACCACACCCCTCCTCCCGACCCGAGCGGACCCGATTCGAGGGTGAGGCCTTCGAGGACATTCCTAGGTGAGGCAACGACCGGGTTTGGAGGACATTTCTGGTGATGCAACTCGCGGAATTGACACCCGCTCGGCCGCCCGAATAGCGTGGCCCTCCGTGGAAGCGCGGATCGCGGTGCTCGCCTCGGGCGCCGGCACGAATCTCCAGGCGCTCCTGGACGATCCGCACGTCGGCCCGCAGGTTGCGCTGGTCGTTTCGGACAAGCCCGGAGCAGCCGCCTTGGATCGAGCCAGGGCACGTGGCGTCAAGGCCGTCGTCCTCGAGCCCTCGCACTACGCCTCGCGGGACGAGTTCGACCGTGCCCTCACCGCATTGTTGGAGGAGGAGGCCATCGAGTTCGTGCTCCTCGCTGGTTACATGCGAATCCTCGGAGCGAGCACGGTGCGGGCGTTCCGCGACCGGATCCTGAACGTTCACCCATCGCTGCTTCCCGCCTTTCCCGGCGCCCATTCCATTCGCGACGCCCTGGCGTGGGGCCTGAAGGTCACCGGGGCCACCGTCCACCTGGTGGACGAAGAGGTGGACCACGGACCCATCGTTCTCCAGGAGCCGGTGCTGGTTCTGCCCGACGACGACGAGCGCTCGCTGCATCAGAGGATCCAGGCTGTCGAGCATCGCCTTCTTCCTCGGGCGACCCGGCTCCTCGTGGAGGGCAGGCTGAAAGTCGAGGGACGGCTGGTCCACATCCTTGGCGACCAATTCGATCTCGAGGGAGAGCCATGAGCGACGCGTTGCCGATCAGGCGGGCTCTCGTGGCAGTTGCAGACAAGTCGAACGTGGTGGAGTTCGCCCGGGGGCTTGTCGATCGGGGCGTGGAGGTGGTCTCGACGGGCAACACGGCGCGTGCCCTGCGGGACGCAGGCATCGAGGTCACGCCCGTGTCTTCGGTCACCGGGTTCCCGGAATTGCTGGATGGCAGACTGAAGACCCTCCATCCTCGGATCCATGGCGGGATCCTCGCAGACAAGCGAAAGCCGTCACACCTCGCCGAGCTCGAAGAACATGGCATCCAGCCTTTCGATCTGGTGGTGGTCAACCTGTATCCGTTCTTGGAGACGGTGATGTCTGGCGCGTCGGCTTCCGAAGTCATCGAGCAGATCGACATCGGGGGGCCGGCCATGGTTCGGGCAGCCGCGAAGAACTTCGAGTCGGTTGGCGTGGTGGTGAAGCCGGATGACTACGGCGCCATCCTGTACGAGCTCGACACCATGGACGGGCTCTCTCGCGACACACGGTACCGACTGGCCCGCGAGGCCTTCGCTCATACCAGCGCGTACGACACCGCCATCGCTGCCTGGTTCACGGAGGAGGAGGCGCAGGCGAAGCCACCCTCTCAAGAGGAAGAGGATGGTCTGCCCGAGTTCCTGTCGATCGCCCTCTCCCGTCGGTCGGTCCTGCGATATGGGGAGAACCCACATCAGAGAGGCGGGCTGTACACCCCCGAGGCTGGACCCGGGCCCCTGGGCGGAGCCGAGGTCCTCCAGGGCAAGGAGATGTCCTTCAACAACTGGCTGGACGCCGAAGCTGCGCGGGCCGTCGCATTCCTGTTCGACCAGCCGGCGGCGGTCATCGTGAAGCATCACAACCCCTGCGGGGTCGCCCTGGGCTCTTCGCTTTCCGACGCTTACCCGCGAGCACTCGATGGAGACAGGGTCTCGGCGTTCGGGGGCATCGTGGCCTTCAACCGCGAGGTCGACGAAGACACTGCCGGAGCCATGGCCGAGGTGTTCACCGAGGTGGTGGTGGCCCCCGCCTACACGAAGGGCGCGCTCGCGGCCTATACGGCAAAGGCCAACCTGCGGGTGGTCCGGGCGCCCGCGCCGGAACCCGGAGGCCTCGATGTGCGATTCATCGAAGGGGGAGCCCTGGTCCAAGACATTGACCAGATCGTGGAGGGCCGGTCTGACATGAAGGTCGTGACCTCGCGGGAGCCGACGGAGGAGGAATGGGAGGACCTCCTTTTCGCGTGGACCGTGGCGTCCAGGGTGACGTCGAACGCCATCGTCCTGGCCAAAGGTCAGGCCACGGTGGCGGTGGGTGCCGGCCAGATGAACCGGCTGACGTCGGTCGACATCGCGTCGCGGCACGCGGGAGAGAAGGCGCGAGGCGCACGCCTCGCATCGGATGCCTTCTTCCCGTTCCGCGACGGCCTGGATCGCGCGGCCGAGGCGGGCGTCGTTGCCCTGATCCAACCGGGTGGCTCGGTTCGGGACGATGAGGTCGTCGCCGCGGCCGAGGAGCACGGCCTGGCAATGGTCTTCACGGGCAGAAGGCATTTCCGTCACTGATCCGGTGATGGCCTGGGAGTGGGTGCCGCGTGCCTCTACCTGGGACGGACGCGTACCCTGGTGGGCATGACCGCGAAGGTCCTCGATGGAAAGGTCATCGCTGCCGAAGTCCGGGCCGAGGTATCCGACCGGGTCAAGGTGCTGGCTGATCGAGGAGTCACACCCGGACTGGCGGCAGTCCTGGTGGGCGACGATGAGCCCTCGAAGATTTACGTCGGCGGCAAGCAGAAGGCCTCGGCCGAGGTCGGGATCCACTCCGAACGCTTCGACCTTCCCGGGGACATCTCGCAGGCGGAGCTGATCGAGCAGATCGAGCGGCTCAACGTGGATCCCGCGGTGCACGGCATCCTGGTCCAACTCCCTCTTCCGTCCCACATCGACGTCACGGCCATCCATCAGGCCGTCGATCCGACCAAGGACGTCGACGGGCTCACTCCCATCAGCGTCGGCCGCATGGTGCGCGGTGAGCCGATCTTCCTTCCCTGCACCCCTCGGGGGATCGTCGAGCTGCTGGTTCGCTCGGGCGTCCAGATCGAGCATGCCGACGTGGTCATCGTGGGCCGAGGGGCGCTGGTCGGCATGCCCCTCGCGATCATGCTGGCGCAGAAGGCTCCTCGGGCCAATGCCACGGTGACCCTCTGCCATACAGGGACCCGGGACCTGGTTCGGCACACGCGTCGCGCCGAGATCCTCGTGGTGGCGGTGGGGCGGCCGGATACCGTCACAGCCGACATGATCATGCCGGGGGTGACGGTCGTGGACGTTGCCGTGAACCGTCTCCCCGACGGCAAGCTGGTCGGGGACGTCGACTTCGAGCAGGTGGCCAAAGTTGCCCGGGCGATCACACCCGTCCCAGGCGGGGTTGGGCCGATGACGATCGCCATGCTGCTGGTCAATACCGTGACCGCCGCGGAGCGGAGCCTGGAGCAGCCGTCCTCCTGATGAGCCTTCGGTCGGAGAGCCGGCTGGAGCGCCTGCTCCACGAGAGCGTCTTCTGCGTGACCGCCGAGGTGGTCCCCCCTCGATCCGCCGATAGGGCGGCTGTGGCCCACCAGGCGCGAGGGCTCGTCGGTTATGCGGACGCCGTCAACGTGACCGACAACCCGACCTCGTCGGCCCACATGTCGGCGGTGGCGGGAGCGGCGCTGGTCTCGGCGACGGGCTTGGAGCCCGTCGTGCAGATGACCTGCCGGGACCGCAACCGGCTCGGACTGACCAGCGACCTGTTGGGAGCGTGGGCCCTGGGGGCTCGGAACATCCTTTGTCTCACGGGAGACCCTCCGGAGGTGGGCGATCATCCGGACGCCAGGACCGTGTACGACCTGTCGGTCATGGAGTTGGTCAGCCTCGCCGACGGGATGAGGCGAGAGGGAAAGCTGCTGTCCGGAGCCCGGATCGACCCCCCTCCTCGCTTCTTCATCGGCGTTGCGGATGTTCCTCTTGCTCCTCGTTACACGTTCGACCGCCTCGAGGAGAAGTCGGAGGCAGGCGCCGACTTCGTCCAGACCCAGATCGTGTTCGACGTCGAGGCCTTCGAGTCCTGGGCGGAAAAGGCCAGGGCCAGAGGCATCTTCGAGCGAATGTTCGTCCTGGTGGGCGTGGCCGTAGCCCGAGGGCCGAAGAGCGCGCGTTACATCCGGGATCATCTGCCGGGCGTGATCGTGCCAGATCGCGTGATCGAATTGCTGGAGGAGGCGGGTCCGGACGCGGAAGCAGAAGGTGTCCGTCTCACGGTCGAAGTGGTGGCCAAGCTCAAGGCCATCCAGGGAATTGCCGGGATCCACGTGATGGGACTCGGCCGGATGGACCCCGTTCGCCACGTCATCGAGTCGGCCGGCCTCTTGCCCAGGCCGGGGCTGGCCTGACACGACCGGAAGCCATGCGAATCAACAGCCGTGCCTCCTGGCGGGGAGCACTGCTCGAGTGGGCGACCGGGCCGGTCCGCAGGATGTGGGAGTCGCACGAAGCGCTCGATGCCTACGCCATGGTTCACCTCTCCAGCTCGGCGGCCGACGCGCTGGTTGCCATTGCCCTCGCCGACTCGGTGTTCTTCTCCGTCCCGGTGGGGGAGGCCAAGCTCAAGGTCGCCCTGTATCTCGGGCTGACGATGGCTCCCCTCGCGGTGGCCGCGCCGCTTCTGGTGCTGCTGCTCGATCGAGGAGGGCTGCTCCGGTCTGTCGCCCTCGGAGCGGCAGTCGGTCGTTCGCTCCTGGCCATCTACGCGGCTCCCAGATTCCACACCCTGCTGCTGTTCCCGCTGGCCTTCCTCCTCCTCGTCCTCTCCAAAGCCAACGGGATCACCAAGAACGGCTTCACGATGGCCTATGCCCCCTCGAAAGAAGGGCTGGTGGTCGCGAACGCGAGACTGGGCCGTATCACAGTGGCGGGTGGGCTCCTGGCGGCCGGCCCGGGGCTGGCCATGCTGAAGCTCGCCGGATCCCCGGCAGTTCTGTACCTGGCGGCGATCGGCTATGCGGTCACGGCATTTCTCTCCCTTCGGCTCTCGCCGCCTTCCCCGGCCAGAGCGCGAGGGGTCGTCTCCAGGCTGGGTCGCATCCAGAGGCTGAGCACTGCGGCCGCCGGTACGGCCGCGCTGAAGGCGGCGAGCGGTTTCCTCCTCTTCCTGCTGGCGTTCGCGCTGCGCGGCAGCAGCCGACCTACTTACTGGTTCGGGATCTTGGTGGGGACGGCTGCGATCGGTGGATTCCTCGGAGACGTGGCTGCCCCCAGGCTGTCGCACCTCCTTCGAGAGGAGGTCGTGGTCTTCGGGTCCATCAGCGCGGCCGGCGTCGCTGCGCTTTTCGCCTTCACAAGGTTTGGGCTGCTGCCGCTGGTCTTCTTCGCCGGCTTCTCCGCGATGGCGACGGAGTTCGGCCGTCTCTCGTTTCAGAGTTTGATGCAGCGCTGCGCGCCCGCCGGAGCGCACGGACGGGTGTTCGTCCGCTACGACATGCTGTTCCAGCTGGCGTGGGTGGGCGGTGCCCTCATCCCCGCCGTGCTGGGGTTCTCCTTTCGGACCGGCGTGCTGATCATGGCCTCGTTCTACTTGGCGTTGGGAGTGAATTACCTGGTTCGAACGCTGTACCGGCGCCGAGACTCCTAGTCCCAGGCCCCGTGCTCGATACGCCTCAGCCGGCGCTCCCGGACAAGCTCCGAGGCCTCGACCAGCGCCTCCAGCCTCTCGGGCTCGTTCAACGCGCCGGCCAGGACCCCTGCCAGGTCGCGCTGCGAGACCACCCCGACCAGCTTGCCTCCGCCCATCACGGGGAGATGGCGGATCCACCGATCCGCCATGACCTTGGCGGCCTCGCGGAGCGACGTCTGCGGTCCCACCGTGACCAGATCCTTGGTCATGACCTCGGAGATCCGCGTGTCCGTGAGGTTGGCCCCGGTGGCCACGGCCTTCAGCACGTCGCGCTCCGTGAGGATGCCGACCAGGTCCTCGCCGTCGATGACCAGGAGCGAGCCCGTCTGCTGTCTCCACATCTTCGAGGCAGCCTCGCTGAGGGTGTCGTCTGGCTGATCCGTCACAGCCGCGTTGGTCATGATCTCGGAGACCCTCATGACGCCGCCTCTTGGCGTTCCTCGATCGGCACGTACGTCTGGTCGCGGGGACCGATGTACTCGGAATCGGGCCGGATGATCCGGTTGTCCGCATACTGCTCCCGGATGTGGGCGGTCCACCCGGCTGCCCGGGCCGCCGCGAACATCGGTGTGAACAGATCGAGGGGCAGGCCCAGGTAACAGAGGACGCTGCCAGCGTAGAAGTCGACATTGGGCCGCAGCCCCTTCTCCTCGAACGCCACCTTCTCCACAGCCTGGGAGATCTCGTACCACTTGGTGTCGCCGGCCGACTCGCCCAGCTCCTGCGAAATGCGTCTCAGGATGGTGGCTCGCGGGTCGTCCACGTGCCGGTACACACGGTGTCCGAAACCCATGATTTTCTCCTTGCGGGCGAACAGATCCTTGACGAAGGACTCGGCGCGCTCGGGCTCTCCGATCTCCTGAATCATTCGCATGGCCAGCTCGTTGGCGCCTCCGTGAAGCGGCCCCTTCAGTGCAGCGACCGCCGCCACCACGGCCGAATGGATGTCGGCGAGCGTTGAGGCCACCACCCGGGCGGTGAACGTGGAGGCGTTCATCGTGTGGTCCGCGTAGAGGATGAACTGGATGTCGAAGGCCCTCGCAGCCTCCTGCGAGGGCTCCTCCCCGGACAGCATGTACAGGAAGTTGGCGGCGTGGGGAAGCTTGGGGTTCGGCTCCAGCTCGGGCAACTCATTCCGGTGCCTGTCGTAGGAGGCGATCAGCGTGGGGATCAGCGACACCAGCCGGATGGCCTTGCGGTAGTTGGCTTCGGGAGATTGATCCCATCCATCCGGGTCGTATGCAGACGCTGCCGAGATCGCAGTGCGCAGCATCGACATCGGAGACGTCTGCTCGGCGAGGGTCGGCATCAGCCCGATGACGAAGTCGGCGGCCTCCCTGTCGTTGACAATCTGCTCGGTGAGCTCGTCAAGCTCGCTCTGGCTGGGCAGCCGGAGGTGGTGCAGGAGGAACATCACCTCTTCGAATGTGGAGTTCCCGGCCAGGTCATCGATGGAATAACCTGCGTACCAGAGCTTTCCGAGCTTTCCGTCGATGTCGGAAATTGCGGTCTGCGCTGCGACGACATCCTCGAGGCCCTTTTCCACAGTCACGGGCGGCTCCTCACCATGCTCGTTCAATCAAGTTTACCAAGGAGTAGGTTGCTGCTCGAATCGGCCGTTGGTCCGGTGCGCGTTCCACTAGCATGGGCGGCCAGCCGGGATTCGAGGGAGGAGCCGACATGTCGTACAGGGTCACGTTTATTCCCGGGGACGGGGTGGGTCCGGAGCTGTCCGAGGCCACCCGCCGGGTCCTGGAAGCCACCGGCGTCCAGTTCGACTGGGATGTCCAGGAGGCGGGCGCCGACGTGATGGACAAGTACGGAACGCCCTTGCCCGAGCACGTCCTCCGCTCGATTCGGGACACCCGCGTGGCCATCAAGGGCCCCATCACCACGCCCGTGGGCACGGGGTTCCGCAGCGTCAACGTGGCGTTGCGCAAGGAGCTCGATCTGTACTGCTGTCTTCGTCCCTGCAAGTGGTACCCGGGCGTTCGCTCCCGGTATCAGGACATCGACATCGTGATCTGCAGGGAGAACCACGAGGACCTGTACGCGGGGATCGAGTTCGAGGAGGGCCTGCCGGAGACGCACAAGGTCATCGAGTTCCTGTCGGAACTGTCCGGCAAGCCCATCCGCGAGGACTCGGGGATTTCCATCAAGCCGATCTCGATCTCGGGCACCCAGCGGATCGTGCGGTTCGCCTTCGAATACGCTCGTCGCTTTCACCGCAAGAAGATCACCGCGGTGCATAAGGCGAACATCATGAAGTACACGGATGGACTGTTCCTCTCCTCGGCTCGAGAGGTCGCCCAGGAGTACCCGGACGTCCAGTTCGAGGACCGGATCGTGGACAACCTCTCAATGCAGCTCGTGCAGCGCCCCGAGGAGTACGACGTGCTGGTGTTGCCGAACCTGTACGGGGACATCCTCAGCGACCTGTGCGCCGGGCTGATCGGCGGGCTCGGTGTGGCTCCCGGAGCAAACATCGGAGACGAGGCGGCCGTGTTCGAGGCCACGCACGGGAGCGCACCCAAGTACAAGGGCATGAACAAGGTGAACCCGATGGCCATGATGTTCTCGGGCGTCCTGATGCTCCGTCACCTGGGGGAGGACCGGGCCGCCGACAACCTCGAGACGGCTCTCGCCCAGGTCATCGCGGAGGGCGAGTCGCTCACCTACGACATGAAGCCAACCCGGGACGACCCCACGGCCGTCGGCACCAGCGAGGTCGCCGACGCGGTGATCGCCAAGCTCGAAGCCCCTGAGCAGAGCGTGCTTCGCTGACCGATCAGACTTCCACGGCTGCCAGGGCAGGGGATACTTCGCTCCGCTCGCTCGGTGGCGCCGGACCGGCCCGGTATCGGGTGCCGTCGGGATAGAACCACCGCACCGTGCCATCTCGGTCGCGACTCACCTTCCACCCGTACTCGTGCACCAGCTTGTGGTGGAAGAAGCACACCAGGATCAGGTTGTGAAGTTCGGTGCGCCCTCCCCGCTCCCACCACACGATGTGGTGGGCGTGGGTGAACCGCCTGCCCCCGCACCCGGTGAAGGTGCACTCTCGATCCCGGTACTTGAGCTGGCGCATCATCCACTCCGGGGGCTCTCGGCTGACTCGTCCCAAGCGCACTGGCTGGCCGGCCCGGTCCTCCAGCACCACCTGGGTCCTGCTCGTGCAGGCCAGGCGCTTCGCCACCTCCGGGTGGATGGCCGGGCCTCCTTCGACCTCGCAGCCGTGCAGCCCGTCTCCCAGCCCGTCCAGGCGGGCGTGGATGACCACGGTGGCCCGGTCCGGGTCGGGGTCGGCCGAGATCCGGGCCGAGCACAGCGCCACCAGGGCATCGGCCCTCCTGGCCTCGGCGTGGGAATCGGGGTCCTCTCCCGGCATCACCGGGAGCCGATCGGCCAAATGTTCCAGGGCCTTGGCCACCACCGCCCCTTCCGCCGCGGGGAGCTCCGCGGACAGGCCGAACCGGGATGACTCGGCGAAGTACCACCAGCACAGGGACCGGGCCTGCTCCGCCTCTTGGGCCTCCTCGATGGACCGATGGGCCAGGTCCCCTCGGTGCCGGATGGCCCCGCAGGAAACCCCCTGGGCCCACCTGACCAGCCTCTCCTCGGTCTCAGGGGTGGCGAACCTGGTGAGCTCGACTACCTGGTCGATGCCCAGCGCCCCTGAGGCGAACGCCTCCGAGATCAGGGGCAGTTCCACAAGGGCGTGAGCCGCTTGGATCCATCGCAGCGCCTTCCAGTAGGAGATCCCGTACCGCATGACCAACCAGTGGGCCAGGTCTCGGGCCCCGGAGTTTCCCCAGGCCCCGGTGAGATCGATCTCCAGGATCAGGCCGAACAACTCACGCTGGGCCGCCGAGGCCCGGGCATGCAGTGCGTCGGCCGCCTCTATCACGTCGTCGTCGGTGTGGTCTTGGTTATGCACCCGGACCTCGCCTTCAGGTCACGGGGGAGTTAAAAATCAGTATAGGCGAACACACGTTCGACTGTCAACACCGCCGAGGGGCAAGTTAGTGGGTCAGTCTCGGCGAGGACACTGCAGCCAGCGCCAAACGCGGTGGTTGCCTAAGTACAGGAGCGTGGCTATCCCCCAGAAGCTGGCGAGGTACACAGGTCCACCGGTTCCCTTGAGGGCGCGTGGAAGGATGAAGAACAGAAGAAGCGCCTCCAGGGCGAATATCACCCAGAAGCCCCGACGCGTCCCGAGGAACCTGCGAAGCATCTCGCGATTCTAGAGCCGCACTCTGGAGCCGCGTCCACGCAGTCCTCCCTGGAAATCGACCCACCACTCAACGACCAGCGGATTCAAGCTGACCTCTACCAGGCTCACCAGGTCCCTTAGCCCGGGTTCAAGCGCGAACCTCCTCATGCCGATTTCCCTAGTGGGATCGGCCCTCTGGCCGCTCAATGGGTCTCGAGAGGAGTCTCGTGCACGATCTGGACCTGGCCGCGCTCCTTCGGACGCTGGCAGAAAACGATGGATCGGACCTTCACCTCAAGGTGGGGTCGCCGCCGCTCATTCGCGTGGACGGTCTCCTTCAACGCCTGGAGGGCCCGCGCCTCACCCCTCAGGACACCCAGCTCCTGGCCCAGTCGATCATGCCGCCAGACCGGCGGGGATGGCTGGAACAGAAGAAGGAGACCGACTTCGCCCTCTCCGTCCCCGGAGTCGGGCGTTTCCGGGCGAACGTGTTCTACCAGCGCGGTTCGATCACCCTGGTCCTGCGTCGGGTCCGCGTGGGAAGCCAGAGCTTCGAAGACCTTGGCCTTCCTCCGGTGGTCCGGCAGCTCGCGGACGCGCCCCGCGGCCTGATCCTGGTCACGGGCCCGACCGGAGCCGGAAAGACCACCACGCTCGCGGCGATGATCGACCATATCAATGCCAACCGGGCGTGCCACATCGTCACGATCGAGGAGCCCATCGAGGTCCTGCACCCCGACCGTGTGGCCACAGTGAACCAGCGTGAGATCGGCATGGACACCGACAGCTATGAGGCGGCCATGCGGGCAGTGGTCCGCCAGGATCCCGACGTGATCCTCATCGGTGAGATGCGCGACCCCGAGACGGTGTGGGCGGCCCTGGCCGCCGGCGAGACCGGTCACTTGGTCCTTTCGACCCTGCACACGACCAACGCTGTGGAAACCATGAACCGGGTAGTCGACTTCTTCCCCCCGTACCAGCAGCATCAGGTCCGCGTGACCATGGCCAGCGTGATCCGCGGGATCGTCTGCATGCGACTGGTTCCCAAGGCGGGGGGCGGGCGGATCCCCGCAGTCGAGGTGATGGTCAACAACGGCCGCATCGCCGACCGCATCATGGACGCCAGCCGGACGGCCGAGATCCACGAGATCATGGCCGAGGGCGACTACTACGGGATGCAGACGTTCGACCAGTCGCTGCTCGGGCTGGTCCGCCAGGACTTGATCACGATCGACGACGCGCTGCACGCCTCGTCTCAGCCGCACGACTTCCTGCTGATGCTGGAGCAGGCTGGGCTGCGCAGCGTCGACCGCTCGGTCGCCCCCGCTTCATAGTCCGCAGCCCATTCAGCCGGTCCCCTGAAAATCCGTAGGATTCCTCCTGAGGGTTCCCTCTTGCATCGGAGGCGATCGAATTGCGGGTGACCGTGGTTGGAAGTGGGTTCGTCGGGGCGACTGCCGCGATGCGGATCGTGCAGAAGGGCCTGGCCGACGAGGTGGTGATGATCGACATCATCGAAGGTCTGCCCCAGGGACTGGCTCTCGACATGAGGGAGTCGGCGCCGATCGAAGGCTTCGAGCCGAACATCATGGGCACGAACGACTACGGCGAGACTGCCGGCTCGGACGTCGTCGTCATCACGGCGGGACTTCCCCGTCAGCCCGGGATGAGCCGAATGGATCTGCTCGACAAGAACGCCGGCATCATCCGAGGCGTGGTCGAGCAGGTGGCGGGCCATTCACCGAACGCAATCTTGATCGTGGTGACCAACCCGCTCGACGAGATGACGTTTCTGGCCGCGCAGGTCTCGGGCTTCCCGAAGGAGCGGGTGATGGGGATGGCCGGGGTCCTGGACTCCTCCAGGCTGCGTTATTTCATCGCCGAGGAGCTGGGGATCTCTCCGACGCAGGTGGAGGCTGTGACTCTGGGGTCTCACGGGGAATCGATGGTCCCGCTCCCCCGACAGGCCAGCGCCGGGGGCAAGCCCCTCACAGAGCTGGTCGACGAGCAGACCTTGCAGCGGTTGTATCAGCGGACAAGAGATGCGGGCGCGGAGATCGTCGGCTTGCTCAAGAAGGGGAGTGCCTACTACGCCCCGTCGGCCGCCATCGCCCAGATGGTCAATGCGATCGCGGGCGACACCAAGGAGGTCCTGCCAGTGTGCGCCTGGTGTACCGGCCAGTACGGGATCGGCGACGTGTACGTGGGCGTGCCGGTCCGCCTGAGCAAGGGGGGCGTGGAGGAGATCGTGGAGCTCGAGCTGAACGAGGAAGAGCTTTCTGCTCTCCGTCAGGCTGCCGATGGCATCCGGACAAAGTGCGAGGACCTGGCCAAGCTGGGTTAGATACAGCACGAAGGGAAGGGCAGCCGAATGGCCACCAGGGTCTTTCAGGTCGACGCCTTCGCGGAAAGGCCGTTCGCCGGGAACCCTGCGGCCGTATGCCTACTGACGGCCCGAGCCCAGGAAGAGTGGATGCAGGAGGTCGCCGGCGAACTGAATCTGGCGGCAACGGCTTTCGTGGAGCCGGAGGGGGACGGGTTCGGCCTGCGCTGGTTTACCTCACGGGTGGAGCTGACGCTCTGCGGCCACGGGACGCTCGCCGCAGCACACGTTCTGGGGGAGGAGGGCCTCCTCGACGCTGACAATCGAGCCACCTTCCATACTCGGGCTGGAGTCCTTGCTGCGTGGCGGCACGGCCAGTGGATCGAACTGGACTTCCCCGCTGAGCCGGCGGATCGAGTTGAGGTTCCGGACCACCTCATCCGAGCCCTCGGCGTCACACCCGCTTACGTCGGCAGGAATCGCCTCGACTACCTCGTCGAGGTCGAGTCGGAGGAGATTCTGCGGGCTCTGGCGCCTGAGCGCGCTCTCGTCGCAACATTGCCGGTACGAGGCGTGATCGTCACGGCCCAGGGGTCCCGCGAGTACGACTTCGTCTCCCGCTACTTCGCCCCGGCATTAGGGATCGACGAGGACCAGGTGACGGGATCGGCGCACTGCTGTCTGGGGCCGTTCTGGGGGTCCCGCCTTCGGAAGGACGAGATGCTCGCGTATCAGGCCTCGCCGCGCGGCGGGGTGGTTCGTGTGGGGCTCGCCGGCGATCGGGTCCGACTCGGGGGAATGGCGATCACGGTCATGCGTGGGAATCTCGTGTAGACCATGTTGCAGGTTCGAGAGCTCGGAATCGAAGCCGGAGGTCTTCTTCTTGTCGGAGGGGTCTCGTTCAACCTGCACTCCGGCGAGAAAGTTGGCCTGGTCGGGCGGAATGGAGCCGGGAAGACGACCCTGCTCCAGGTCCTCGCAGGCGAGGCAGCGCCCGTCCAGGGCGTCGTCCTTCGTCAGGGACGCTTGGGCTACCTCCGTCAGGATCCCCGATCGCGTGGAGTGGACCTCGACATCAAGGCCATCACCCACATCCTGGAGGGCAGGGGCATCGCTCTGGCGGCAGATCGGCTGGAGAAGCTGCGCCTGGCGATGGAGGAGGACCACTCGGCAAAGAACGTAGCTCGCTTCTCCCGGGCCGAGGAGGAATACCGCCACGCCGGTGGCTACTCGGCCGAAGCCGAAGCCAGGCAGATTGCAGCCGGGCTGGGCCTCGCGGCGGATCGCATGGAACTCCCGGTCAGGGGTCTGTCGGGAGGAGAGCGGCGGCGACTGGAGCTGGCGCGGATCCTGTTCGCCGGGAGCGACCTACTGCTGCTCGACGAGCCCACCAACCACCTGGACAACGACGCCAAGAGCTGGCTCATGAAGTTCCTGGCCTCTTACCGAGGAGCGCTCATGGTCGTGAGCCACGACATCATGCTGCTCGACCGCTCCATCACCAGGGTCATGCACCTGGACGACGGCCGGCTGGTCGAGTACCGCGGCACGTATTCGCAGTACCGGGAGGCTCGCCGGCAGGAAGAGTCTCGCCTGGCCAAGGTCGCCGCCCGCCAGCAGGCGGAGATCAAGCGACTGTCCGCGCTGGCCGACTCGATGCGGCATCAGACGGAGAAGCGTGCCCGGAAAGCCAAGTCGCTGGACACCCGAGTGGAGCGGATGAAGGCCGAAGCCGTCTCGGCCCCCAAGCGCGAGAGAAAGGTCAACGTACGTTTCCCGGAGCCGCCCCACGCGGGGAGGATCGTGCTCACTGTGACCGCCCTGTCGAAGGGTTACGGAGGTCCGCCGGTCTTCGAGGACGTGAGCTTCGACCTGGCCCGGGGCGAGCGGCTCATGGTGATCGGGTTGAATGGAGCGGGGAAGACGTCGCTTCTGAGGATCCTGGCCGGGGAGTCCGAGGCGGACAGTGGCGAGGTTCGCACCGGCGCCGGCGTCTCGATGGGCTACTACGCGCAGGAGCACGAGGGGATCACGCCTGGTGTCGACGTCATCTCCCACATGCGGACCTCATCCACCGCCCTGGACCAGCAGCTCCGAGCACTGCTCGGGATGTTCGAGCTGCGGGGGGACATGGCGTTCCAGGACGCGGGAACCCTTTCGGGAGGGGAGAAGACGAAGCTGTCCCTGGCCCAGCTGGTGGCGGGCCGGCACAACCTGCTCCTCCTGGACGAGCCGACGAACAACCTGGATCCGCCCTCCCGCGAGGCGGTGTCCAGGGCTCTCGGGAGCTGGCCGGGAACCATGATCCTGGTGAGCCACGACACCGAGTTCGTCAACGCGCTCGAGCCCGACCGGGCCCTGTTCATGCCGGAAGGCGTCCTGGACTACTGGAGCGAGGACCTCCTCGAGCTGGTCTCGCTCGCCTGAGCCATGCCACGAGAATCAGAGCAGGACCGCGAGTAAGCTCACCGGAGCCATGTCGGACCATGACCAGAACCACGAGCACCATCAGGGAGGGGGGGACTATGCGTCGCAGTTCTTCACGAACTGGCGCGAGTATCGCGGGCCCCTCGGCACCAAGGTGTGGCTGACGGCTCGCAATCGCTTCCTTGCGGTGACCCGGCTGAAGGGCTGCTGCGGCCACCCCGGCGAGCCGGGGTGTTGACAGGTGAAGAGGGCTCCCGGTCGGGAGCCGCCAGGCTAGAGACGTCCTAGAGGGTTGCCAGGGCTGAGCGGGTAGCCCAGGCGATTGCCTGGGCCATCTCTTGGGTGGACGCCGAACCCCCCAGGTCGCGGGTTCGCACCGCTCCCTCGGCCAGGGCGGTCCTCACGCCTTCCCGCACGGCCCGGCCGGCATCTGTCTCTCCCAAGTGGTCGAGCATCATGGCTGCCGACAGGATGAAGGCGGTCGGGTTGGCCAGCGCCTTGCCGGCGATGTCGGGTGCGCTTCCGTGGACCGGCTCGAACACCGCGTACTCCCACCCCAGGTTCGCGCCGGGGGCGAGCCCGAGACCCCCGACCAGCCCGGCGCACAGGTCACTCAGGATATCGCCGTACAGGTTGGGCAGGAGGAGCACGTCGAGCGTCTCCGGTTCGACGACCAAACGGTAAGCGAGCTCGTCGATCTGGCATTCCTCGAACTCGATGTCGGGGTAGGAGGCCGACTCGGCTGCCGCCGTGAACAGGAAGAGCCCGTCCGAGTACCTCATGATGTTCGCCTTGTGGCCCACGGTCACCTTCTTCCGGCCGTTCCTGCGGGCGAAGTCGAAGGCGAACCGAACGATCCGGCGCGTCCCGGTCACGCTGATCGGTTTCACGGTTGCCCCGGCGTCCCAGGGGATCTCGATACCGAGAAGATCGCGGACCAGCTCCCGCAAGCGAGCGAGCTGTTTGCTGGCCACCATGAACTCGATGCCGGCATACAGGTCCTCGGTGTTCTCGCGGAGTACAACCAGATCCACCTCGGAATAGCGAGAGGGGATTCCCGGCAGGCTCTGGGCCGGGCGGACTGCCGCGAACAGGTCGAGCTCCTGCCTGAGGGCCACGTTGACGCTCCGGAAGCCGGTTCCCACCGGGGTCGTGATGGGACCCTTGAGGGCAGTTCGCGTGGCCTCGATGGAGCGGAGCACCCTTTCCGGCAGCGGAGTCCCTTCGGTTCGCATGACGGCGGCGCCAGCCTCCTGCATGTCCCATTGGATCTCCACTCCCGTCGCCTCGATGACGCGACGGGCCGCCTCGGCCACCTCCGGCCCGATCCCGTCCCCGGGAATCAGCGTCACGCGATGAGCCATGAGCTGAGATTAGACCAGCGTATCTTGCCATCCTGCGGAGGGAGTGCTTCAGTCACCCCCAACTCGCGCGGAGTGCAGCGGAGGTAGGAAGCATGTCGACGATTCCCCGGGATATCCAAGCGGAGCGAGCGTTTATCGACGCAGAGACCGAGGGCAGGACCATCTGCGACGTCTTGGCCCGGAATGCAGAGGCCTATCCGGACCACTCGGCGTTGTCCTGGGAAGAGGGAGGGAGTTGGCGAACCCTCACATGGAAGCAGTACCGGGAGCGGGTGGCGGCCGCAGCGATGGGCCTGCGAAGCATCGGTGTCGCTCGGGGAGACTTCGTGGCGATCATGACCAGGAACCGGCCCGAGCACGTGATCACGGATCTCGGTGCGGTGCACGCGGGGGCCACGCCCGTGTCTCTGTACAACACGCTTGCTCCAGAGCAGATCCAGTACATCGCGGAGCACTGCAACGCCAAGGTGGCCGTGTTGGAGGGCAGGGAGTTCATGGAGCGCTGGGAGAAGGTGAGGGCCGATCTCCCCGCGTTGGAGAAGGTGGTCCTCCTCGCGGACGCCGACGAGTTTTCCGGCTATGAGTGGGTGCTGCCCTGGGACGAGCTTCTGGCTCGAGGCACCGCGGCCTTGGAGGCTCCGGACGGCAGGGAATCGTTCGAGGCTTCGCGGCGCGACGTGAAGCCGGAGGATCTGGCCACCCTCGTGTACACGTCGGGGACCACGGGGCCGCCCAAGGGCGTGATGATCACCCAGCGCAATGTGGTGTGGACGGTGAATTCACTGGATCGGACGATTCGATACCCGGCAGGCTTGAAGGGCATCTCCTATCTGCCGTTGGCGCACATCGCCGAGCGCGCAGCCACGCACTACGTGGGGATGGCCAAGGTCGGCCACGTCCACTTCTGCCCGGACGTCCTTCGGGTGTTCGATGTGGTGCCGCAGGTACGGCCGCATGCGTTCGTGGGAGTCCCCAGGGTGTGGGAGAAGGTCCAGGCGGGCGTGATGGCCAAGCTCGCCGCGGAGCCGGACGCCCGGAGGCGCAAGATCGCGCTCGCCGCCATCGAAGCCGGCCGGCAGGGAGCAAAGCTGCAGGCGGAGGGCAAGTCCATTCCCCTCGGGCTCAAGCTGAAGCGGGCGGTGTTCGACAAGCTCGTCTACTCCAAGATCCGCCGCGCCATCGGGCTCGACCGCAGCATGGTCCGAGTGACCGCGGCCGCGCCCATCTCTCTGGATACTCTTCAGTTCTTCGCGGGGATCGGACTCCCCCTGGCCGAGGTGTACGGCATGACCGAGGACACCGGGCCGGCCACGGCCAACCCCCCCGACCGCATCAGGCTCGGGACCGTTGGCCTCGCCCTGCCGGGCGTGGAGGTGAAGGTGGGCGATGAGGGCGAGATCTTGGTTCGGGGGGGCAACGTCTGCCCTGGCTATTACAGGAACCCCGAGAAGAGCGCGGAGGCCTTCGACGCGGATGGCTGGCTCCATACCGGGGACATCGGCACGATCGACCCCGATGGCTACGTGAGGATCATCGATCGAAAGAAGGAGCTGATCATCACGGCCGGTGGGAAAAACGTCTCGCCGGCGAACCTGGAGAGCCTGCTGAAGCAGCATCCTTTGATCGGGCAGGCCTGCGTCGTGGGGGACAGGAAGCCGTATGTCGCCGCGCTCATCGTGCTCGATCCTGAAGTCGCCCCGGCGTGGGCCTCCTCCAACGGGCTCACGTTCTCCAGGATCGCCGAGTTCTCCCGGGAGCCCCGCGTTCACGCCGAGATCCAGAAGGCCGTCGACGACGCGAACCAGCACGTGTCCCAGGTTGAGAGGATCAAGCGGTTCACCATCCTGCCGACCGAGTGGACCGTGGACAGCGAGGAGCTCACCCCCACGCTCAAGCTGAAGCGACGGGTGATCCACGAGAAGTACGCGCAGGAGATCGAGGCGCTCTACGCGCCGGCCTGATCTCTTCAGATCCGCAGGAGAACCCACACCGCCAGTCCGGTGCCTGCCACGGCGGCCCCGTAGCATGTCACAGCCACCAATCGCCTCAGGTGGATGCCGAACTGGTGATGAATGGCGAACCGGAACCTGTGGGCCCAGTGGTATAGGGGCAGGGAGATCACCGCCAGCAGGTACACCTTCGTGAGCGGATTTCGGGCCAGGTGCAGGATCCGGCTGTACGACAACGCTCCGTCCGGGAGCCAGCCGGCGGCGAAAGCGATCCCCAGGATCGCCACGTGGATCGGGAGGAGCACCGCCGCCACGAAGCCCCCTGCCGAGAACAGCCCTCACGCCATCGCCTCCAGCCTGGCCTGGGGGCCACGGGGTCGTGGGCGGCGCTGCCCGGGACGGACCTCGCTCGCCTCCGACCAGTCGAGCACGTCTCCCAGGGAGGGCGGGTCTGGCGGAATGCCTCTTCGCATCAGAACCAGATGTGGAAGTAGGCCACAGCCGCGGAAACGGCGATCCACGCTCCGACCAGCGCAGCGAGCAAAGCGCTTCTCGGCACCGTTCTCTGCCCGAGCCGGATCACAACGATGTGGGTCGTGAGCCGGAACCACGTCGCCGTGTGGTAGAGCAGGGCCGCAAGGATCACCCCCGAGAATGCAGCCATCCCTGGCGTTTCCAGCAACCTCAGGAAGTCCTGGTAGGACCCTGGCCCACTTGACAGGGCGAACAGGAACGCGAGCAGGAGGCCCGAGACGATCGCGGCGAACATCGAGGTGATCTCTCGCGCCGCGAACCGACGGTAGGGGCCCGACCTGAGCCACCAGGTGCGGCTGGGCTGTGGAACGTAGACGGGATAACGACGGCGCTCCTCGTGAGTCACTCCTGTCCCCCGAAGGGCAGCACCATCGACAGCATGGTGTCCGTTGTCTTGGCCACCTTTTCACGCTGGATGGCTGCGGCCGGATCCACGTCCTTGGGACACGCCACCGAGCACTCCCCGATGAAGGTACAGTCCCAGATCCCCCAATCGACGGCGATAGCCCGATGCCGCTCGCCCCGTCCCTGGTCCCGCGAGTCGAGGTTGTAGCGATGGGCCAGGGCGATGGCAGCCGGGCCAAGGAATTCGGGGTCCTTCGCGACCACCGGACATGCGGCGTAGCACAGCATGCAGTTGATGCACATGCTGAACTGCTTGTACTTCTCCACCTGATCCGGAGTCTGGAGATACTCTCCGGTCTCCAGCGCGGCTTCGTTCTCCCTGATGATCCACGGCTTGACCTGGCGAAGCTTGTCCATGAACGAGGTCATGTCCACGACCAGATCTCGGATCACGGGGAAATTCTCCAGGGGCTGGACGACCACCGGCTTGGGGTAGAACTCCCGGAGGAACGTAGAACATGTGAGCCGAGGCCGGTAGTTCACCATCATGCCGCAAGACCCGCACACGCCCATCCGGCACGACCATCTGTACGCCACGCTCCCGTCCATCTCGTCCTTGATGTGGTTCAGTGCGTCGAGGATCACCATATCCTCGCGGTACGGGACGTCGAACTCATCGAAGTACGGCTTCTCCCGGTGCTCAGGGCGGTACCGGGCCACCTTGAGGGTCATCGTCCGCTCCGCCATGCCGCTCCTTCCTTGATCGTGTTCAGTATTTCCGCTCCGCTGGAGGCCAGCGGGTGATCGTCACATCGTCGTAGTCGATTCGCGGGCCATCATCGGAGGCGAAAGCCAGGCTGTGCTTGAGGAAGGCCTCGTCGTGGCGGTCGGGGCAGTCCCGGCGAGTATGAGACCCGCGGGATTCCCGCCGCTCGAGGGCGGCACCGACCACAGTCTCCGCCACCTCGAGCATGTTCTCCAGCTCCAATCCCGCCACGAGCTCGGTGTTGTATGCCCGATCCCTGTCGTCCAGGGCCAGGTCACGATACCGATCGCTCAGGGCGCGGACTTCCTGGACCGCTTGCTCGAGCGACTCCTCGGTCCGGTAGACGCCGGCCCCTCGCTCCATGGCCTGCTGGAGGTCTCTGCGTATGGCCGCGACCCGTTCTCGCCCGCCCGTCTTCTCAAGATACGTGGCCGCCAGCCGACGC
>WNGE01005256.1_pt1 | contig 19995 bp, 17 predicted proteins | sample 5400651 | NCBI WGS metagenome assembly WNGE01 (sample SAMN13153370, study PRJNA577476) | soil metagenome | isolation source: 60 cm soil or saprolite under grassland replicate 2 | place: USA:California | collected 2016-06-15
CGGCGGCACCGGCGAGGTGTGGACGCCGCTCCGTCCAGTCCAGGCAGGGCCGGGCGAACGGGCGCCGAAGGGCCCGCGCGACGTCCAGGTCGACGCCCACGTCGGCCAGCCACTCCAGCCCGGCGGGCGTCACCAGCCAGTCGTCATCGCGGTGCAAGAGCCCGCGTTCGGTCATCGCGTCCGCGAGGCCGACGCCGAGCGTGCCGGCCAGGTGGTCGTAGCAGGTCCGCGCCCGGGCCATGGCGGCCCCGGCCGACGCCGCGCGCAGCGACCGTGGCGCGGCCGGCTGCGCGGGCGCGTGCGCCGAGATGTACTCGATGAGTTCCGCGACCTGCGCGTCGGCGAGGCGCACGTAGCGGTGCCTGCCCTGGTGCTCGTGCACGAGGAGCCCAGCCGCCACCAGCCGGTCGAGGTGCTCGCTGGCCGTCGATCGCGCGACGCCCGCATGGCGGGCGAGCTCGCCGCTCGTCCAGGCACGCCCGTCCAGCAGCGCGAGGCAGAACGATGCGCGCGTGCGGTCGGCCAGCACGGCCGCGAGCGCGGCGAGATCGGGGGAGGCGTCGGCGGTAGTTGTCACGAGCCGGCCTCCGCTGTGAGCATCGCAGCGAGTACCGCAGGCAGCGCTGGCGACCGAGGAACGCAGCGAGGAGCGGAGCGGCGGAGGCGGGCGGGAGGCTGGGTCACGACGTCCACTATGCGCGCTGGACCGTTCGGCGAGGGCCGAACAGTCCGCCGCCGAAGATCGACGTCATGACGCAGACGCTCCCGACCGAGCATGTGACGATTGCGCCGAGCATCCTGTACTTCGGCACCCCGGTGGTGCTGATCAGCACGGAGAACGCCCGACGGCACGCCGAACCTCGCGCCGATGTCGTCGGCTGTGCCCAATGCGGCACAGAGGTGACGTGTTCGTCCTGGGCATCGGCGCCAAGGGCCATACCGCGCACAACCTGCGCAAACGGCCGGACCTGGTGCTCAACTTCCCGGCCCCGGAAATGTGGCGGGCCGTCGAGAGCCTCGCCTTGCTGACCGGCGCGAACCCGGTCCCGGACGGCAAACCGGCGAACTGCCGGTACGAGAAGGACAAGTTCGGCGCGGCCGGGCTGCACCCCCTGGCGTCCGAGCTCGTGTGGCCGCCGCGCGTCGCCGAGTGCCCGGTGCAGATCGAGGCGCGCGTCGCCGACCTGCGGCTCGACAGCGCGGACAGCTTCGTCATCGTCGAGGCCACGACGTTACAGGTGCACGCCGATCGGCGGCTCGTCATCGACGGCACCTCCTATGTCGACACGCAGGCGTGGAGCCCGCTCGTCTACAACTTCCGCCACTACTTCGGGCTGGGACCGCGACTGGGCAAGGCGCGCCGGGCCGAGTACTGATCTTCGGCGCCGCTTTCGGCAGGACTCGCCGACGAGTTAGGCACAGGCGGCCAGTTGACTCGACAGCATGACGCGCCGGCTCCGGATCGGTATCGACACCGGCGGGACGTTCACCGACGTCGTCGCCTTCGACGAGCAGACCGGCGAGCTGACTACCACCAAGACGCCCTCGACGCCGGACGATCCGGCCGAGGGCTTCATGGCCGGTGTCGAGAAGGTGCTCGGCCTGCTGGGTGCCGACGCGTCCGCGATCGGCGCGATCAGCCACGGCACGACGGTCGCCACCAACCAATTGCTGCAGGGCAAGGTCGGCCGGCTGGGCTTCATCACGACCGAGGGGTACGAGTTCGTCCTCGAGATCGCCCGCCAGTCCGTCCCGGACGGGTACGGCAACAGCTACTTCTGGGTGAAGCCGGACCGCATCGTCCCCGCCGATCTCGTCCGGACCGTCGGCGGGCGACTCGACTACACCGGCGCCGAGATCAGGCCGTTCGACGAGCCGAGCGCGGTCGCCGCCGCCCGTTTCTTCCGCGCCGCCGGCGTGACGGCGATCGGGGTGTGCCTGCTGCACTCCTACGCCGACCCGGCTCATGAGGTCCGCATGCGCGAGATCCTGCACCGCGAGCACCCGGACGCGATCGTGTCGATCTCCTCGGAGGTGCTTCGCGAGTACCGCGAGTACGAACGGTCGATGACGACGCTGGTCGACGCGGCGGTCAAGCCGCTCGTGTCCCGCTACGTGGCGACGATCCGGCAGCGGCTCGACGCGCTTGCCCCGGGTGTTCCGTTCTACGTGATGAAGTCCAACGGCGGCGTGCTGTCGGCCGACGAGGTGGTGCACCAGCCGATCACCACGGTGCTGTCCGGGCCGGCGGCCGGGGCGCTCGGCGCGGCGCTGATCGCCCGCCGGGCAGGTTTCGCGCGCGTGCTCACCTGCGACGGCGGCGGTACGTCGACGGACGTGTCGGTGGTTCTCGACGGCGAGCCGACGCTGACCACCGAGGGCTCGGTCGGCGGCTACCCGTCGAAGATCCCGATGATCGACGTCGTCACGGTCGGCGCAGGGGGAGGCTCGATCGCCTGGCTCTCACCTGAGGGCACCCTCAAGGTCGGGCCGCGCTCGGCCGGCGCCGACCCCGGACCCCTGTGTTACGGGTTCGGCGGCGCGGACGTCACTGTCACCGACGCGCACCTCGTGCTGGGCCGCATTCCGCCGCACCTGCTCGGCGGCGAGATCGCGCTCGACGCCGACCTGGCCCGTCGCGGGGTCGACGCGCTGGCCGGCGAGCTCGGCCTGTCTCGCGAGGCGTGCGCCGCTGGAGTGCTGGAGATCTCGGCATGGAACCAGGCCAACGCGCTGCGCCAGATCACGATCAAGCGCGGCCTGGACGTGCGTGACTTCCCGCTCGTCACGTTCGGCGGATCGGGTTCGCTGCTGCTGTGCCGGCTGATGGACGTGCTGGACCTGCCGTCGGCGCTAGTGCCGCCTAACCCCGGCAACCTCTCGGCGTTTGGCCTGCTGACGGTCGACGTCAAGAACGACTACGTGCGCACCGCGGTGACCCGGCACGGCGACCTGGACGTGAGCGCCGTCGAGTCGATCTTCGCGTCGCTCCGCGAGCAGGCGGCGGCCGCGCTCGACCGCGAGGGCTTCCCGCGCGATCAGCACCGTTACGCGCGCACGGCGGACCTGCGCTACTTCGGGCAGGCGTTCGAGGTCCGCGTGCCGCTTCCGGACACCCCGCTGGACAAGGCCGCCGCGAACGACGTCGCGGGCGCGTTCCACGACGCGCACCGTGCGCTCTACGGCTACGACTTCGCAGCGGACCCGCGCCAGCAGGTCGAGTGGGTGAACCTGCGCGTCTCGGGCATCGGGCCGATCACCCGCCCGGAGCTGCGCGAGCTGCCGGCGCGTCCCGGGGCGGCGGGCGAGCGCGCGCGTACCGGTACCCGCCCGGTGTGCTTCGACGGCGACGGCTATATCGATACGGCGATCTACTGGCGTCCCGATCTGGCGACAGGCGACCAGATCGCCGGGCCGGCCGTCGTCGAGGAGTTCGGCGCCACCATTCCGCTGCATCCCGGCTTCCGCGCCAGCGTCGACCAACTGGGGAATCTGGTGATAAAGCGATGACCGACGGTGAACGGGCGCAGCTAGGTGACGCAACCACCGGCGCGATGAGCGCTCGCGCGAAGAGCCCCGCCGCCGCGGCGCGGCCCGCGCCGGAGGCGCGGAGCGGAGCCGCGGGTCCGCCCGAGCGCAGCGAGCGGCGGGAACGCGGATCCGCGTCAGGCGGGATAAGCACAGTTGATCCAATATTGCTGGAGATCGTGCAGGGGAGCTTGGCGTCGATCGAGATGGAGGTCGAGACCGCGATCGCGCGGACGTCGCGCTCGCCGATGATCCGCGACGCGCACGACTTCCGGGCCGGCATCCACGACCGGTTGCTGCGCAAGCTCACCGGACGCTCCTACAGCGCGCTCGTGCATCCGGTGGCCCGCGACTTCCCGCTCGACACGATGCGGCCGGGCGACGTGTTCTTCCACAACGACGTGTACCGGTCCGAGGGCGGGATCGGCCACCTGCCCGATCTGTGCGTGACGGTGCCGGTGTTCTGTGCTGACAGCGACGGCACCGCCGTCGTGGCATTCGTGCAGGCGTTCGGCCACCACGACGACATCGGCGGATCCGTTCCGGGCTCGATGCCCAGCCACGCGACGAGCGTCTTCGAAGAGGGCCTGATGGTGCCGCCGATCAAGTTGTGGGACGCCGGCGTGCCCAACCGCGCCGCGCTGACGATCATGACCCGCAACTCGCGAATGCCGGAGTCGCTCGCCGCCGACCTGGACGCCGAGTGCGCCGCGTGCGTGATGGGCGCGCGCCGGCTCGGCGAGTTGTTCGACCGGTACGGACGGCGGACTGTCGAGGACTGCTTCGACGCGATCCTGGATTCCACGGCGCGGACGTTCCGAAGAGAGATCCTCGCCCGCATCCCGGCCGGCACATGGACCTGGGAGGACTACGCCGAGCACGACGGCGTCGACCCGCCGCGACTGCATGCGCAGCGGATCACCCTGACCAAGATCGACGAGCCGGAGCCGAAGCTGATCGTCGACTTCACCGGCACCGGCCCACAGGCGAAAGGCCCGATCAACCACTGCGGCGATTTCGCAGACGGCAACTTCCTCAAGAAGTGGCTCGCGCCGGTCCTGCGCAACCTGGCCGAGACGCCCGAGCGGATGGCCGAGCTCGACGTCAACGAAGGCGTCGTGCCGCTGATCGAGATGCGCTTCCCGCCGCCGGGCACGCTGCTCACGCCGGTGTTCCCGGCGCCCACCAACGCGCGGACGTTCGTGATCCTGCGCCTGCTCGGCGTCCTCGCCGGGGTGCTGGCCAAGGCGGTCGACGGGCGGATGCCCGCCGACCAGGAGACCATCCGCTACACCGGCGTCTACGGCGAAGACCGCGACGGCCAGCCCTACCTGATGCGCGAGGTGCTCGGCGGCGGATCAGGCGGGCGGTACTACGCCGACGGCGAGGACACCATCCACGTCGTGCCGGACTCGCGCAACCTGCCCACCGAGTTCACCGAGTCGCGATTCCCGTTCCTGGTCGAGCGGCTGGGCCTGGCCGTCGACTCCGGCGGTGCCGGCGAGTTCCGCGGCGGGCTGGGGTATGAGAAGCACATCCGGATGCTGTCCGACGGGCACTTCATGTCGATCGCCGACCGGTCGATCCTCGCCTGCTGGGGGGTGAAGGGCGGTCGGGCCGGGCGCCCGTTCAGCGTCGTGATCGACCCCGGCGGGCCGAACGAGCGCGCCGTCGACGCGCTGGCCGACGCCGAGTTCGTCCGGGCCGGCGAGGTGATCCGCATCCGCACCACGGGCGGCGGAGGCTGGGGCGACCCGCTCGAGCGCGACCCGGCCGCGGTGCTGCGCGACGTGCGCTGGGGCAAGGTCTCAGCGGCCGCGGCGCGCGACGACTACGGCGTGGTGATCGCAGCCGGATCTGTCGACGAGGCCGAAACGGCACGCGAGCGGGCCGCGATGCGCCTCGCTCGTCCCGAGCGGGAACCGTTCTTCGACCGCGGCCCCGGTTACGCGCGCCTGTCCGGGAAGCTCTACGCCGACTGCGACTGGCTGGACGAGCCGCCCGCGACGACCGAGCGCCACAGCTCGGCGTAGCGCGGGCCGTCGACGCCGAGAGCGACGTCAACCAGCGCCGGGGCCGCACCCTGCGCCCCCGCGCGCTGCGCGTCGTGGTCGAGGTCGGCGGTCCAGGTGCGCTGGTCGACGACCGTCTGCCCGCGCGTCCAGGTCCCGGCAAGCTCGACGCGTACCGGCAGGCGCTCGGTGCGCAGCCCGCCCGGATCGGCCACCGCGCACACCGCGCCGGCGTCGCCGATCGTGGCGGTATCGGTGCGGTAGCGGGCCAGCGAGAACTGGAGGAGCTGACCCGCGAGGCGGGCTCCAGGGTCATCGCTCGCCGCGAGCAACGTGGCCTGTTCGCCGGACATGACCGGGCCGTAGAACACGTCCAGGCCGTACATGGTCATGGGTAGGACGCTGGCGGCGTCCAGCACGATCGCGGCCGCCTCCGGGTCGTGCCAGACGTTGAACTCGGCCGTGGCGGTCGCGTTGCCGGCAAGGGCCGCACCGCCCATGAACACGATTCGCTCGATGCCAGCGGCAACGCGCGGGTGGGCGCGCAGCAGCAAGGCGATGTTCGTCAGCGGCGCGAGGGTCACCAGGGTGATCGGTTGCTCGGCAGCGAGCAGCTCGTCGCGGAGCAGCTCGACCGCGTCGCGCGGATCGGCCCTGGTCGGCGGCGCGGGCCAGTGCAGGTCGCCCAACCCGTCCTCGCCGTGGACGTGCCGGGCGGGTCGCCCAGGCTCGAGCAGCGGGCGGTCGGCGCCGCGGGCCACGGGCACGTCGGCGGCCCCAGCCGCGTGCAGGACCGTGAGCGTGTTCGTCACCACCTGGTCGACGGCCGCGTTCCCGGCCACGCAGGTCACCGCCCGCAGGTCGAGGCCGGGATGGCGTGCAGCGAAGAGCAGCGCCAGCGCGTCGTCGACGCCGGTGTCGACGTCGAGAATTACCGGAGTTGCCACTACAACACGGTGAACAGCGTGAGCTGGACGCCCTCGGGTGGGTCGAGCCGCACGTTGCGGTGGTTCCACGGCGTGACGACCGGCCCCGCGACGATCGACGCCCCGGCCGCGGCGAGCCGCTGCGACGTCTCTGCCGAGTCGGCCACCTCGAGAGCAAGACGCACCGGCCCGGCGACCCGGCGGCCGACCTCGACGTGGTCGATGAGCGCCGCCTGTGGCCCGTTGACGAGCTCGATCGTGGCCTGGCCGGCAGCGAGCACCACCACGTGCGCGTCGCCGTCGGTGAACGCCTCGACCTCAGGCAGGCCGAGGACGTCGCGGTAGAACGTCACCGCGGCGTCGTAGTCGTCGACGGTCAGCGCGACGCGCAGTTCGCGCACCGGCGAGTCAGGTGTCATGAGCCGGGCTTTGCTGTGAGCATCGCAGCGAGTACCGCAAGGAGCGCCAGCGACTGAGGAACGCAGCGAGGAGCGGAACGGCAGAGCCCGGCGGGAGGATAGGTCATGGCCGCCGAAGTTACCGGGTTACAGTGCGCGCATGGCGAGCCACCATGTCGCACAGGTCAACGCATCGCTGCCGCGCGAGCCGCTCGACTCGCAACGGCTGGCCGACTTCGTGGCTGCGCTCGATCCGGTGAACGCCGTCGGCGAAGCGGCGCCCGGCTTCGTCTGGCGGCTGCAGACCGAGGACGGCAACGCCACCGCGGTCCGGTTCCTCGACGACGACCGGATCATCGTCAACCTCACTGTGTGGGAGTCGATCGAGGCGCTCGGTGAGTTCGCATTCCGGAACCCGGCGCACCTCGAGGTCCTGCGCCGGCGCCGGCACTGGTTCGTGCCGCCGACCGAGGCGATGGTCGCCCTGTGGTGGATCCCGGCCGGGACGCTGCCCACCGTCGCCGATGCGGAGCAGCGGCTGCTGCACCTGCGTGAGCACGGCCCGTCGCCGTATGCGTTCACGTTCCGCGACCCGTTCGCCGCACCGGACGCGGCAGCCGCACCGGACGCGGCAGCCGCGCCGATCGCGGACGAGGGCTGGTTCTGCCCAGCGTGAGCGAGACGGCCACGACCGACGGCGGCCCGCTCGACGGCATCGTCGTGGTCGACCTCTCCCGGGCGCTCGCCGGCCCGCATGCCGCGATGATGCTCGGCGATCTGGGCGCCCGCGTGATCAAGGTCGAGGCGCCCGGCAAGGGAGACGACACCCGTAACTGGGGCCCGCCGTTCGTCACGCCCGCCGAGGGCGACCGCGAGTCGACGTACTTCCTGTCCTGCAACCGGAACAAGGAGTCGATCACCCTCGACCTCAAGAGCGAGGACGGCGCGCGGACGCTCGGCCGCCTCGTCCGGCACGCCGACGTGCTGGTCGAGAACTTCCGCACCGGCGTGCTCGACCGGCTCGGGTACGGCATGCCGCGACTGACCGAGCTCAACCCGAGGCTGGTCGTGCTCTCGATCACCGGCTTCGGCCACGACGGTCCCGAGGGCGGGCGCGCCGGGTACGACCAGATCGCCCAGGGCGAAGCGGGCATCATGTCGGTCACCGGGCCGCTCGGCGGTGAGCCGACCCGGGTGGGCGTGCCGATCGGCGACCTGCTCGCCGGCATGTACGGCGCCTACGGCGTGGTGGCCGCGCTGCACGACCGCGAGCGGACCGGGCACGGCCAGATCGTCCGCACCTCGCTGCTGGCCGCGCTCGTGGGCGTGCACGCGTTCCAAGGCACGATGTACACCGTCGGCGGCGTCGTGCCGCAGACAACGGGGGCGCATCATCCGTCCATCTGCCCGTACGGGCTGTTCCACTGCGCGGACGGCGTCGTGCAGATCGCGGTCGGCAGCGAGAGCCTGTGGCGCGCGTTCGCGCCGGCGTTCGGCCTGGACCGCCCGGAGTGGGCGACCAATCCCGAACGGGTGGCCGACCGCGACGCGGTGGGCGCGGCGATCGACGCGGCCTTCGCGCCGCACGAGCGCGCCGAGCTGATGGCCGAGCTCGCCGAGCTCGGCATCCCGGCCGGCCAGGTGCGCTCGATCGACGAGGTCTACGCCTGGGAGCAGACTCGCTCGCAGGGCCTGCTCGTCGACGTCGACCACTCGACGCTCGGCGCGATCACACTGCCCGGGCCGCCGCTGCGCTTCGAGTCCGGCGGCCGCGCGCGGCACGCCGCACCGCCGGTGCTCGGCGAGCACAACGAGTCGGTCCGCACCTGGCTGGATCAGTTCGACATATCTGAGTAATCGGACACGGGCACAAACTCTCGGCCTTCAGCTACTTCGGCGGCAGCATTCCCGGACGTGACACAGCAGTGATCGACACCCGGCGATATGCGCCAAGGCCGAGCCGCGGCTTGGGCGATTAGCGCCCGTGCCGCCGGGCTCGCCGCCTTCGTAGAGTCGGCGACATGCGGGCGGTGATCGCGCTGGGCGGGAACGCGATGACTGCCCGCGACGGCAGCGCCCGGCCCGACGATCAGCGGCTGGCCGTCGAAGAGGCGATGCTCCACGTGGCCGCGATCGTCGCGTCCGGGCACCAGGTCGTGCTGACGCACGGGAACGGGCCGCAGGTCGGCAACCTGCTCGTCAAGAACGAGATGGCGGCCGCGGTGGTCCCGCCGGTGCCGCTGGACTGGTGTGGCGCCCAGACGCAAGGCACGATCGGCGCCCTCATTCTGAACGCGCTCGGCCGCGCGCTGACGGCTCGCGGGCTCACGCCGCGAGTCGCCGCGCTCGTGTCCCGCACGCTGGTCGACGCCGACGACCCGGGATTCGCGCATCCGTCCAAGCCGATCGGCCGGTACCTGCCGCAGGCCGAAGCGGCGGCCATGATGGAGCACGGCCAGATCTGGGAGGACCGTGGTGCACGCGGCTGGCGGCGCGTCGTCGCGTCGCCGTTGCCACGCGAATGCCTCGATCAGGACGCTGCGCTGGTCCTGCTCGAGGCCGGCTACGTCGTGACGTGCGCCGGCGGCGGCGGGATCCCGGTCGTCGCCGACGGCGCCGGGAGCTATTGCGGCGTGGAGGCGGTGATCGACAAGGATCGGACGGCGGCGCTGCTCGCTGATGGACTGCATGCCGACGCGCTGATCATGGCCACTGATGTCGAGTCAGCCGTACTCGGATGGGGCACGCCTGAAGCCAGGCCGCTCGGCGCCGTGAGCGTCGAGGAGTTGCGCGGTCACGCCGCCAGGGGTGAGTTCGCGAGTGGGAGCATGGGGCCCAAGGTCGAGGCAGCGTGCCAGTTCGCCGAGTCCGGGCGCGGATTCGCGGCCATCGCCTCGCTGGAGCGCATCGAAGAGGCGCTCGCCGGCACGTCCGGCACCGTCGTCACCCGCTGACCCGGTTTGGCCGCCCAGGTGTCTATCTGACGCTGGGCGGCCAAAACCGAGCGTCAACTAGGCTCGATTCCGCCATGAAGACCTTCGACGCGCTGTTCGCCGAACTCGCCGAGCGCCAACACGACCGCCCGCCCGGTTCGGCGACGGTCGAGGCCCTCGACGCCGGCCTGCACGCGCAGGGCAAGAAGGTGGTCGAAGAGGCCGCCGAGGTGTGGATGGCCGCCGAGCACGAGTCGGCCGAGCGCGCCGCCGAGGAGATCAGTCAGCTGCTGTACCGCGTCCAAGTCCTCATGCTCGGCCGCGGGCTCACGCTCGCCGACGTGTACCGACATCTGTAGGCACGCCAGCCCCCATCCCGCCTACAGACAGGTCCGCACATGCTTCGAATCGCCGTTCCGAACAAGGGCTCGCTGGCCGAGCCGGCCAGCGAGATGCTCGTCGAGGCCGGTTACCGCCAGCGCAGCGACAACCGCGAGCTCGTCCTCGTCGATCCCGCCAACGACACCGAGTTCTTCTTCCTCCGCCCGCGCGACATCGCCGTCTATATCGGCTCCGGGCGCCTCGACGTCGGCATCACCGGTGAGGATCTGCTCCTCGACTCGGGCGCCGACGCCGAGGCAATCCTGCCGCTCGGATTCGCCGGCTCGACGTTCCGGTTCGCCGCGCGCACCGGCGCCGGTCTCAGCCTCGCGCGCCTGTCCGGCAAGCGGGTGGCCACCGCGTACCCGGGCGTCGTGTCCGCCTACCTCGCCGAGCACGGGATCCCGGCCGAGGTGATCCGGCTCGACGGCGCGGTCGAGACCGCGGTGCGCCTCGACGTCGCGGACGCGATTGCCGACGTCGTCTCGACCGGCACCACGCTGCGCAACGCCGGCCTCGAGGTCTTCGGCGAGCCGCTACTGGCGAGCCAGGCCGTGCTGATCCGCCGCCGCGGTGCGCCGGCCCAGCCGCAGGTCGAGCAACTGACGCGACGCCTGCAGGGCGTGATCATCGCGCGGCAGTACGTGTTGATGGACTACGACGTCAACGACGACCTGGTCGAGAAGGCCGTCGCGATCACGCCAGGCCTCGAGTCGCCCACCGTGTCGCCGCTACATGAGAAGGGCTGGTGTGCCGTGCGCGCGATGGTGGCGCGCACCGACACCCATCGGATCATGGACGAGCTGTGGGAGCTGGGCGCCCGCGGCATCATCGTCACCGACATCCACGCGTGCCGGCTGTGAACGACATGGTGATCACGTCCCGTCCGGTATGGATGACCCGCATCGCGATCGGGTCGGCCGCGTTCGTGTTCGCGGTGTTCATCGTCGTGGCGATCGTGATGCCGCAAGCCAACGCCGGCGCGCAGTTCAGCGTGAAAGACCAGGTGGCAACCGGCGTGCTCGGCGTGATCCTCGCCGGGTTCATCCTCGTGCTCACCCGCCCACGGCTGCGCGCCGACGCCGACGGCGTCACGATCCGGAACCACTGGGGTCCGTACAAGACGATCCCGTGGGACCTGGTGGTCGGCGTCGAGTTCCCCGCGCGCCGCCGGTTCGCCCGGCTGGTCCTGCCGGGCGAGGAGACGATCGCGCTGTACGCGGTGCAACGCGTCGACCGCGAGCAGTCGGTCGCCGTCATGCGCGCGCTTCGCCAGTTGCTCGCGCAGACTCATGCGGCAGTCAACGGCGCCTGACCATGCTCGCCGGTGCACTGCTAGCCGGGCTCGGCGTCCTCGTGGTCGCCGCACTGTTGATCCGGGTCCGGCGACGCCGTGACCTCGGTACGTCGGCCGACCGCGCGACGTTCGCGGCGCTGCACACGGCAAGCCTCGCCGCTCCCAGCCTGCGCGAAGGGCTGACCGCGCACGGTGCGCAGCGGGCTGCCAGGCATCTGCGTGCCCTGCTCGGCACGTCGGCGGTGGCGCTCACCGACCGCTCGACGACGCTTGCCGTCGACGGCATATCGCACAACCACGCCGAGCAGGCCATCGCCCACGTCCAGGCCGTCCTGCACTCGGGCGGCACCGACGTGTTGGGCCCGCAGGTCGTCTCGTGCGGTGCGCCTGACTGCCCGGTGCGGGCCGCCGTCGCGTGCGCGCTCGTCGACGGCGACGCCGTGGTCGGCGCCCTGGTGGCGTACAGCAAGGAGACGTCCGCGATGCTCGTGCGGGCCGTCGAGGAGGTCGCGCGCTGGGTGTCGGGCCAGGTCGAGCTAGCCGCCGCGGACCGGCAGCGCACCCGGTTGATGGAGGCCGAGCTGCGCGCGTTGCGCGCGCAGATCAGTCCGCACTTCATCTACAACTCGCTCACGGCGGTCGCGTCGTTCGTGCGCACCGACCCCGACCGCGCCCGCGACCTGCTGCTCGAGTTCGCCGACTTCACCCGGTACGCGCTGCGCCATCGCGGCGAGTTCACGACGCTCGCAGAGGAGCTGCGCAACACCGAGCGGTACCTAGTGCTCGAGCAGGCACGGTTCGGCGACCGGCTGTCCGTCGAGCTGCGGGTCGCACCGGAGGTGCTGCCGATCGCGGTTCCGTTCCTGGTCGTGCAGCCACTGGTCGAGAACGCGGTCCGGCACGGAATGGAGGGCCACACCGACACGGTCACCGTCGAGATCACTGCGGTCGACGACGGGACGGACGCGCTGATCAGCGTCGAGGACGACGGCCCGGGATCGGACCCGGACGTCATCCGCTCGGCACTCGGTCACGAATCGGAGGCGACGTCGGTGGGCCTTGGCAACGTCGACGCGCGGCTGCGCCACGTCTACGGCGACCGGTACGGCCTGGTCGTCGAGACGGCCCCGGCGGCGGGCACCAAGGTGAGCTTCCGGGTGCCGAAATTTGCACCGGGCGTGCACCCTGCTCCTGCGGACTTCTCCGGGGTAGCCTCCGAAGAATGACCGCCTATGCGCGGGGAGGGGCGGATTCAGAAGGCGCGCCGCTGCGCGCACTCGTCGTCGACGACGAGGCGCCCGCGTGCGAGGAACTCGCGTACCTGCTGCGTAATGACGCGCGCGTCGGCGAGGTACGGTGCGCGCGGAGCGGTCCGCAGGCGCTGCGGCTGCTCGGCGATGCGCCAGCCGACGTGGTCTTCTGCGACCTGAAGATGCCGGGCCTGCAGGGCGTCGAGCTCGCGCGTGTGCTGGCGCGCTTCGCGGTGCGTCCGCAGGTCGTGTTCGTCACCGCCTACGACGATCACGCGGTGGACGCGTTCGACCTGCAGGCGACCGACTACGTGATGAAGCCGGTACGCCCGGAGCGGCTCGCCGAGGCAGTGCGCCGAGTCGTCTCGGCGACCGCCGCCGCCGAGCTGGGCGAGGTCGACGACGAGACGATCCCGGTCGAGCTGGCCGGCGTCATCCGCTTCGTCAGCCGGTCGCAGGTCCGCTTCGTCGAGGCACACGGCGACTACGCGCGGCTGCACACCTCGACGGGCAGCCATCTCGTCCGGACCTCGCTGTCCACGCTCGAGCAGCGCTGGGCAGCGGCAGGGTTCGTGCGCATCCACCGCAGCACGCTCGTCTCGCTCGCCCACGTCGACGAGGTGCGCGTCGCCGACGGGCGATGCAGCGTGCTCCTCGCCGGGCACGAGCTGCCGGTGAGCCGGCGGCACACCCGCGAGCTGCGCGACCGGCTCGCGTGGGGTGGTAGCGCCGTGACGGTCGTGCCGCGGTGACCGGCAAGCCACCCGTCCGGCGGGTGCGGGTGACCCATCAGCGCACCGAGGCCGTTACCCGATTGCCGGTGCGGCCGCCGATTCGCGAGATCGACGAGCAGACCCGGCTGGGCGAGGTGTACATGACCTCGCTCGTGCGCAGCCAGCGCCGGCTGGCAATCGTGGTGTGCGCGCTGACGACCCTCCTGACGGGCGGCATCGCGCTACTCGGCGCGCTCAGCCCGCGGTTCAGCCATGGCCGCGTGCTCGGCATGGCTGCGCCATGGCTCGTGCTCGGCGTACTCATCTACCCGGCGCTGATCGGCCTGGCCGCGTACGCGGTACGCCACGCAGAGCGCAACGAGCACGACTTCACCCACCTGGTGCACCGGCGGTGAGCGACACCGCTTACGCGGTTGGCGCGGTCACCGTTGTGGCCGTCACGACGATGGCGGTCGGCGCGTTCGGCCTGCGCCGGGCGAGCCGGACGAGCGACTTCTACGTCGCCTCGCGCACTGTCTCGCCGAGATGGAACGCGGCCGCGATCGGCGGCGAGTACCTCTCGGCGGCCTCGTTTCTCGGCATCGCCGGGCTGGTTCTCGCCTACGGGTACGACGTCCTGTGGTATCCGGTCGGCTACACCGCCGGCTACCTGGTGCTGCTGGCTGTCGTAGCGGCACCGCTGCGGCGTTCGGGCGCGTACACGCTTCCCGACTTCGCGGAGATCCGGCTGCGCTTGCCCGCAGTTCGCCGGGCGGCCAGCCTGCTGGTGGTGCTCATCGGCTGGCTGTACCTCGTGCCGCAGCTGCAGGGTGCCTCGCTCACCCTGCGGACGCAGACCGGCGCCCCGCACTGGCTGGGCGGCTTCGTCGTGTGCTGCGTCGTGGTCACCGCGGTCGCCGGCGGCGGCATGCGTTCCATCACGTTTGCGCAGGCGTTCCAGTTCTGGCTGAAGTTCACCGCGCTGCTCGTCCCGGCCGTCGTGGTGCTGACCGTCTGGCACCAGCGGCACGACTCGATCGGCGACGGTTACCCGACGGCGCAGCGTGCGACGACGGTGACCACCGCGTCCGAGACCAGGATCCGGGTGCGGACCGCCGAGACGCTGCAGGTGTCCGGGCAGTTGGACGGGCGAGACGTCGACGCCAGGGTGAGCCTCGCAGCAGGTGACCATCGCCTCGGTGCGCACACGCGGGTCGCCCTCCGCGAAGGCGATGTCGTCCCGCCGGCGACACCGACGCCACCGTGCTGCTACTGCCCGAACGGATGCTCGGCGGCCTGCCGGGCTCACTGCTCGGCGCGCTCGTCACGGCGGGCGCGTTCGCGGCGTTCCTGTCGACGGCGTCCGGGCTGACCGTGTCGGTCGCCGGCGTGCTGTCGCAGGACGTCGTGGGGCGCGGCCGGGACGCAAAGCGGGCTCACCGGATCCGGGCGTTCCGGTTCAGCTCGATCGTGGCGGTCGGCGTCCCGTTCGCGCTGAGCCTGCCGAGCGCGCGGCTCGGGCTGGCCGCCGTCGTCGGGCTGGCCTTCGCCGTGGCGGCCTCGTCGTTCTGCCCGCTGCTCGTCCTGGGCATCTGGTGGCGCCGGCTGACCGACGTCGGGGCGCTCGCCGGGCTGATCACCGGCGGCGTGCTCGCGACAGTGGCCGTGCTGGTCACCGTCATCGGTGGTGCGCGCGGCGGGTGGATCGGCGCCCTCCTCGAGCAGCCGGCCGCCTGGGCGGTGCCGCTCGCCTTCGGGGTCATGGTGCTGGCGTCCGTGCTGACGCCAGGCAGAGTGCATCCGGACGTGGCGCGCGTGATGGTGCGGCTGCACGCTCCCGAATCGCTCGATCTCACGCTGGCGCGCCCCACCGAATCGGTGCCGCAGACCACGCCGACGCCTGTGCTGCCTACGACGCCGATGCCGGCGCCGCAGACCACGCCGGTGCGCGCCGAGGTCGTCGACCGCTCGTCGCGCTGAACCCACCGCTCGTCGCCGGGCCGGGCCTCCCGGCGACGCATCCGACGCGCCCACAGACTCGTTCCGCTCAACTGTTTGCGGTGCCGCGGATGGCTGCCACGGTCGAGGGATCGAACCGGGAGCCCTCCCGGTACGCCAGTACGCCTGGACCGCCCACCCGCGGTCCGGCTCTTGAACAGGAGCAGGCAATTGGCCGAGACAGCGACACGCAGTGGATCCACGCAACCAACCGCGCCGACCGGTGCCTCAGTGCCAGCAACCGCCTCTGCCGGGCTCGCCGATCCGGCGCCGCTCGGCCTTGCCGGGTTCGCGCTGACCACGTTCGTCCTCTCGGTGTTCAACGCGGGGCTGATCGTCACGGGCGAGTCCGTCGTGCTCGGACTCGCCCTCGCCTACGGCGGCATCGCCCAGTTCGCCGCCGGGATGTGGGAGTTTGTCAAGGGCAACACGTTCGGCGCCGTGGCGTTCGCCTCCTACGGCGGGTTCTGGCTATCGTTCTGGTGGTTGATCAACCATGTTCCCGAGGCGAAGGGGAACGACCTCCATCACAGTCTCGGCGTCTACCTGCTGGCCTGGGCGATCTTCACCGGCTACATGTTCATCGGGTCGACACGCGTGTCAGGGGCTGTGGCCCTCGTCTTCATTCTCCTGACGCTGACCTTCTTGTTCCTCGCGCTCGGCCAATTCGTCATGTCCGCCACGGACACCACGTCCGGCCTCTACAAGGTCGGTGGCTGGCTCGGGATCCTGACTGCGCTTGCCGCCTGGTACGCGTCCTTCGCGGCGGTCACGAACTTCACGTTCAAGCGCACCGTTCTGCCCACCTACCCGCGTTGAGGGGCGGAGATGACAGCCGAACAGGAGGTCTCAGCATCACAGATCGCGGTTCACTGGCGCGAGGAGGCATACCTCCAGCCTCCGCCCGGGTTCATCGGCCAGGCGAACGCGGCTGACCCGAGCATCCAGGAGCGGTTCAGCGAGGAGCATTTCCCCGATTGCTTCAAGGAATACGCCGAACTGCTTGACTGGGACGCGTACTGGCATACCACCCTGGACACGAGCAACCCGCCGTTCTGGAAGTGGTTCGTTGGTGGGCGCCTCAACGCCTGCTACAACTGCGTAGACCGCCACCTGGCGACCGGGCGCAACAAGGCCGCGATCATCTGGGTCCCCGAACCGGAGGCGCAGGAGACTCAGGCGATCACCTACCAGGAACTGCACCGGCGAATCAACGAGTTCGCCGCGCTGCTACGCGGCTTCTGCGACATCCAGACCGGTGACCGGGCGACGTTCCACCTGCCGATGGTGCCCGAGCTGCCGGTCTCGATGCTGGCCTGCGCCCGGCTCGGTGTGGTCCACTCCGAAGTGTTCGGCGGGTTCAGCGGCGCGGCATGCGGCGACCGGATCGCCGACTCGCAGAGCCGCGTCCTGGTGACGATGGACGGCTATTACCGCAACGGCGAGCTCATCGACCACAAGGTCAAAGCCGACGAGGCAATTGAGGCGGCTCGCAAGCTCGGACACGAGATCGAGAAGGTTCTGGTCTGGCGGCGCCACCCGGGGCAGTACGCGTCGGCGAGCCCCATGGTCGAAGGCCGGGACTTCTTCATCGACGAAGTGCTCCCCGAGTACCGCGGCCGGGTGGTCGAGCCGGTATCGATGCCTGCCGAGGCGCCGCTGTTCCTGATGTACACCAGCGGCACGACCGGCCGCCCGAAGGGTTGCCAGCACAGCACCGGTGGCTACCTCTCCTACGTGGCCGGCACATCGAAGTACTACCAGGACATCCACCCGACCGACACGTACTGGTGCGCCGCCGACATCGGATGGATCACCGGGCACTCCTACATCGTGTACGGCCCGCTGGCCCTGGGCACGACGAGCGTGATGTACGAGGGCGTGCCCACGTATCCGGACGCCGGGCGGTTGTGGCGCATCGCCGAGCGGCTTGGCGTGAATATCTTCCACACCGCGCCGACCACGATCCGGATGCTGCGCAAGCTCGGCCCGGACGAGCCGCGCAAATACGATTACCGCTTCAAGCACATGACGACGGTTGGCGAGCCGATCGAACCCGAGGTCTGGCGGTGGTACCACGAGGTCGTCGGCAAGCGTGAGGCCGTCATCGTCGATACCTGGTGGCAGACGGAGAACGGCGGCTTCCTCGGCAGCACGCTTCCGGCGTTGCAGCCGATGAAGCCTGGCAGTTGCGGGCCTGGCGTCCTCGGCATCCTCCCGACGATCTACGACGAGGACGGCAACGTGGTCGAGGCGGGCAGCGGGAAAGCGGGAAACATCTGCATCCGCAATCCGTGGCCCGGCATCTTCCAGACAATCTGGGGCCAGCCAGAACGGTTCGTGCAGACCTACTACGAAAAGTACTGCCGCAACAAGAAGAGCACGGACTGGCACGACTGGCCATATTTCGCGGGAGATGGCGCAGTGCAAGCCGCGGACGGCTACTTCCGCATCCTCGGCCGCGTCGACGACGTGATCAACGTGGCCGGCCATCGCCTGGGCACGAAGGAACTCGAATCGGCGAGCCTCACCGTCGACGAGATCGCCGAAGCGGCAGCCGTGCCCGTCATCGACGAGCTGCGCGGGCGTGCGGTCGAGATGTACGTGGCGCTCAAGCCCGGGCTGACGCCGAGCAAGGAGATCGAGGACAAGGTCATAGCCGCCATCGACCGTGAGATCGGCAAGATCGCCCGGCCCAAGAGCGTCTGGATCGTGTCCGACATGCCCAAGACTCGGTCCGGAAAGATCATGCGCCGCGTCATCGCCAGCATCTCGAACTTCGCCGACGTCGGTGACGTGACGACCCTCGCCAACCCGGAGATCGTCGACGACATCCGCCGTCATGTGCAGTCGGAGAAGGTCGCGCGCGGTGAGGAGCCACGCGAGCTGACGCCCGAGGAGGCGGCGGAGATCAAGGCGTTCGGCCAAGTCGAGTAGTCCCACCTGGTTTTGGCCGCCCAGCGTCATATGGACGCCTGGGCGGCCAAAACCGGCTCACGTCACGACGCGGTAGTTCAGGATCACGAGCCCGGAGTTCAGCTGTGTTGTGTCGATGAGCTCGAGACTGGTCAGCGGGGTGTCGCGGTAGAACAGATCCGTTGTTGGTGCCACAACCCTGGCTGCGAAACGGTCTGCCGATAAGGTCCGTCCTCATGGTGAGATCCAGGACCAATTTCGCGGCACCGAGCGAGTTGCTCGTCGAGCTCGACCGCAGCCTGCCGGCGCCGCTTTACCGGCAGCTGGAGACCGGCATCCGTGATCGAGTCAGGGCCGGGCGCCTCGCGTCCGGCACGGTACTGCCGTCGACCAGGGCGCTCGCCGGCGATCTCGGACTCTCCCGGGGCGTGGTGGTCGAGGCCTACCAGCAGCTCGTTGCCGAGGGCTACCTCGTCAGCCGCTCGGGTGGATACACGCAGGTCGCGCACGGTGCGGCGAGCGGCGTCGTTTCCGTCCCGCGAGACCGGATGAGCGATCCGTCGCTGCGGATCGACTTCCGCTACGGACGCCCGGACGTCACGCAGTTTCCCCGCGCGGCGTGGCTTCGCTCGACGCGTCGCGTCCTCAACGAGGTGCCGAGTGATCGACTTGTCTATCTCGACGGCGGAGGCGCGCCCGAACTGCGGGCGGCGCTGGCCGGCTACCTGAACCGCGTCCGCGGTACGGCGGCCCGCGCCGAGAACATCGTGATCACCAACGGGTTCGGGCAGGGCATCCGGCTCGTTGCCCAGGTGCTCGCCGCGACCGGGGTGCGCCTGCTGGCAGTCGAAGACCCGTCCAGCGACGACGACATCCGGATCACCGCTCCGGCCCTCGGCGTCGACATCGTCGGCATACCTGTGGGCGACGACGGGATCGACGTCGCCGCCCTGGAGCGCTCTGGCGCGGCGGTCGTCCTGGTGACGGCTGCACACCAATTCCCCAGCGGCGCCGTGCTGTCACCCGACTCTCGATCAGCGCTCGTCGACTGGGCGCGCCGATGCGACGGGCTGATCATCGAGGACGACTACGACGCCGAGTTCCGCTACGACCGCGATCCGATCGGCGCCATGCAGGGGCTTGCGCCCGATCACGTCGTCTACGCCGGCACGACCAGCAAGACGCTCGCGCCCGGGCTTCGACTGGGCTGGCTGGTCGTACCGAGCCGGCTCGCCGCCGTCGTCGGCGAGGCGAAGCTCGTCGAGGATCGCGGCTCGCCCGTGCTCGAGCAGTTGGTGTTCGCCGACTTCATCGCTCGCGGCGAGTTCGACCGGCACCTGCGCCGGATGCGCCCCCGCTACCGCAATCGGCGCGACGTGCTGCTCGCCGCGCTCCGTCAGCGGTTGCCGGACCTCGAACCGACGGGAATCTCGGCCGGCATGCACGTGACGGCCTGGCTTCCCGACGGTCTCGACGAGGCGGCCGTAGTGCGAGCGGCCGCGGAACGCGGCCTGGGCGTCTACGGCGTCGCCCCGTACCGCATCGCCGGCGGTGGACGTCCAGGCCTGGTGTTCGGCTACGGCAGTCTGAGCCAGCAGGCGATCGTCGAAGGCATCGACATTCTCGCGGCGGCTATCGGGACG
>WNGE01005221.1_pt1 | contig 19994 bp, 21 predicted proteins | sample 5400651 | NCBI WGS metagenome assembly WNGE01 (sample SAMN13153370, study PRJNA577476) | soil metagenome | isolation source: 60 cm soil or saprolite under grassland replicate 2 | place: USA:California | collected 2016-06-15
ACACATACGTAGATGTCGGCACGCTGCACGGATACCGCGAAGCAGTCCGCCTACTTTCGTCTAATCAAATTGCCTACCATGAAGTCAAGCGCTGATTTGTCGTCGCCGCGAATTGCTTGGGATCATTTTGCTGACCCCGAGAGCGGGCTTGCCGGCAAGAAGAAACTACAACTCCGTGTTCTCGTGTTCGTAGCTCATCCCGATGACGAAACGATTGGCGCCAGCTCCGTAATGAGCCGTGTTGCCGATGTTTCGGTCATATTCTTGACCGATGGTGCCCCCCACGACCCTTGCTTCTGGTCACCCGACGCAAAAGGCACGCGTGAAGATTACGCCAACATGCGCTGGAATGAAGCGAAAGCGGCAATGGCTTTGATGAATATTTCTCCAGAACGAATTCTGTGCCTTGGCGGAGTGGATCAGGATGCTATTCACGGCTTACCGGTGCTGGTCCCTCGCTTTGTAGAACTGTTGAGGCAACAGCAGCCGGATATCGTTGTCACCCATCCCTACGAAGGCGGCCATCCGGATCACGACACTGCTGGGCTAATTGCACATTTGGGAGCGAAAAGTCTGGTTCGCGGAGGCCATAAGCCGGTCGCGATTGTGGAAATGACTTCTTATCACCTTCGTGATAGCCGCTGTGTCACGGGCGAGTTTCTTGCTACGAATGGCGCTTCTCCTCCGGAACTCGCTGTCGAGCTTTCACTCGAGGAGCAGGAGATCAAGAAAAAGATGATCGAGTGTTACCGCTCTCAACGCTTGGTTCTGGAAGCATATCCGGTGAAAGCCGAGCGCTTCCGTCTTGCGCCTGAATACGATTTCAGCTATCCACCCCACCCGGGAAAACTTTGGTACGAGTGTCTGCGTTGGCCGATCACGGGAGAGCGCTGGCGGCAACTGGCCGTGGAAGCCGTGACGCAGTGTGATGAGGCGGCATGGGCCTGACGGTACTCAGCGTGAGCTATCCACTGGCGCAAGTCTCGCCTGGCACGGCGGGCGGCGCCGAGCAGGTTCTCGCCACCCTTGATGAATCAGTGGTCCGTGCCGGACACAGATCGCTTGTATTGGCCCCGGCCGGCTCGCGATGTTTTGGGCTACTGATTCCCGGCCCCGCTGTGCCGGGAGTTCTGGACCTGCAAATGCAGGGACGAGTCAGGCACAGCTATCGCGAAACTCTGCAGAAAGTGCTGGCGCGATTTGCTGTTGATGTGGTGCATCTTCATGGATTGGATTTTCTGGATTATTTGCCGCCTGCCGGTGTACCGGTCGTACTCACTCTGCATTTGCCCCCGAGTTGGTATCCGGAAGACGCACTCCGGCTGGACAGGCCGGAAACGTACCTTGTTTGTGTGTCTCAGTCTCAGGCCCGAGAATGTCCGCCACACGCGCGCATTGAGCAAGTAATCGAGAACGGTGTTTCGCTCGAGCGGTTCCATCCCGAGAAGAAAAAAGGGAAGTATGCTCTGGCGATGGGACGAATTTGTCCGGAGAAGGGAATCCATCTTGCCTTGGACGCCGCCAGCGCCGCCGGTCTGCCGTTATTTTTGGCGGGCACCGCATTCGGCTATCGGAGCCATCAAAGCTATTTCGAAGATGCGATCCGTCCCCGCTTGAGGGACGGTCATCGCTTTCTCGGCGCAATTGGCGGCGTCCGCAAACAAAAACTCCTGGCGGGAGCGCGCTGCCTTGTCGTTACGAGCCAGGTCGCCGAAACCAGCTCTCTGGCTGCAATGGAGGCTCTCGCTTGTGACACTCCGGTGGTTGCTTTCCGCGTAGGCGCACTCTGTGACCTGATCGAGGACGGGCGAACTGGGTTTCTTGTGGACACGGTGACCGACTTGCCAGACGCAATGCGCGCCTCTCAAAAGCTGGATCCGGCAGCATGCCGCCGCGAAGCGGAACTTCGCTTTTCGTTCGAAATAATGCAGACGAAGTATATGGACCTATACCGGAAAGCCGCGGCCAAATCAGTCCATGGCCCAGTGCATAGCGAAGGTCTTCAACTTTGTGAGGTACCTTGCTAAAGGCGCATGCGGGACTCGAAACCACTGTGCTCCGCGGTCTAGGCTCTGTTGATCGCATTCTGCCCGCCTGGGCCAAACTTTGGGAGCGCTGCGCCAATGCCACACCTTTTCAGCGCCCGGAATGGCTGGGTGCCTGGATGGCATGCTTCCAACCGCAGCAGCCGTTCGTGATCGTGGTATCGCTCGGCAGTCAGATCGTAGGGCTCGCGCCCCTTTTGATCTACAGGCGTGATGGTCAGCGCGTACTTGCGCTAATGGGTGGCGGAGTTTCTGACTACCTCGATGTGCTCATTGATCCATCATTCGCCGAGGAAGCTCTGGCGATGATTTGGGAGCGGATCAAGAGAGAAGCATCGAACTGGGACGTAATCGATCTTACTGACTTACCGGCCACCTCGACTTTGTTGCGCAGACCGCCGCAGCCTTGGCCGTGGGTCATAGAAATGCATGATGCATGCCCGGTGCTCAGTTTTACAACCGCCGGGAAGACTCTCAGTGACATCGTTCCGCACCGGCAACTCAGGAATTTGCGAAATGCGCGCAACCGGCTGGAGAGGATCGGAAATTCGCAGCTCGAAATCGCCTCGGTAGAAACGCTTCCCGCATTCCTGGATGCCATCGTAAAGCTGCATAGCTGCCGGTGGGCTCAAGACGGCTTGCCCGGCATGTTCTCCGACCCCGCCATTCGAAAATTTCACCGCCTCGTCGCGCCACAGTTGCTGGAGAAAGGCATTCTTCGCCTGTATGGCTTGCGCGCCGAAGGGCGGCTCATTGCGGCCCTCTACGCCCTTTTTGAGAAAGAAACTGCCTACTACTACTTGCAGGGGTTTGACTTCGGATGGCGATGGTTTAGTCCCGGTACTCAGATCCTGGGTGCCGTAATAGAAGATGCACTCAGAGAGGGCAAAAAGAAAATTGATTTCCTGCGCGGGCGGGAATCATACAAATATCTTTGGGGTGCGTCTGACGAACCCACCTTCCGCCTCAGCGCCCGATGTGGCACTCGGACGCAGATTGAATCAACCCGCGTCGCCGCCTGACAGTTTCTGCAATCAGCAGGCGGCCTGTATCCGCTGAGTACCGTGAATCTGGTATTCGCTTTCGAGAATGACCCTATAGAGGGCTCGGAATTGAACACCGAAATTCCAAAAGATCTCTTATTTGAAATCCTCCAGACACCGGAATCTCAGTCACGGCCATCAAAACGAACGAGCCTGCAAGCATTGGCTCCGGGCGTTAAATTATGGCGGCTGAGAACAATACTCGCGATTTGCAGGCATTCTCCAGAATCTTTGAAGTAATGTCGTTCGTGGACCGGATTCAGGAACTTAGTCCGGAAGAAATTGAAGAGACTGCTCACCGGCTCTGCCAGCTACCGGCGAATCCGCGAAACAGCATGAGTCTTGAGGAAGTTGTGTTCTGGGCTGGGGTCGCAACTGGAATGGACCTTTCTCGCAGCATGCAGGAAGACCTGCTTGATGGAGGCTCGGCCAGCAAGATCGAAGCTTATTCTTCGCTTTTGGCGTACTCGACCAAAAATGCAGTCGTAGATATTACGCTTGAACAGTTGGAACCAAGCAAAGTGCGAGAATAGGCGCCTCCAGTCATCCGGCTATATCTCTGATCTTTTCATACCAGGATCGGTTGCGGTTGTGACAGGCTGCATGAAATCCTCCTGTTACTCCTAAAATTCCAAGTGCCAGTATCCAGGGGTGCAAACTCCACGCTGTGCTCACGGGCGCTCATCGAGGTCACCAGGCGCGGCAAAATCTCCCTCGATTGGTGCCAAAGAAAAACCGGCCGTCCCCAGGCCTGGCATCGAAGCTGTCGAAAACATCGCTGCAGCCCGGGGACGGTCCACCGCACCTAGTTGCGAATTAGATGGTGCTCGCCTGCGGCAGGTTGGAGAGACGACCGGAAAGCCAGCGAAAACAGTTCACTACAAAAGATTGCGGGGGCGAGCAACCGGTTACGCGTTATCAGAATCGGCGAAGCAACGTGCGAGGTCCATGCCTTACGGTCTTTACCCGATGGCAAACCACGCAACCGAATATCTACAGTCAGTATCAGGAAAGAATTGTTGAGAATCAGGAGCTTGTATGCCGGAAAAAGAGACCATAGAACGTGCTCGTGAAGATGCACAAGAAGGCAAAGCGCCAACCACGCAAGCCGGTGAATTTGTTCGCGAAGAAATTCACCACGTGCGCGAAGGGAAACACGGCGCGCGCTCTCCGCAGCAGGCCATCGCGATCGGCCTGTCAAAAGCTCGCCGTGCAGGTGTGAAGCTTCCACCTCCGCCAAAGGGGACCGCTTCGGCTCGCAAGACGGCAAAAGGCAAGAGTCATCGGACTACGCGTCGTCCTTCAAGCAAGCGCTCCCGTGCAATCACTCGCGCGCTAAAGAGAGAAGGCCGCAGCGGCGCCTCCCATCGCGCTCTGGCGAGGCAGGCTCGCTCTGCCGCTCGTCGGCGTCGCAGTAGTGGAGGCGCACGAACTACGCGGTCTGGATCGCGCCGGTCTTCCCGCCGCAAGTGAGGAATGGCCGCGCAAATAAGAATCGGCACCTCGGGCTGGCACTACAAGCATTGGTGCGGCTCCGTGTACCCGCAGAAGTGTCCGTCGTCGCAATGGTTTGACTTGTATGCGCGCGTATTTGACACAGTCGAGGTGAACAACACTTTTTATCGGCTCCCAACCGAGGATGCCCTCCGGAACTGGCACGATGCCGCGCCTCGCAAGTTCTGCTTCAGCGTGAAGTCAAGTCGCTTCATCACTCATATCAAGCGTCTCCGCGACCCGGACGATGCTATTTCTTTTCCCGAGTGGAATTGCTGAGGTCCAAGCTAGGACCGATCCTCTTTCAGCTTCCGCCCCGGTGGCATGTAGATCCCGAGAGGCTGGCGGATTTTCTTCCGGCACTGCCCAGAGGACACCGGTACGTGTTCGAGTTTCGCGATGAAAGCTGGAACACCCCCGCCATTTTCGATCTGCTCCGGCGGCACAAAATTGCCCTCTGCATTCACGATTGGCGCGGATCGCAGTCGCCGGTCGAGCTAACCGCAGATTTCACGTATATCCGGTTCCATGGCACAACGGGAAAATACCAAGGGAACTATGGCGACTCTTTGCTGGGGGATTGGGCGGATCGGATCAAGGGCTGGGCAGCTCATCTTTCGCACATTTACGCTTACTTCAATAACGACCAGCACGGTTACGCCGTAAATAATGCCCAGACGCTCCAGCACCTCCTCAATCGGGAGTTGAGCCGTGCAGCTTAGGTGTGCTCCCGAAGCTTAAGCCTTTGCCCAACAAAATGTGCGAGACAGCCCTACAGCAACACGTGTCCAGAATTACAGGCTCCGATGGATCGTCAGTTTCGTTGCGGCTGTCTATGCTTCAAAGGCTGAAAAGGGCCAAAGGTCAGGATCGACGATAAGGAGGCTATATGCTCTATTGGGCGCTGGTGTTCTTGATCATTGCAATCATTGCGGCGCTGTTCGGATTCGCCGGAGTGGCCACTGCCGCGGTCGGAATTGCCAAGCTTCTGTTCTACATCTTTCTCGTGATCTTCGTGATCACGCTAATCATGGGGCTCATGCGCAGGGGTGGCGTGCCGCCAGTGTAGCTGGAGTAGCGCCGGCTGAGACTGCGTTGCGATCCGGTCGAAGGCGATTGCGCCGGCGCTACAGTTTTCTCCTTATACAAGTCCAGTCATCTCTGGATGGTACGTTCCTCGTACTCGTCCCAAGATCAAAACGAGCTTTCGACAATTCGCATGGAAAGCTCTACAGCCAATTCACGCGAGGCATTCTCATGAATAGCAATCGATTGATTTCCACGCTGGCAGTGGCCGCTTTCTCGTATGTTGGCTCGCTGGCGTTCGCGCAAAATGGTGGCCAGGGCACATACCAGGATCAGGGGGATCGTGGCTCAGTCACAGTTCCTGCGGGCACAGAAATTTCAGTTCGCACCAACGAAGCCATCGATTCTCAGAATGCGTCCGAAGGACAGCATTACTCGGCCACGGTGCTGCAAGACATTCGCGGCGGAGCCGGTGAAACGCTAATTCCGAAGGACTCCAACGCGGACTTGGTCATCCGCCGGGTGAACAGCGGAGGCACTATCCAATCCGGGAATGTGGTCCTTGATCTCGACTCCATTACCGTGAACGGGCGGCGCTATCGGGTAAGCACAGAAGATCTAAAGCAGAGCGGTAGTGGCGGCATCGGCAAGAACCGGCGCACTGCCGAAATGGTGGGTGGAGGCGCGGCTCTCGGCACGCTGCTCGGGGCAATCGCCGGAGGCGGCAAAGGTGCAGCTATCGGCGCGGTCGCGGGTGCTGGCGCGGGCGGCACTGCTCAGGTCCTTACCAAGGGCAAGACAGTAAAGGTTCCGGCAGAAACCATTCTGCGTTTCCAGCTTGACCGGCCATTGCACTTGAGTGGCTACTGAGACACGAAGTCAAATCTTATTTCGGGGTTGTTCACCTCCTAACTGGGAAGGCAAACGGCGTCGCTAAACGACGCCGTTTGCTTTTCTTATGAAGGAATGGGCGATAAAGATTGACCCCGATAACCTCAGAGTGATTGAGGCGTAGAAATCGCTTCGCTAACCTAGAGGGGCAGCTTGAAGTAAAACATGAGCCTCTGGCGGCATACGACTTTGGCAGCTTGGGCAAAACGCACACACGCTGTCCGGTGGAGCGAGCGAACTCCGGTCGCTCATGCGATGCGCACCCGACCCCTACGTTTGGTCGAAAACGAGGGCCGTCCGCCCACGCTAACAAAAAAAGTAAGGCACCTCCCTAGCGGAGATGCCTTGTGACCTTCAGTAAGTCTCTTGCTATTGTTGGCTGGTCGGAGGAGGAGTGGAACTGGCACCACCCTTGGTCTTGCCCCCGGTGCAGCTATCCGAGATCATATCCACACTGGTTACGTTGAACGTTTTCCCTGCCTTCGCGGTCGCCGCGCCTGAGGAACTGGAGGCTGCGGCCGAAGCGCCGCCTTCCCACGTGCCATGTACTGCGACTTCATGACCGTTGTGGGCGGAAACATCGCTTCCGGTGAGATTAACAGTCTTCCCGCTCTTCTCTTCCAGAACAGACTGGCCACCCTCGGTCTTGATGCAGCCTTTCAGCTTCTTTTCGCCCTTGGCTTCACCCTTGTTCTCGGCGCCCATGCTGCCCTGCGACATCGAGCCGCTGGAACTGGTTGATCCCTGCGAGGCGCCGGAGCCAGTGGACCCTTGCGAGGCGGCCGGGGACGAACTTTGCGTGCCCTGCGCGCCACTTGTATCACTTTGCGGTGTTGATTGGGCGACAGCAACCGCCACAAAAAACACCAACGCTGTGAAGATCGACAGCAACATCTTGTTCATATGTGCTCTCCTGATTCGTTTTCGATTTCAGAACCCTGAACGGCTTTAGGCAACCGCCTGACGCCTGTCACCAACCGAGATGGCTGGCAAGGGCTGGTAGTTGCTCCGGTTTCGTAGGACCCTGTTAATTGCGGCCAGAAGCTCGTCGCGCGATCCCGCCTTGTCGCAAACCGCATCGACAACATTCTTCACCCGGCTGGGAACCAGGGAGCTACCGGAAAACATAATCACCGGAAGCTCAGGCCGGCTGTTCTTGATCGAAGTGGCGACTGCCTCGCCGTCCATTTCTGGCATTTCATAATCAACAATTACGGCATCTGCGGGATTCGAATCGACAAGATCCAATCCCAGGCTTCCGCACGAGGCAGTGAGAACACGAAAACCCAGTCCCTCAAAAACAGCTTTGAACACGGTCAGGCCAGGCTGGTAGTCATCGATCCATACCAGTGTCTTTGGCTCTGGAGCCGTAACTTCAACTTCCAGCCGAAGCTCGGGCCCGGGAATGCGACCGTGGCGCGCCGGGAAACACCGCTTACTCGACGTTGCGACTGAACTTGCACGTTTTCGGGCATAAGGGAGCGGCGCAGCCCAATGCTGTTTTCTGGAGACTCTTTGCACCTTCTCAAGGTATTTCGGACCCGAAGCCTGCACAATGAGGTCAAGTCTGTATCCGACATACGGGAGATCATGTAGGGGAAGTAGTAAGGCGACGAACCGATTTTCTTCTACCGGGTCGCGGACGAAAGCAGATTCCTCAGGCGCTGCCGGATTAAAAACGGCCCATCAAAACCAAAATGATGATGATTAGCAATACCAGTCCAAGCCCGCTGCTCGGGTAGTAGCCCCAGGCGCTGCTATACGGCCAGGTCGGCAGCGCGCCAATCAGCAGAAGGATCAAAATGATGATCAGGATTGTTCCCATTGAGCTTCCTCCATTCAAGACTCCGACAGAATGAACTTTACGATAGCGGACTTAACTCCGGCATCGGGTTGAGTCTGTAACGTCGCCGAAAACGTTCCGTAATCGGGAGTTAAATGCCAATTTGTGTATCACACCGAACACATTCAGCTTGCGGCAATTCCGCAGCATCGTTCCGGCTCGCTCAGTGGATGGCACGAATGTGCGCGCTCAAGATGTACGACCTTGTCCAAACGTCTGCGCATCCTAAGAATGCTGAAACCTAGCTGAGGTGAGTCATGATAGCGGCAGAAGTTCTTATCGACCGGCTGATTGATTGGGGTGTGGAGGTCATATTCGGGCTTCCCGGGGATGGGATCAACGGCATTATGGAGGCACTGCGCACTCGTCAGGAGAAGATCCGCTTTATCCAGGTGCGGCACGAGGAATCGGCTGCATTCATGGCGTGCGGATACGCGAAATACACTGGCAAGCTAGGCGTATGTCTTGCCACGTCAGGTCCGGGTGGGATTCACCTGTTGAACGGCCTCTACGATGCCAAGCTCGACCATCAGCCAGTCCTAGCCATCACTGGATTGCAGTTTCACGATTTGATTGGCACGCGCACGCAGCAGGACGTCGCCCTCGATAAGCTCTTCATGGACGTTGCGGTTTACAACGAGCGCGTGATGGGCGCGACTCATGTAGAAAACGTCGTTGATCTCGCCTGCAGAACTGCTCTTGCCTATCGTGGAGTTGCGCACATCACGATTCCGGTCGACTTTCAGGAACACGAACTCAAAGATCGCAAGCGCTCCAAGCGAAATGTTCCTCACCATACTTCCGACATTTACGCTCCTTTGCCGCAAATTCCGCGGCAATCAGATCTGCAACGGGCAGCCGACATTCTGAACGAGGGAAGAAAAGTTGCAATCCTGGCCGGCCAGGGAGCTCTGCATGCGGGAGATGAACTGGAGGAGGCGGCTGAGGTGCTCGGCGCCCCGATCATCAAAGCACTTCTAGGCAAAGCCTGTGTGCCCGATGATAGTCCCTACACGACGGGCGGCATAGGGCTGTTGGGGACGCGTCCATCACAGGAAGCGATTGAATCGTGCGATACGGTCCTCATCGTCGGCAGTGGATTTCCATACATCGAATTCATGCCCAAGCCCGACCAGGCCAAAGGCGTTCAAATCGATCTGGACCCGCAGCAGATCGGGCTTCGTTTTCCTGTCGATGTCGGCTTAATCGGCGACAGCAAGCGCGCTCTGCAGATCTTGATGCCATTACTGAAGCGCAAGCAGGACCGCAGTTTCCTGAAAAAAGCACAGGAAGGAGCGAAAGAGTGGTGGAAGATCATGGAAGAGCGTGCTTCACGGCGCGACAAACCGATGAAGCCGCAACTTGTCGCCTGGGAATTGGGCAAGCGCCTAAGTAGCAATGCCATTGTGAGCTGCGATAGCGGAACCATCACTACCTGGTTTGCTCGGCACATCCCTGCGCGCCGGGGTCAGATGTACTCGCTATCAGGCACACTGGCCTCCATGGCGCCCGGTCTGCCCTACACGATCGCCGCGCAGATTGCTTATCCCGATCGGCAGTGTGTAGCTTTTGTCGGAGACGGCGGATTTTCGATGCTCATGGCGGATTTTGTGACCGCTGTGAAATATCAGCTACCCATAAAAGTTGTAATCATAAAGAACAACACACTTGGGCAGATCAAATGGGAGCAGATGGTATTTCTGGGAAATCCGGAATATGGAGTCGATCTTCAACCGATCGACTTTGCAGAATTTGCTCATGCTTGCGGCGGAGTTGGGTTCACAGTGGATGACCCTGCCGAGTGTGGCGCCACGATGGAGCAATTCCTCAACGCTCCTGGCCCAGCAGTGCTGCAAGCAGTGGTTGACCCATTCGAACCTCCATTACCGGGTAAGGTCACAGCGGAGCAGGCCCTGCATTTCGCCGAGTCACTGGCGCGCGGTGAGCCGAATCGAGGGAAGATTGCGTTAACGGCGGTTTCCGACAAAATACGGGAGCTGATTTAGACAGATCGCGAGATACGTATATTTTGAAGGCATGTGGCGCGCGACGAGGTTTGACAAGAACTCCCGCCTGCTACACATCGAAAATCTGATATACGCGGGATGGGTTCTGCGATTGCAGCAGCGTAATAGCTACGTTGTGAACCGGCACGCCGCCCGTAGTTTTTCCTGCGAGCTTGCCGTGATGTGCATGACCATGGATCACGAGGTCTGCTCCATGGCGATCGACCACCTCAGCTAGACGCGACGTTCCCAGGAATGCATAGATTTCGGGGGACTCCCCTTCTACCGTCGCCATAATAGGCGAGTAATGCAACACAACGATTCGCTTTTGCGTGCGTAACTGCGCCATAGCGCGCTCGAGTTTCAGCGCTTCATCAATGGAAGCGCGAACGAAAGCTTTGACCTCGGGCTCACCGAATGCGGTAAGCACGCCGCGTCCAAAACCACCCACAAAGCCCTTGGTCCCCGCGAAGCCCACACCATCGCGCTCGTAGGCGCTGCCGTCGAGAACCTTGATTCCTTCCGCCGTCATCATGCGCATCAGCTCCACCTCGCGGCCGCTCTCGTAATCGTGATTTCCTAGCACCGCCACCGTGGGCACGCGCAGCCGAACCAGAGCGTTCAGGAGTGGCTCCATCTCCGCTGGCTGGCCAAAATTCGTGAGGTCGCCGGCCAGGACCAGCAGGTCGGCCTCATCGCGCACCTGGTTGAGCTGATCACGTAACGCACTATAGCGCTGAGCAGTGAAGTGTAGATCGGCAGTTGCAGCAATTCTCATTTCTTCGCTGGCTATTGCCCCTTAGCCGTCGGCTCGGTGTCTGCTCCCAAAGATTAGCCGCATGTTTTACCTGCGAAGCTTATTAGCTTCGGCTCTCTTCTTTGGCGATATTCCTCAAGCAGATTCTCAAGGCCCCATTCTTGCAGATCAATGGCAAACATCACCTCATCGACCAAGCTGCCCCGGAATGGAGCCTTTAGATCTGGCTTCTTGATTTCGTTTTTAAACCGCGCAAGCAGATCCTGCCACAGCACGAGGGGAACGCAATCGCTATGAGCTGGATATACGAAATGAAACAGGATCAGGGCCCAGAATAGAATTTCCCAATGCTCACCGGCGTGTCGTAACACGCGATCCCAGTCCAGCCGGCCTTTTGTGCCATAAATAATGTGGGCGATGTCAGCGCCATCAAATCTCTCTCTACGGGTGACGAAGAGCTTCGAAGCAAGAAGCTCCTCTGGAGCAAGCACGCGAGTAGGAATATCGACGATCAACGCAGGATGAGCCAGTTCGATCCACGAAGAATCAACTGTAATCACCGCGTTGCTCATGCCGGTGATCAGGTCCACAAAGAACTCATCTCGATGAGCTTTGGCCAGCCAGACCGGATCGCAAATCTCACATTCGAATCCATGCTCACGCAAATGCCCGAGCGCCTTCGCCACGTCTTCGGAGCGCAAAAAGATGTCGAGATCTTTCGTGTAGCGGCAGATTCCGGTGTGCTGCTGCAGCGCAAACGCGCCAGCCACAGCGTAGGGCACGTGCCGGTCTTCAAGGATGCTTAACACCTCTCGGTAGAGACCCTCTTGCTTCGGAGGGATCGCCACCGGAATGGAGGATGTCAGCGTCGCGCCGTCCGGCAATTTGTCAGCTGGTTCCGGCATGAGCCGCTTGGATGTGCTTTTCTGCCTTGCGGTTGCAGTTGCGGTACTTAGATCAGGCAACCCTGTGGGCCGTGTGGATAAAAACCCATTAGGCTCGATGTAACGTACCGATTGGCATTCCCTCGGCCTCGCATGAACAAATCTGCAGTACCGCACCGTGCCCTCGCACAATGGCGCGTCCCTCGAAAAACCGTCCCATAATCTGGCACAACGGCGCAATCCAAACTTGCATCTTTTTGGGCGAACGTCTTATGTCCCCCACCATAGATCCCCTGGCTGGCAAGTCAGTCCTCACTCCTCTCGGCAATGAAATCAACGGAGAGAGCCTTGCCCAACGAATCGCGGAACTCGGTGAGTGGTTCCACAATCTCGACCTTCATGGAGTTCACACCGCGCCCTATCATTTTCTTGGTGACTTTCCGAACATCAAGTGGCAACCGATCAGCAAAGCGATTCCGCAGGATCTCACCGGCGCCACGGTCCTGGATATTGGCTGCAACGCAGGGTTCTACTCGATCCAGATGAAGCAGCGCGGAGCAGGGCAAGTACTTGGCATCGACGTAGATGATCGTTATCTAAATCAGGCGCGCTTTGCGGCAAAGACTCTAGGCCTGGACATCGAGTTCAGGAAATGTTCGGTATATTCGGCAGACGAAATTCCGGGACAATTTGATTACGTCTTGTTTATGGGTGTGTTCTACCACCTCCGCTACCCGCTCTTTGCTCTGGACAAGATCATCAAGAAAGTTGCAGGAAAGCTGGTATTTCAGACCATGATTCGCGGCTCCGAAGAAGCACGAATATGGGACGACGACTATCCTTTCTGGAACAAGGAAATCTTTCGCGACCCGGATTTCCCGGCGATGTATTTCATCGAGAAGAGCTACTCCCACGATTACACAAACTGGTGGATTCCGAACCGTGCGGCAGTCGAGGCGATGCTCCGGAGTTCGGGGCTGGAGATTATCGAGCATCCTGAACCGGAGACATGGATCTGCGAACCGCGTAGGAGCACGCAACGCGGACGATACATTTTGGATTTGGAACTGGAAGGGACGTTGTGACATTTCTGAACAAACATGTCATCACATCACCTTCGCGGCGGGCACAGAAGCGATGCCAGAGCACTAAGCAACCTCCCGAGGAACCATGGTCGAAGCGGTAATGCTGTGGAATGAGCCGAACAATCTATCGCACTGGGACTTCCACATAGATCCTGAATGGAAGATGTTTTCAGAGATGACCATTGCCGCAGCACGAGCTATCCGGCAGATTAATCCCGATCTAAAGATCGTGCTGGGTGGTATGTCTCCTGTCGACGCGAATTTCGTCCGTCTGCTGGCGGGGCATGGGGTATTGGATCAGATCGACGTGGTCGCCATTCATGGTTTCCCGCTGGACTGGAACCATTGGAGCATCCATGACTGGCCGCAGAAGGTCGAGGAGATTCGCCGCGTGGCACACAGGCCGGTGTGGGTTTCAGAAGCCGGGGCATCTTCGTTTGGGGCAGAAGAAGTGCAAGTGTTTGGCATGAAACGAACCGCGGAGTTGTTGCTGCCGGTTGTTGACCGTGTGCACTGGTACAGTCTCTTTGACCTGCCGTCTAGCTGGACGGCGACCACACGCCACAAAGAAGCAGAAGGCAGCGCTTACTACCGGCATTACTACATGGGGTTAGTGCGGGAAGACGGAGGTCCCAAACCAGCGGCTTCATGTTTTCCTCAAGGCCTGGGAATTTGCCAGTGGTTTCACTATGAGGATTCTAGGCTGAGTTCTGCAGTGGAATGGCTGCGCAAACTAAACGTCCGCTATTTGCGAACCGGCCTGAGCTGGGCAGACTCATATCGGCCCGGTGCCGAAGAGTGGTTTGATCGTCAAATGCAAGCGCTGGGGGAATTTGATATAACCATGACTCTGTGCTTCACGCCCGAGCACCTTGGCCAAGCGCCGCATTACACCAGTCCTCCAAAGAACCCCGAACATTTTGCCGAGTTTGCTGTCTGGGCGGTTCAAAAATATGCGCCCGGCAGGCCTAATAGATCAGCGCCTTCTAGACGCACGGAACCGATGCCAGCAGCAGCGCTGGAGGCCATCTGATACTGTTTGCCGATGAGATCCCGGCGGGAGTTCTACACGAGCGCACACAGCGGATATAGCAAGAATGTCACTTCGAGAAACATTGGTTTCTAGGCAGCGCGTTTAAGGGTACTCTCATCCAACTTTCGCCCATAGAAGGTGACCGGGCGATGCTTCTCTACCGTTCTGCATCTCCGGCGCTCACGTTCTTGTAGCTCAGGGCAAAGGAGCCAAAGCTTAGTGGGCAAGAAAGTCCTGATTACCGGCGGCGCCGGATTTGTTGGATCACACACCGCGGACGCTTTAATTCGAAAAGGTCACGCCGTTCGCATTTTCGACAATCTCACTGAGCAGGTACATGCAGCCGGAGTTCCTCCTGCATATATCCCTACAGAAGCGGAATTCGTGCGTGGAGACATGCGCGATCTGGAAGCCCTAGGCAAGGTAGTGCGCGGGGTAGATGTGATCTTTCATCTGGCAGCAGCAGTTGGTGTGGGCCAATCGATGTTTGAGATTGCGTACTACACAGCCGTGAACAATCAAGGCTCGGCGAATCTGCTGCAAGCAATTCTTGATACCCGCACGCGCGTGGAAAAGATCGTGGTTGCATCCTCGATGTCGATTTACGGCGAGGGCCAATACTTTTGCTCGGAGTGTGGCCGATCTACGCGCTTTCAAAAAAAGATCAGGAAGAAATGCTGCTGCTTTTTGGCCGCACGTACGGGATCCCGGTCGTTGCATTGCGCTACTTCAATATTTACGGGACCCGACAATCGCTCTCCAATCCCTACACCGGCGTAGCCGCAATCTTCGCCTCGCGGCTGATGAACGGAAATTTACCGATCGTATTTGAGGACGGTCTGCAGATGCGCGACTTTGTCAGCGTTCACGACATCGTGCAGGCGAACCTTCTGGCGATTGAGAATCCAGCGGCAGACGGGCGCGCACTAAACGTAGGCTCGGGACATCCGGTCACGATTGCGGAAATTGCAGCCGAGCTGAGCGCAGCGCTCGGGCGGCCGCCTCTAATGGAAATTACGGATAAATATCGGGCTGGCGACATCCGTCATTGTTTTGGAGACATTTCCGCAATTACCGATTTGCTGGGTTATCGCCCGCGAGTTCGCCTGAAACAAGGGATTCAAGAGCTGGTGAATTGGTTGAAGTCACAGAATGCAAACGATCACGTGGAGGATGCGATGGAACGATTAAACGTGTACGGATTGGTGGCGTGAAAGAGTTGCACCGTCGATCCGCATCGCGCAACTCTTCCCGGTACGTGGGGTGCAATGAGTAAGGTCGTGCCATTTCATTCGGTGGTGATTTTTGGAGGTGCTGGGTTCATTGGCTCGAATTGGGCTTCCCGGCTACTCAAAACTACCGAAGCCAGAGTTCACATCTTCGACAATTTGTCACGCCGCGGAGTGCAGCACAATGTGAGTTGGTTGCGGCGTGTGGCTGGAGATTCTGACCGGCTGAAGATCACTGTTGGCGACGTTCGCGATGCGACGCTGGTGCATCGTGCTGTGCAGCCGGCAACCGAGGTGTACAACTTTGCGGCGCAAGTTGCGGTCACGACTTCGATTGATGATCCTCGCGAAGACTTTGAGATCAACGTCGGTGGTACGCTGAATATCCTTGAAGCCGCACGGAAGAGTGGGCGCAAGCCCTTTCTTCTGTTTACTTCGACCAACAAGGTTTACGGTCAACTTGGCTCGCGCAATCTAACCATCGCACCAACGCGCTACAGATGCGCCGATCAGCGAGGCGTGAGCGAATCGCAGCCGTTGGATTTCTACTCGCCCTACGGTTGCTCCAAAGGCGCCGCCGATCAATACGTCCACGATTACAGCAGAATTTTCGGGTTGCCCACAGTTGTGTTTCGCATGTCGTGCATTGCCGGTCCGCGGCAATTCGGCACGGAAGACCAGGGATGGGTAGCACATTTTCTTTACTCAGCGCTCCAAGGCCGGCCCGTGATTATTTACGGGGATGGACGGCAGGTACGTGATGTGCTGTACATCGAAGACCTGTTGCAAGCGTTCGAATCCGTCAGAGATCGCGTGGAGACCACCGGAGGCGAGGTCTACAACGTCGGTGGTGGCCTGGAGAACTCAACGTCGCTGCTGGAAATCATCTCTGAAATGGAACGTGTGACAGGCAAAAAGCTGCAGTACACGATGGACCTGGCCCGGCCGGGAGATCAACCGTTTTATGTAACTGATTTTTCCAAACTACACCGTCACACAGACTGGCAGCCGAAAGTTAGTGTGCCGCGCATTCTGGAGAACATGAGCGCGTGGTGGAAGGCTAACCGCGATTTGTTCAGTTCGTTCGCGCCTGCGCGAGTGCCGATCTCCGCTCTTCAGCACGCTCCGGAGGTGGCATCGTGAAGTTTGCCTTGGTCAATCCGTCGTGGAGCTTTGAAGGCTCGACTTATTTCGGTTGCCAGGATCCCCACTATCCGCTGGAGCTGCTGTTCGCATTCGACAAAATTAAAGAAGGCGGCCATGAGCCGATTCTGATCGACGCGCACCTGGAAAAGCTAACGACAGCACAGGTCAGACAACGGCTGGACAAGTTTCATCCTAATTTCTTGATTGTTCCGACTGCTCCGTCATACTTGTTTTGGCGCTGTCCTCCTCCCGAGTTGCGGGTTCCGCGCAAATGGTTTGCGGAGCTTGGAGACGAAGCAGTAAAGGTGGCAATTGGTCCGCATCCCTCAGCTACGCCCGCGGCCACGCTGCGGAAGCTGAACTGCGACGTCGCCATGCGTGGCGAACCCGACGAGACGCTCGTGCAACTCGCGTCATGCCCATGGACGGAAATCGACGGTTGCTGTTGGAAGGATGAGAACGGCGAACACCTGAGTCCATCATTGGCCGTTGCGGACATGAGGAGCCTGGGCACGCTCAACTTTGAGAATTACAACGTCGAAGCGCGCGAGCATCGTCATCATGTTTTTAGCGGCTCCGGACGCGGCGCTGAACTGGAGTTTGCCCGCGGCTGTCCCTGGAGCTGCACATTCTGCAACAAAACTTTATTCCGAAATAAATTCCGTGAGCGCGATGTCGATGCTGTGCTTGCGGAAGTGGACAACCTGGTTGCGCGCGGGGTCAATTACATCTACTGGATCGATGAGATTTTCGGTGTCGGCAAAAATGTCCGGCGGCTCCTCGAAGGATTGCGGTATCGGCCCGTAACTATCGGCCTACAAACCCGAATTGATCTCTGGGATGAAGAAACGCTTGACCTACTCGGACAAGCTCACTGCATCTCCATGGAGTGTGGGATTGAATCCATCACAGATCAAGGCAGGGACGAGCTGAATAAGAACTGCCGCATGTCAACCGAAAGGCTCTCTCAATTATTGATCTATGCCAAAGAGCGTATCCCATGGGTGCAGGCGAATCTGATCCTCACCGATCACGACAATCGCATTGAAATCCGCGCCTGGCAGGACGATCTGAAGAAGCACGGGGTTTGGGTGAGCGAACCCGTGCCGATGTTCCCATTCCCGGGCACACCACTCTACACACAGATGTTCGGTCCGCCGGATGATCAAGCATGGGAGCGGGCGCATCGTTACTACACTGGACTATTTCACGAGAAAGATTACAGCGACATTCAAGATTCGCATCCGGCGCCAATCGAGGATCTGGAATGCACGTGTTAATGACCGCCGATACCGTGGGTGGCGTCTGGACGTACACCCAGGAATTGGTGAGCGGATTGATACAGCAAGGCATTCGTGTGACGCTGGTGAGCCTCGGCAAACTGCCATCGCTGCAACAGGGTGCATGGATCGATGCTCTGCCCGAATTGGACTACCGTCCGACTGACTATCGGCTGGAGTGGATGCAGGATTCCGAGCGTGATGTCGAGGAGTCCGGCAACTATCTCGAGTCCGTGATTCGTGAAGTTCGCCCTGATCTATTGCATTTGAGTCAGTATTGCTATGGCACGATCTCACCTGAAATTCCGCGGATTGTCGTGGCCCACAGCGACGTAGTGAGCTGGTGGGTTGCGGTTTACGGCCATGAACCCGAAGAGACGCCGTGGATTCGCTGGTATCGCGATACAGTGACGAGTGGATTAGGTTGCGCAGACGTGGTGGTTGCGCCGTCGCAATGGATGCTGGACGCTCTCCGAAATTACTACACACGCCCAGGTTTCGGAGTGGTGGTTTACAACGGTCGTGATCCTGCGCGGTTCGACCCAGATCGTCCGAAAAAAGATTTTATTCTTTCAGTTGGCCGGCTATGGGATAAGGCGAAGCAAGTCGCATTATTGCTGCAGCGCGATCAGGCAATTCCCGTGTGCATCGCAGGATCAGGAGAGGAGCCAGGGAAAGACGTCGGTTGCGAGAACGAACCGACCATCAAGAATCCGCAATTGAAAGGCTCGCAATCTCCTGAGCAATTACGCGGATTGTTCGCAGACGCGGCAATTTATGCGGCAACTTCTTGCTATGAGCCGTTTGGCCTTGCTCCCCTGGAGGCTGCCTTGTCGGGATGCGCCCTCGTAGCCAACGACATTCCCACGTTTCACGAGCTGTGGGGGGACTCTGCCTGTTATTTCCAGCGTAACGATCCCGATGACCTCGCTACGATCATCACTGTTCTGAGCAAGGATAAGCAATTGCGCAGGAAGTACGCGGACGCTGCATATGAAACAGCCCAAGTGAAGTTCACCGCCGAGGCGATGACCGCGCAGTACGCGGCGTTGTATCAATCCGTGACATCAGCCGAGGCGGTGGCATGATCGGACGGCTCAGGATCTGCATCTTCGCGCATTCCTGGATTTCTGACTGGAATCATGGGAACGCTCACTTCTTGCGCGGCCTGGCCTACGAGTTGGACCGGCTCGGGCATGACGTGCGCTGCTACGAAGAGGTCGACTCCTGGTCAATGACGAATCTGCTCGAAGAAGGCATCGACCGGGCGACGGAAGCATTCCGCAATTTTCGAAAGGCATTTCCCACTCTGGATGTGCGCTTCTATCGGAATGATGCAAGCCTGCTGCCTTTTCTCGAAGAGCAGTTGCGCGAAGCCGACGTTGTTATTGTTCACGAGTGGAACGACCCGAAACTCGCCGAAGCCATCGTCTCTTTGAAAACAAAGTTGGGTTTTCGGGCACTATTTCACGATACGCATCATCGGGCATACACCAATCCCAAAGAGATTTTGCGCATGCCGCTGGCGCGATTTGATGGCGTGCTCGCGTTTGGGGAGGCGATTCGCCGTATCTACGCTGACGGTTTTGGGGTGCAACGAGTTTGGACATTTCATGAGGCCGCGGACACAGCACATTTCCGGCCTCTGCCGCGCGAGGAAGATACGGACGTAATCTGGGTAGGGAACTGGGGCGACGAGGAGCGGACACGCGAACTGGAAGAATTTCTAATAACGCCGGCTCGTCAGCTCAGGAATCGCAAAATCGCGGTCCATGGAGTCCGCTATCCCAGAGAGGCCCAAGAGCGCCTTACAGATTCCGGAATTGAATTTCGTGGTTACCTCCCAAATCTGGAAGTGCCGCAGGCTTACGCGCGCAGTGCTCTCACCGTGCATGTGCCGCGCAGGTTTTACGCCAACGGTTTGTCAGGCGTGCCTACGATACGTGTTTTCGAGGCGCTGGCATGTGGCATTCCACTGGTGTGCTCCCCTTGGCTTGACACAGAAGGTCAATTCCGCGCGGGCGAAGACTACATCTGTGTTCCCGATGGATGCGCTATGGAGGCTGAAATCAGGCATTTGCTGGCCGACGAGGCTGCCCGGCAGCAAATAGCAAACAATGCCGTGGAAATGATCCGGCGGCGCCATACCTGTGCGCATCGCGCGGTTGAGTTGCTGGAAATCTGCGAGGCGCTGGGGAAGTGAAACTTTTTGTTTTCGGTTCCAGCCTAACC
>WNGE01005566.1_pt1 | contig 19994 bp, 14 predicted proteins | sample 5400651 | NCBI WGS metagenome assembly WNGE01 (sample SAMN13153370, study PRJNA577476) | soil metagenome | isolation source: 60 cm soil or saprolite under grassland replicate 2 | place: USA:California | collected 2016-06-15
GCAATCGTTGCACCATCTCCCAACTGTGCAGTCATACCTAATTGAGGCGCATGAAAAACAGTATGTCCATGCGATGCAATCAATTGTACTTTATGTTGAAGATTATTATCCTTAATAAAATCATTTACTTTTTCGGCTATAAATTTTCCATAAGCAGTATGCAGCAAAAGATATTCATAAGCGCTTAACTGCGGAGCATATTTTAGTTTTTGCAGCCATTCATTGTTGTATTCAATACATGTTGCCGCCTTAATATCGTAACTCCATTTACCACCAGTTTCTTCAAGCTCAGTATACACAATATCCAATCCATCCAGGGAAGAACCACTCATTAAGCCGAGAGAATGATACTGCATGTTTTATTTTTTGAGAAGCAAATTTAGTTGTGTTCTAAGTTATGATCTCTATGTTCTAAGTTTTATCAATTTCAAATTCCTATTAGTTATTCATTGACTATTGACATTCATTGCTCATCATTCACACTGCTCATTCACGATTCAACAGTACAAGAGAGTGACACAACGAAAGATGCTCAAAGATATTCAGCCGACTACCAAAAAACTTTTCCTTCAAAATTTAAAATTCAAAAAAGAAAATATACTTACAATCAAATGTTTTGTGTTATTGACCAAATTCCAATTCTATTAAATACTCACAATTAACTATTCATTATTGACCAAATGACTTAATGATTTATTGATGCAATGACTGAATAACTTACTGAGTCAATTCCCTTATCTTAGCAATATGGTTACTAACTTAAGCGAACATCATAGCATAGTTACCAACTGGATCAGCGAATTGCGCGATGTGGATGTGCAGGCGGACCGCATGCGTTTCCGGCGAAACCTGGAACGCATTGGTGAGGTAATTGCTTATGAGATAAGTAAACAGTTACCATGGGAAGAAACAGAAGTACAAACGCCTTTGGGCATTCATGCAAGTAAAGTATTAAAAGAGCAGCCGGTATTGGCTACTATTTTGCGTGCAGGTTTACCGCTTCATAATGGGATGCTTAATTTCTTTGATAAGGCGGATAATGCTTTTGTTTCAGCTTACCGAAAACATCATCGCGACGGAACCTTTGACATTCAACTGGAATATATTAGCTGCCCCACACTCGATAACAGAATAATTATTATCAGTGACCCGATGGTGGCTACCGGCGCATCAGTTGTAAAAACAATTGAAGCGATAAAAAATGAAGGAACTCCATCAGAAATTCATGTGGCATGTGCTATTGCCTGTACTGTTGGTATTGAATATGTTATTCGTGAAGCAGGTGATACGATATATATCTGGTGCGGTGATATTGATGAAGAGCTTACTGCGAAAGGTTTTATAGTTCCCGGTCTTGGTGATGCCGGTGACTTAGCATATGGAAGCAAAACCCGATCTTAAACTTTTTATAAGTCCTGACTCGAAATAAACTAAACTATTATTCGTTAATTTTAGGGTCTGAAACCGCTGTTGATGAGAAACTTAATTTTACTTTTGTTCTTTCTGCCCTGCACAATTTTATCGAGAGCTCAGGACCCTCACTTTTCTCAATTTTTTTCTTCGCCACTTACGCTAAACCCGGCATTTACGGGCAAGTTTGATGGAAACTTTCGGGCCGCCGGTAATTACCGTAATCAATGGCCAACCATTAACCGCGCATACCAAACTGGCACCGTTTCACTTGACTTCCCCATTATGAGAAAGAAGATTGATTACCGCGATACATGGGGCATGGGCATAATGGCCTACACAGATAAAAGCGCTGCAGGTGCAGTGGGATTTAATTATGTTTCGTTGTCAACTGCTTTCCATAAAGGCCTGGATGAAGACGGTTATAAACAATTTGGTCTTGGGTTGCAGGCAACATACAGCAACATGAATATTTTCACTGCTGATCTTAAATTTGAAGACCAGTTAACACCATTGGGTTTTACAGGTGTAACCAGTGAAACATTTGGCAACTCAATTCTTAAATCCAGTTACTTCGACTTAAATGCCGGCCTGCTTTATACAACGAGTTCTTCAGATAAGAATAATTTTTATGCGGGTGTTAGTTTATACCACATAAACAGGCCAAAGCAAAATTTTACTACAAACTCTTATTATCTTTTAAATCCACGTGCAACCTTTCATGCCGGTGGTTATTTTCCTGCAGGTGAAACAAGCATTTTGCACATAAGCGCATTATACAGCACACAGGCAAAGGCCCATGAAACATTGATTGGAGGAGCCATGCAATTTGTGGCGGTTGATGCTGCTACTTCAGATAATCCAGTTAGCTTTTATGCAGGCAGTTGGATTCGTCTTGGTGATGCCCTTATTCCCTATGTTGGCCTTGAGTACAGCAGTTTTAGATTTGGTCTTACTTATGATATAAATATTTCTGATCTTAAAACAGCCTCACAAAGTCGTGGTGGAGTTGAAATCTCACTTATCTATGTTGCCAAACCAGCCGGCACCAAAGGACTTCCCTGTCCCAAGTTTTAGCATCGATAAATGATGTCTGACATATGATGTCTGATTTCATTTTTCGATTTTAGGATTTCAAGCTTCGGATTTCAGATTTTAAACTTTGAATTTTGTTTTCTGAGACTTTACAAATACAAATAATAATCTTTCAATAACTCCACAAATTCTATTGTGTATTTACCTTCCTCGTTTTGAATAATAATTTCTGATTGTTGTGCTGAAGTTGGTTCTTTTGTAAACCACAAAATGTTTCTGAAATAACTATGCGCAGTTGTTTGCTTTACCAATATTTTTTCTGAAAGATGCAATGATTGCTGAGTTGCTAAATTGATAAATTGCTGCATGCGATGATACGGAAGTAACACTGCAAAACTTCCATCATCATTAAGATGTTTGATAACTACATTCAACAATTCTTCCAAACTTAATTCTGAACTATGCAAAGCAAGATTACGTCTTGCATTATCACTTTTAAGATCATTTTCAAAGAAAGGAGGGTTGGAGAGGATAAGGTCATATTTGGTTGGTTGGTTGAAGGGTGGTGTAGTTGATTGGTCGAAGGGTTGAATTGTTGAAGGGTTGAATTGTTGGATAGAAGTGTGATAGACGTGCAATCTATCTTTCCATGATGATGCTTCAAAATTTTCTTTTGCCTGTTGAGCTGCTGCTTCATCAATTTCAACTGCATCAATAATTACATGAGGATTTTTTTGTGCCAGCATTAATGAAAGTAAGCCAGTGCCAGTGCCAATATCAAGAACATTTCGGATTTCAGATTTCCCCGCCCGACTGATTCGGTCAGGCGGGGGATTTCGGATTTGCTGAGCTATTAATGCACCAAATAAACAAGCATCTGTGCACACCTTCATCGCACACTTATCCTGGTGAACAGTGAATTGTTTGAAGCGGAAGAAGGAGTTGGACATGCTGCAAATATATCATTCCGATATACCTTCCAATGCAAAAAGAAAAGCGTATTGCAGGGCAATATCTTTTAAATAATCAAACCTTCCTGATGCACCACCATGACCATATTCCATATTTGTATGGAGTAGTAAAATATTATTATCAGTCTTCATCGCCCTTAATTTGGCAACCCATTTTGCAGGCTCAAAATATTGCACCTGGCTATCATGCAAACCTGTTATCACCAATAAATTCGGATAATCTTTTTTCTCCACATTTTCATAAGGTGAGTATGACTTCATGTACTCATATGCATCTTTATTTTTTGGATTGCCCCACTCATCAAATTCGTTTGTGGTAAGCGGGATACTTTCATCAAGCATGGTATTCACCACATCAACAAACGGAACCTGTGCAATTACACCATGCCACAAATCGGGTCGCATGTTTGTTATAGCGCCCATTAATAAACCGCCTGCGCTTCCACCCTGCGCATATAAATGTTCCTTGCTTGTATATTTTTGCTGAACCAGGTACTCGGCACAATCAATAAAGTCAGTAAAAGTGTTTTTCTTTTTCATCATCTTACCATCTTCATACCATTGCCTCCCCATCTCCTGACCGCCACGAATATGTGCAATCGCAAATACAAACCCTCTGTTTAATAAACTTAACCGGCTGCTGTTGAAAGATGCATCCATACTAAAGCCATAAGAGCCATAACCATACAAAAGCAAAGGTGAGGTGCCATCTTTTTTAAAGCCTTTTTTATACACTAACGATACAGGAACCTTTACGCCATCTCTTGCAGTTGCATATAATCTTTCTGTTACATAATCTTTCTTATTATAGCCTCCCAGTACTTCCTGCTGCTTCATCAGTTTCTTTTCTTTCGTATCCATGTTATAATCAAAAGTGGAATTTGGTGTAGTAAGTGAAGTATAATTATAACGTAACGTTCTGCTGTTGTATTCAAGGTTAGCGCCAACATAAGCAAGATAAGCAGGCTCACCAAAATCAAGATAATGCTCCTGACTGTTTGCTGCATTTCTAATACGCATTTGTATCAGGCCATTTTTTCTTTCTGAAATAACTAAAAAGTTTTTAAACACTTCAATACCTTCCAGCAATACATCTGTTCTATGAGGAATTACTTCTTTCCAGTCTGCGCTATCCGTTTTATTAAATGCACATTCCATTAAACGAAAGTTTTTTGCGTTCCAGTTGGTAACAATTAAAAATTTATCGCCCATATCATCCACGTTATATAAAACCTCTTTCATTCGCGGCTGAAAAACTTTAAATGCATCATCCGGCTGATTGGCATCTATAAATCTTGTTTCCGAAGAAAGTGTTCCTCCTGAATAGATATAAATAAACTTTGAAGATTTTGATTTACCAACACCAATATAATTTGAATGATCTTTTTCATCATACACTACAACATCCTGCATTGCATCTGAGCCCAATTTATGGCGCATAATTTTTTCTGTAAGCAGCGTTTCGGAATTATTCTTTGTATAAAAAAGTGTTTTGTTATCATTAGCCCAAACAGAACTGCTGGAAGCAGGGGTCATGGCATCTTTATATATCTCGCTCGTTTCAAGATTCTTAATATAAATAGTGTATTGCCTGCGTGACACTGTATCTACGCCAAATGCCATTAGTTTATTATCTTCACTGATATTGAAACCAACCGCTGAATAGTAAGGGTGACCCTTCGCCATTTCATCCGCATCAAATAACACTTCTTCCTTCGCATCAAGGGTTCCTTTTTTGCGACAATATTTAAAATATTGTTTTCCTTCTTCCGTTCTCGAATAATAAAAAAATCCATTCTTAAATACAGGAACCGATTCATCTTTTTCTTTTATCCTGCTTTTCATTTCTGTAAATAGTTTTTCCTGAAAATTTTTTGTGCCACTCATCATCGTATCGAGGTATACATTTTCAGCTTTCAGATAATCTACCACTTTGGTGCTGTCAGGACCTTTTTTAAAATAATCAATCATCCAGTAATAATTATCAGTCACCGTATCCCCATGAAGAATACGCTGATAAGATTTTATTTCAGCTACCGGTGGTTTCAAATCTTTCGACCCTTGAAAAACATTAAGAGTACTCTGGGCACTATTTTTATGGGATATAATACTACTCATAATTATAATTAATACAGCGGTTAGTTTATTGTTCATAAAAAGGTTTACAGGAAATGTACAAATTATCAATAAGTTTTGCCGATAAAATTTAAGTATTTGAAATTTCATCGCTGTCAATGTTTAAGTTCTGACAATAGATTTTGAATATCCAAATGTTCTATTACCATTTGCAAATTTCCTTCTGCATCATAAGGCCATTGTTCTTTTGGTTTATCCCAATATAATTCCACACCATTGCCATCCGGATCATCCAAATAAATTGCTTCAGAACTGCCTCTTCAGGTGAAAAGAAGTTTAAGGATAAGATGCGTAGGCAAATAAATAACCACAGGGAATATAATCATTACAAAACATAAATAAACCAAAGGTGGAAAACGTTTCTGTGGCTTGCTGCTTAAACCACGCACCCAGTTAATGTTCTCTTTTGGATCAGTAAGTAGGTAGGTCAATGGCAACACAATCCACGCAAGCGCTGTTTGCGCAAACCATGCAGTCGGCACATATCCAAGTTTCACAACCATCCAAAGAACCAATGCGGGTAAAAATATATGGAAGAGAGACAATGCTCTGAGATAAAGGGGCAACTTTGAATCAAACATATAATCAGTGAGCCCGCTGATATGCTTCCTTGTTATCAGTCTTACAAAGAAACTTATGTTCCAGAAAATTTCCGGGAGAAGTATACCAACAGCCATCATGCTTGCTAACAGCCCGCTCTCCAGCCAAACCGCAGGTACCATTACTATTAATGCAATATCGGAGAACCACAGAAAATTTCCCGGTCCGTATTTTTTAAAATAAATAACTATTGTAATGATTACAAAGATTGTGTAGCCAGGTTTTATCCACAGTGGAATCATATTCTTATGATTTAAAATGGTTTTGAATTATCATCAAAATCCCCAAAGCCTTTGTGCATAGGCATTTGCCGTTAGTCACTGTTTTATAAGGTTTAACAAACAAAAAAAATCGCCGTACTTACTGAATCTATACATTTGCCGCTACCTATAAATAAATCATCTATGCATTTTACAATGAAATCTTTAATGGCTGTGATTTGCCTTTTTTTTCTTGCAGTAAATATACATGCTCAAAAAGTTGACTTTACGGAATATGATCTCAGCAATGGGTTACATGTTATTCTTCACCAGGATAAATCAGCACCGGTGATAGCTGTTACAGTTTTTTATCATGTCGGCTCAAAAAATGAAGACACGAGTCGCACAGGCTTCGCACATTTTTTCGAGCACCTGTTATTTGAAGGCACTGAAAATATTAAGCGGGGTGAATATTCAAAAATCGTTTCCAGCAACGGTGGTCAGAACAATGCAACAACCTCGCAGGACAGAACTTTTTATTACGAATTATTTCCTTCAAATGATCTTGAACTTGGCTTGTGGCTTGAAAGTGAACGCATGATGCATCCCGTAATAAATGATACCGGTGTGAAAACACAGAATGAAGTGGTGAAAGAAGAAAAGCGTCAGCGAATAGATAATCAACCTTATGGTCATTTGGTGGAAGAAGTTTTTAAACGTTTATTTACAGCACATCCTTACCGCTGGCAACCCATTGGTTCCATGGCTGATCTTGATGCGGCTAAGCTGGATGAGTTTAAAGCTTTCTTTAAAAAATATTATGTGCCCAACAATGCAGCATTGAGCATTGCAGGCGATATTGATATTGCAAAAACAAAAGAATTGGTTGCCGCATATTTTAACGATATTCCGAAAGGCGCCCCTATTACGCAACCTGATATTAAAGAAGCACCCGTTACAAAAGAAATTGTTGATTCTGCTTATGATGCCAACGTGCAAATACCCGCTATTGTTGCTTCATACCGCACACCGGGCATGGCAGCACATGATTCAAAAGTGCTTGATATGATCTCCGATTATTTATCAACGGGTGGCAGTTCAAAGCTGTATAAGAAAATGGTGGATGATAAAAAGAATGCTTTGCAGGTTGGCGCTTTTAATTATTCTCTTGAAGATTATGGCGCTTACATTACTTATGCATTGCCAAACAATAATGCTCCACTCGATACACTATTGAAAGATATTGATCAAGAAGTGGCAAAGCTGCAAAATGATCTTATCAGCGAACAGGATTATCAAAAACTTATTAACCAGTTTGAGAATGATTTTGTAAACAATAATGCACGCATGCTGGGCGTTGCGGGCAATCTTGCTGAGGGCTATGAATTTTATCACAACACAAATCATGTGAATGAAGAGCTGGATGAGTATAAAAAAATAACACGTGAAGAAATAAGAGATGTTGCTAAAAAGTACCTCAATAAAAATCAGCGTGTGGTGTTGTATTATTTGCCACAGGCATCCACTCAATAATCTCTCAATTCTATGACTTTGCTGACTCACTGACTTCCTGACTTTACTGACTTTTTTAAAAATCAAACAATGAAAAAAATATTGATATCAGTCATCGGCTCTTTACTTATGGTCAATGCGATGGCTCAAATAAAAATTGACAGAACAAAACAACCCAAGCCCGGTCCTGCCCCTGCAATTTCTTTTGCAGATCCTGTAATGTATAATCTGCCAAACGGAATAACAGTTTTGGTAGTAGAGAATCATAAACTGCCCAAGGTAACAGCAACTTATTATATTGATTATGGTCCTGTAACAGAAGGCAACAAAGCAGGCACATTAACCATGATGGGACAAATGCTTAGTGAAGGCACTACTACGATGAGCAAAGCTGAGTTTGATGAAGCAGTTGACAGGATGGGTGCGGATGTTAGTCTTGATGCAAGCGGAGGCAGTGCATCAGCGCTTACAAGATATTTTGATAAAGCTTTTATACTAATGACAGAAGCTTTACGTAAACCTGCTTTTCCAAAGGAATCTTTTGACAAAATAAAATCACTTACACTTACAGATTTAAAGTCAAATGAAAAAAATGCAAAAGCAATTTCAGGAAGAGTGGTGAATGCATTAACCTATGGGCCCGATCATCCAAACGGCGAGTTTGAATCAGAACAAACCATTAATAATATTACATTGGATGATATAAAGAATGTTTATGCCAAATACATCACACCTTCACGCGGCTACTTAACATTTGTAGGAGATATTAAACCAAAGCAGGCTAAAGAGCTTGCAGAGAAAGCATTTGGCAACTGGAAAGGTGCATCACTCACATTACCGAAATTAAATGAAGTAAATAATCCTGCTAAAACAGAAGTGGATCTTGTTGATGTACCCAATGCTGTTCAAAGCGAATTAACGGTTATCAATCTTGTTGATTTGCCCATGAGCAGTCCTGATTATTTTTCAGTTTTATTAGCCAACGAAATATTAGGCGGCAATGCAGATGCAAGGCTGTTCATGAATCTTCGTGAAAAGCATGCATTTACTTATGGTTCTTATTCAGGCATCAGCGCCGGTCGCTGGCAAACAACATTCAGTGCAACGGCTTCTGTGCGTAATGAAAAAGCTGATAGTGCTGTAGCAGAAATCTTGAAGGAAATTAATCGTATACGTACAGAAAAAGTAAGTGATGAAGAATTGAAAGATGCAAAAGCTATGTACAACGGCAATTTTGCATTAAGTCTTGAGAGCCCTGCACGCACTGCAACCTTTGCAAGAAATATTCTTATAAATAATTTACCCAAGGATTTTTACAGAACTTATTTGCAAAAGATAAATGCAGTAACTATTGATGATGTGCAGCATGCTGCGCAGAATTATTTTAATTACAACAGCACACGTGTAATAGTGGTAGGCAAAGCAGAAGCAGTGAAACCGAACCTGGCAAAATTGGGATACGATATAAAGATGTATGACAAGCTTGCAAAACCTGTTGAAGCAAAAACCGCAGCAGCAGTGAATATGAGCGCCGACAAAATTATTGCCAAATATATTTCAGCAGTTGGCGGTGAAGAAGAAATAAAGAAAATTAATTCTATACTGATGACCGGCGAAATGAGTATGCAGGGAAATAAGCTAAGTGTAACACAAAAAATAATGACACCCAATCTTCAGTTAATGGATATAAGCATGAGCGGGCAATCTGTAATGCACGAAGTATTTAATGGCACCGACGGCTATCAAATACAAATGGGTAATAAACAGGAACTTTCTGAAGAAGAATTGGCTGAATATAAAGAAACAAAAGGAATTCATTCAGCAACTCTTTTATAAAACAGGTGGATACAAGCTTCAAGTGGCAGGCGTTGAAAAAGTTGGCGATAATGATGCTTATAAAATAAAAGTCACTTCACCTTCCGGCAGAACAAGCACGGAATATTATGATGCCACAACCGGCTATCTCGTTAAAGAAGATAAAACACAAAAAATAAACGGGCAGGAAATCCAGCAAACAGTTGAGCACAGTAATTACAAAAAGGCTGGCAATATAATAATACCTTTTACAAGTGAAATATCTGTCCAGTCTCCAATGGGTACGCAGGAGTATACAATTGAAATAAAAGATGTAAAGTTGAATGAAGGTGTAACAGCGGAGGATTTTAAGTAAGTATGTAAAGTAGTATAACGTATATAGGTAGGTAGAGTAGTATAAGGTGTATATAAAGTAGTATAAAGTATAAAAAGCAGCTTATGAATATGGCTGCTTTTTTATTTGTTGTGCAATAACGTAAATATATTTTTTCCGGCTTTGATTACTTTAATCGTCGCCTATTGCGTCGCACACTTTTAGCTTTCAAACTTTATTCCACAAGTTGGCGAGCAACTTGAATCAGTACAATTAAAATTTTTAAGAGAGACGGAAAAAAGTTTGCATAAAAAATTATATTTATTACATTTGATTTCAGAAGGTCAGGCCCGTAAGCTTGCTTTCTGAGCCAGGCGAAGTAGCTTCTACTTCGCTTTTTTATTTTTAACAGCAACTGTTGAAGAAATTTTCAAAGATGCAAATATTACTGCTGTTTGTTACGCTGCCTGAAGAACAGAATGTACAAGAGAGTGACACAGGGAACGATGCTATGAAAATGAAAAGTTTGTCCCAAAAAAATTATAATATTTAATAAAAAAGACTCTTAAAAATCAATACTCTTTTGTTTTTCTTAATTCTGATATCATCTAATTTTTTTATCAAAATTTATCTACGGGGTTTAGCGAAGCACAACCATCTTTTTTGTATCAGCTAATTTTCCATTTACAATAAGTGAATATTGATATGTAGCTGCTGCTAATTCTCCGCTTTGCAAAATAAATTGTCCGTTGCCTTTTGCAGATAGTGCAACAGATTTGATAAGCATTCCATTTGCATCGGTAATATTAATAATGGCATTACCTGCATCCTGTGGCACGTAGTATTTAATTGCAGTGGTTTGATTAAATGGATTTGGTGCATTTTGTTCAAGTCTTGCGGATTGATAATTTCCTTTCAATGTTATTGATTGGTTGCTTGTTGCTGAAGCATTTGTCTGTTTTTCAAGCTTGCTTAATCTTTCTATTATATCATTCAACTGTTGCTGTTGTTTTGTAATCACTGCATCTTTATCGTCATTCATTTTAGAAAGTTCCTGCACTGCTTTTACCAAAGGCATCACAAAATCCTGATAACGCAAACCATAATAATCTTTATCATTTTTTGGAGCATCTACGCCGCTGAAATCATATCCTAATCTTTTTGCCGTGGCTTCCACTTCCTGCGCTATAAATCCGGTATACACTATTTTACTTTTTTCGGCCAAAGCCTTTTTATTTGTTTCATCTGCTGCATCATTTGTTCCTGCAGTATTTCTCTGTATGCTCCGGCTCTTGTCAAAACTTTCTGCATCTATGTTATAAGTTACCGGTCGTAGTTGTTTAATAAAGGCGAGACCAGGAACATTTTCTTTTATATTCTTCTTAAATCTCCCATCAGATAAAGTAGTCCATCCCACTTGTCCACCAATACTTGTAACCCATGGGTTGCCAATCCTTACCTGGTTGCTGGCACTTACTGATGCATAATATCCCAAAGCCATGCTGTTTTGAATACCAGTAAAAGAACTGGAAGTGCTATATCCAACATAAGTACAGTAATCACTGGTTAGATAACCAGCATAAGTTCCTACTGCGGTATTATAATTTCCACTGGTATTAGCAGCAAGGCTGCCGTCTCCTACTGCAGTATTATGATGACCATTGTTACCAGATAAGGCACCATGTCCACATGCTGTATTTTGATAACCGGTGGTATTGCTGTACAAACTTGAATAGCCAATTGCTGTATTATAAGTGCCTGAGTTATTATAATACAAACTGCTATAACCAACCGCTGTATTATAATTCCCTGTGTTTGCAGAAAGAGCATCAGTACCAACTCCTGTTACAGCAAAGCCTGTATTTGCATTACCCGCATTTGGTCCTACAAATGTTCCTCCTGCTATGTTACTGATAAATTTATTGCCGTTGAGATAAATAAAATTTTTGAGATAAACATTTTTCCACTCCTTTCCCGGTGAACCTAAATTTAAAGTGCCATCTGTACCGGGAAGAAGATTGGTGTTTACAGCAGTAGGCGCAGCGAGATTGGATAAAGTTTTGTTGGCTTGTGTAAATGCAACAACTGTAAAAGAGAAAATGGAAACGCTTGTAAAAATAAATTTTTTCATGAGTAGTGTTTTTTGATTGTAAAGAATTGTCAAGGTATAATGATCGTATAAGAGTTTCCTAATAAAAGCAGTTGAATAGTATGCTTCTTAAAATAAAGCAGTTGATTTTTCATTTAGAGGGAAGGAAAAAGTTTTTATCAAAGTCATCAGATTGCATGCAAGAATCTCTTTTTATCAATGAATGTAACTTTTAAAAGAAGCATAGTAAGTTAATAACACAATTAACTATCCTTTGTTGAAAAACTATTTCATGACAGGATATAGCTTGTTGAGATTAATCACGCTGCTTTCGTGTTTTTTCACGTTGCATAAATAAAAAAGCCGGAACAAGCCCGGCATAATTAATCGCTGAATATTTTTTTTACAACCTTATAGTTTCCGGTAAATATTTTGCAATCAGCTCTTCATAATAAGGTTTCAATTCTTCTTTTACCGGTGGTGTGGGACTCTTTGAATACAGATCATAAGGATTAAATTTTCTTACCCATTCAAACATTTCACGGTCATGATCATCCAGCAAATGATCATAAGCCTGTTCACGATGCTGTGCATAGAAAGAATGATAACGAATCATGTACAAAGCAGGTTCAGGTAAATGATCTTTCACAATGTGATACAAATATTCATCATGACCCCAGCTCATGTGTACATTTTTTAAACCGCATCCGTATTCGTATATGCCATACTTTGTATTATAACGTTCGTCATAATTATCGGGATTATCTTTAAAAAATTCAGGGTACACAATTTTGTCTGAGAACTTACAACCCACAGGGAACGTATCTCCTACCACAGCCCATTGCGGCTCACCAAACAAACACAATACTTTACCCATGTCGTGTATGAAACCTGTAAGCACAAACCAGTCAGGATGCCCGTCTGCACGAATTGCTTCTGCAGTTTGCAATAAGTGTTGCAACTGGTCGAGTTCAATATCGGGATCAGAATCATCCACCAGTGTATTTAAAAATTCCATTGCATCCCACACCCGCATTTCTTTGCGATTGAACTGCAAAAATTCTTTTTCTTTTTCACGCACAAAATCATAAGTCTGGTATTTATGATTCAGCCTGTAAAATTCACGCACCGTATCCCTGCCGGGATTATCATAATTACGATATTCTTCTTTAGCCTTTGCGGGTTTGCCTGCTTCAGGATATCTTTCCAGCACATCATCCTCCCATTGCTCAATGGTTTGCAACGGATTTATTTCTTCAGTTGAAAACATAGTATGTTCTTTCATGACTTGTGATTTTAAGAAATATAAATTTACAAATTTTAAATAGTATATGATTTTTTTGTTACCGGCATCAATGCTTCATGGCATCTTCGTTGTGTCACTCTCTTATACTGCATTTCTTTACTCATCATTTGAAGCAAGATAATCTCTTACTGAAAAAATAAAGTGTACAAGAGCCCGCCTTAGGCAGAACAGAAGAATCATAGCAGCAATATTGTTTGGTTCATAAAAATTATCTCCTACCAAAACACTGTATACAACGCCGTTAATATTCCAATAATAATCACAGAGCCAATAATAAACGGTGTTGAACTGCGGAACATGTTTGTATCAATTATTAATGCTTTATGATGCTCCTGACCTTTTTTATCAAGCAAACTGATAATGATAATCAGTGCTACCAATATTACAAACACAATGCTCATGCGGTCGAGAAAGGGATAATCGGGAAAGGCACCCTTTGTCCATGTTGGTAAGAATTTGAGAATCGTTGAAAGTGGTATGGTTAATAATGCAGACACCAATGCAGCATTTGCAGTTGTGCGTTTCCAAAAAAATCCAAGAAGAAAAATTGCAAACACACCGGGTGAAATAAACCCAACATATTCCTGTATAAATTGATAAGCCTGGTCTAAATTTTTTAATGCAGGTGCAACAAGACTTGCAAGTATCATTGCAACAATTACGGTAATGCGCCCAACTTTTACAATTTGTTTTTCACTCGCTTCTTTGTGAAAATATTTTTTGTAAAAATCAAGGGAGAAAATAGTAGCGATACTATTTGTTTTACCTGCTAAGGATGCAACTATTGCAGCAGTAAGCGCTGCAAATGCGACCTTTCAAGCCAGCAGGTAAAAGATTCATGAGTGTTGGATAAGCATGATCTGGTTTTACAACATTACCTGGATCAATCATCTCCTGGTGAAACATTCCGTTTTGATACATTACAAACATGGTAATACCCGGTATCACTACAATTACCGGCACCAGCAATTTTAAAAATGCGGCAAATAAAATTCCGCTGCGCGCCGTTTTTAAATTTGCTCCCAAAGCACGTTGTGTAATATATTGATTGCATCCCCAGTAATTAAGATTATTGATCCACATGCCTCCAATCAAGACAGATAAACCAGGCAAGTCTTTATAGTAAGGATTTGATTTATCAAATATCATATGAAAATGTGAGGGAGCTTTTTCACGAATGATACTAAGACCTTTTAAAATATCACCGCCATATCCAAAATGTTCGCTTACCAAACTAAGGGCAAGATAAGTTGTAACAAGCCCCCCCATAATAAGTACCGCAACCTGTATCACATCAGTGTAACCAATCACCTTCATGCCACCAAGCGTTACAATGATAGAAAAAATTCCAAGCCCAATCATACACCATTCAAAACTTATCTCTGAAATAGAAGAAACAGCAAGTGCGCCTAAATATATAATTGATGTAAGATTTACAAACACATATACCAGCAACCAGAATACAGCCATAATAGTGCTCACCGTATCATTATACCGCTGTGATAAAAATTGCGGCATGGTATAAATTTTATTCTTCAGATAAACGGGAATAAAAAAAACAGCAACGATGATAAGTGTTGCTGCAGCCATCCATTCATAAGTGGAAATGGCAAGTCCCAATGCAAAGCCTGAGCCCGACATGCCTATAAAATGTTCTGCGGAAATATTGGAAGCAATCAGCGATGCGCCAATAGCCCACCATGTAAGTGCACCTTCTGCAAGAAAAAAATCTTTTGAATCTGTAACCTTTTTTTTCTTGCGCTTATAGATAAAATATCCATAACCGGATACTGCAATAAAATAAATAAGGAATACAATGTAATCGGCGGATTGCAATCGGTTCATAACATGAAATAAAGGAAAAAATTCAAGAAGAAAAACTAAAGAAGAAGGAACTTATTTGAAGAGATTTTTTGCAGCACCGTTTTTGTATAAATCCCTCCTACCGCGGAAGGACAAGCTGAAGAAAGCTGAAAAGCTGAAGAATAAATTTTCACGTAATTTAAAAACCAAACTTGTCGTACCGGGGAATGGGCATCTGCTTCGCACTGATGAACAGAATTACCTTTAGAGGAAGAGTCCCGTACGTGCGGGAAGAAAAGTTTAATCGTAGCAGGATAGTTTAGCCCAAAAATATTTCTCTTACTTTTTCCAAAATGCATTTATACGTTGCTGTGCATTCTCTCTCACACTTAGGTAATAAAAATTGTAGTCAGCGATATGGTAATTGGGCGACTTGTATATAATAGTACCAAAAAAATGAGGCTTCTCTGTCCACAATACACCTTCATGTATCTGCGCACCTGCAACCTGTGACAATACCTTGTTGAATTTATACAACACGGCTCCTTTATTTTCGTAGCGTGACGCTTTTGATTTTGAAGAATCCCATGTGAGTGGATTGGTAACAACAGCAGTAAATTTTTCTTTTTGAACAAACGGGTGCTCATAACCTTCCCTGAATGTGCGCCAACTGCACATACAACCTGTTTGATAAGGAGTGCTGCACACAGGTATTGATGTAAAATAGCCAGGCTCAACAGGCATTCCAACGAGATAAGCAACAATTAATTTGTTTTGCAAAAGTTGTCCGTCAAAAAATTCTTTTATCAACCGTTTTGCATGGGTTGTGCCCTGGCTATGTGATGCTATGATGATGGGTCTCCCGTTATTATAATGCTGCAGGTAATATTCAAATGCAGCTTTTACGTCTTCATATGCTTTGTCAAATGCTGCCTGTGCAGCAGCACTGTCTGATGTAAAATAGGCACTAATATTTGCCTGCCTGTAACGAGGCGCAAACACACGGCCTGCTTCATTAAAAATACTTGCCTGGTAAAGAATGGAAGAGTAATCAGTTTTCCTGTTAATGGCGGAATCATCAATGGGAGCATTATAACCAAAGGGCATTGTTCTGTCGGTATAAGATGTGGGATAAACAAAGAAAACATCTACTGTCGAATCGGGATGATAATTTTTTTTCAATGATTCAGGCAAGCTGTCAGAAGGATCATGTTTCCATGGATGTGCCGCCCAAAAATTTAAACTGCCATAATCAGGAATGCCCGATGATGTTTTGAAATTATAATTTGTATCAACAATATTCTTATTTACAGAACAAGAAATAGTGAATGTAGTTAGCAATAAAAAGAAAATTATATTGTTTATCTGCTGCCTCATTTTTTGTCAAAACCAATTTTCACTTTCACATAATGAACTAAAGCCTGCAATTATTATTCAGACAGATTATACATAGCCATTAGTTTAAGCAATACGCCATTTGTCCAGCCAAAACCGTCCTGCGATGGATATTCACCACCACCAGCCTCAAGATGCGTATCTGCTACATTGTATTTCTCCATCAGCTTGCCTGTGGATTTATATACTTTTATATTTAATTGCACCCAGCGCGTTGCCGCCTCTTTTGCTGCATCTTTTAATCCATAATTATCCAAACCCTTGATAGCAATATATTGCAGCGGCGCCCATCCATTGGGTGCATCCCATTGTTGTCCGCTGCTTTTTAAAGTTGTAGTCAATCCGCCTGCTTTTAAAAAGTCTTTCTGCAATTCTTCGCCCAGCCCTTTTGCAATATCCTGCGGCGCAACATTTAAAAATAACGGCGTGATGCCGGCAATTGTTTTTTCTGTGCTTAAACTTTTTTGGGAAATGTTATAATCGTAATACCAGTTATCATTTTTATTGAAGCAATATTTATTGATCGCCTGTTTTCTTTTTTCCGCAAGCTGATTATAATAATTCCGCTGCAACAAATTTCCCGTTTCTTTGTAAGCCTTTGCCAGTGTAAGTTCCAAATGATACAGCAAACAATTAAGATCAACAGCCACAAGATTGGTTACCTGTATGGAAGAAAGATTTTGACCATCTGCAAACCAGCGTGTACTAAAATCCCAGCCGCTTTCTGCGCAACTGCGTAAATTTCTGTACAACATTTTTTTGTGGACGCCATAATTTATCCCAAGTGTAGAATCTTCATTAAATGACTCCTGTCTCGGGCGTGCACTTTGATCATAGTAACGGTTTAAAATACCACCTTCAGGCATATGCACCACATGTTTTGTTGGGGCTGTTTTATCCATCCAGTAATCATATTCCTTTTGCAAAGCGTCTTTATACAATGCATATACCATATTGCCGTTTTTTTCTGCAAGCAATTCAAGCATCATAGAAAAGTAAGGAGGCTGTGAACGGCTTAAATAATAAGTGCGGTTACCATTTGGAATATGCCCATACTGTGCAATTAGATAAGCAAAATTTTTCACCATATTCTCAATCATATCATAGCGATTGCTTTCCTGCAAACCAAGCATGGTAAAATAAGAATCCCAATAATAGATTTCGCGAAACCGACCACCCGGAACAATGTATGCATTGGGCAATGGCAAAAGTGAACTGCCGTTTACGGGTGTATCGGCATTCCGTTTTAATACATCCCACAAACGGTTAATATGTGTTTTTACATCTTCGCTTGTGTCAGTATGAAAATTGCTTGTGGGACTTTGCGGTACAATAAAATTTTCTTCAACAAATTGTTTCAACGAAAACTTTATTGCAGGATTTTTTACGATGGAAAGATAATCGGCTACAATTTTTTGGGGGTCATATTTGGGAATACAATCCGCAAATGTTTTATTGTCAGGGAAAATGCGGTTCATTTGTACATCGGTAAATAACCGGCCATAAATTTTATCAGGTGTATTCACAGGTTGTGCAGCACACATTATAAAAATTGAAAAAGAAAAAGGGAAAAGGAGTATTGATTTTTTCATATGAAGACATTTCTATTATCGAATGTAATCAAAAAAGCATCGTGCTGTGTAAATGCAGATGCTTTGGATGGAATCCTGCCTGTCGGCAGACAGGGATTATGGTACAAGCTGAGAATTAAATGATCTCGGGCTGAATATAATTTGCTGTATGAAGATTATAATATTTGAAGCAAGTCTTGCAGCAATGCATCTGTTGTGCATTCGCTTTTTCACCCCGTCTATAATCTGTTTTCAATACGGTCGCATGATATTGAATGATGTAATTTTTTATTTGCCCAAAAGAAATAAATTCGCTCAGTCAATTAGTGTTATAATATATGATTGCTTCATCTTTTATAATTTTTAGAAAGACTTTTTCTTGCAATATCCTTTGCAATTTTTTGTGCATCTGAGGCTATCTCCCGAATTTGTCCCGTTGGGCCTATCCAAAATCCACAGAAGTACAAGCCGTCTTTACCAAAATATTTTTGTTTATTGACACTTAGTTTTAAATCTTCAAAACGGCTTTTGTCAACATCAATAATTTCTGCGTTATCCCTGCTATATCCAATGGCTGCAACAATGGCATCAAAATCTTCTTGCCTGCCCTCTGAAAAATAAATGGTTTTGCCTTCGATGTAATCAATACCCCCATAAATATATATGTGCCCTTCCTGGATATGCTTTATTGTACCTATGTCCAGTACAGGAATATTTCTTTCTCTTTGAATTTGTTCGAACGGGCCATACGGCATTTTTTTAAGACCCAGCTTAGTAATATCACCAAACAACAGCCGAATCAAAGGAGCATTGATTGTATCAGCTATACGGGTCGGAAGGCGGCTCATTAATAAACTTAGCTCCAGTATAGGAATACCCAAAATATCACGAGGTATTACATTTACAGGGGAGCGTACTGCCATAGATGGAATTGCCTCCTGTTCGTATAAATCAATTGCAATTTCACAAGCTGAGTTTCCAAAGCCTACTACCAATACTTTTTGTCCTTTAAAATCTTTGCCTGTTTTATACCCGTAACTGTGCATAATCCTGCCTGTAAAAGTTTCCATTCCTTTAAAGCTGACAGGTTTGGGTTTGCCAAAAGGACCTGTAGCCATCACAACGTATTTCGATTTGAATGTTTCACTGGTTGTTTCAGTAATCCAATAATCACTTTCTTTCTTTATTGATTTTGCCTCGGTATTAAAAATCGGATTGATATTAAATTCCTTTTGATAATCTTCTAAATAGTCTACTACTTGCTGGCGTGAAGGATAACGTGGTATTGTGTTGTCAAATTTTTTATACGGCAAATTTGAAACCCTCTTGTTGGTGTGGAGATGCAGGCGGTCATAATGATTACGCCAGGGCGCAGCAACCTGTGATTGTTTTTCAATAACAATATATTCGATGTGTTGAATTTGCAAAGAAGAAGCCGAAGCCAAACCTGAGATACTTGCGCCAACAACAAGTGCTTCTGTTTGTTTCATAATTAAAACATTATTATAGATTATGAACTTACCACTAATGTTCAGGTATTTGCGATGGTAGGCATCAGCATTCCGTCACATCTGTACCGAAGTTGATTTTTATTTTATTGTTGTGTCAAAGGCATCCCTTTGGGAAAGATAAGATTTGTCGCTGATTTATAACATTAAGCCCGAATTGAAGCTAAATAAAGATTTGCTGACGATTGCTTTAATGGTCGAGTAGACCAAAGCATTGCAGCTTTAGCCGCTCACAGAACCGTACGTGAAAGTCTCCCTTCATACGGCTCTTGTTATTCAGTCAATATGTAATTCCTTTTTGCCAGTGAACAAACAACTTCGTATTTGCTT
>WNGE01003597.1_pt1 | contig 19991 bp, 15 predicted proteins | sample 5400651 | NCBI WGS metagenome assembly WNGE01 (sample SAMN13153370, study PRJNA577476) | soil metagenome | isolation source: 60 cm soil or saprolite under grassland replicate 2 | place: USA:California | collected 2016-06-15
GCCTATAACGCCAACTTCAGTAACTTTGCCTTTGAAGTACAGTTGAGCGTTATCCAGGGCGATTGCGGCGGCATAATTTTCCGCTCCAATGCGCCCAGATTTTATTTCTTCAGAATCTGCCAATACGGGAGTTATGCCCTCTACAAGTATGTGAGCAATTCAGGTAGTACCTCCACGACCTTGCGCCAAGGCTCGAGCTCAGCCATTAATACCGGCCCGGGCCAGTCTAACCGTATCGCGGTCTTAGCAAACGACAGCACCATCACCTTATATGTAAACAGCCAGCGCATCGATAGCTTGACTGAGACTTCCTTCAGCCAGGGTCAAATTGGCCTCGTTGCATCCGATACCGGCAGCACCGTGACCGAGGTAGCCTACAGCAACGTAAAGGTCTGGGCGTTATAAGCTAACATTTAAATCATTTTCCTACTAGAAATGCCAGAAGACTATTGGCTGCCGGACTCGTTGCTGCCAGGACCAGCTGCGCCACAAAGGTAATCACGATGAGGGCAGCTGTCGTCAGGGTAATTGAGGAGGTGAGGCCCATAGGCATCGTCAGGTGATCGGCCTTCACAGGAGCTTCGAAGAACATGGCCCTGACGACGCGGCCATAGTAGACCAGCGAGATGATGGTGTTGATCAGCGCCACGACTACCAGTATTGTGAGCCATTGACCCACGACTGTCTGGCCCTGGCTGATCAAAGACTGGCCCTCCCCCCAGGCGGCTACAAAGATAAATACCTTACTGATGAAGCCGGCCAGCGGTGGAATACCTGCCAGAGAGAGCAAGCAGAGAGCCGTACCTGTACTCAACAGCGGCGCGCGGCTGAATAAGCCGCGGAAATCCTCGATACGCTCTCCGCCCGTTGCATTCGCCAGAGCAATAATACCGGAAAAAGCTCCCAGATTTGTTATCACATACACGAAGATGAAGAACAAAACGGCCGCATTTCCACCGGGTTGATGGCTCCCCAGGCTGGCAATGAAACCAACCAGGATATAGCCGGCCTGCGCAATACTGGAATACGCCATCATGCGCTTGATGTTTGTCTGTACTGCCGCCACGACATTGCCCAAGGTCATGGTCAGAATGGCCACAATCGAGAGCATGACCACCAGTGGTACAAGGTTGACCTGTCCAAGACCGCCATCGATGAAGACACGGATCAGTGCCGCAAAGCCAGCCGCCTTGGAGCCCACCGAGAAAAAGGCTGTTGCCGGCGTCGGCGCTCCCTCGTAGATATCAGGCGCCCACATATGAAATGGTACCGCCGAGATTTTGAAGCCAAAGCCGGCCAGGATCAACACACCAGCCACCAGCTCAATCAGGTTGTCCTGGATAGAAATAATCACGTTACCGCTATGAATACCGTTCTTAATCAACGTGGCGATACCCATCAAATCCGTTGTTCCCGTCAGACCATAGAGGAGAGCAAAGCCATAGAGCAGAATAGCCGAAGACATAGCGCCCAGGAGTACGTACTTGACTGCTGCCTCCGCCGACTTCTCACTTGTGCGAATCAGGCCTGCCATCACATAGAGCGGAATGCTCGTCAGTTCAAGCGAGATGTAGATCGAGATAAGTTCGCCTGTACTCGCCATGAGCATCATACCCGTTACAGAGAGGAGCATGAGCGTATAAAATTCCCCGTCGGCCCTGACGTACTTGCCTACATAGCTGTAAGAGGCCGGGATCATCACGGCAGCAATCAAGAGAAAGACGATCTTGAAGAAGACAGCGTACTGGTCAACCACCAGCATGTTAAAGAAGGCATGGTGGGAAACCGAAAAATCTAGCGTCAGCGCCTGTGAGATAGCAAAAGCCGCCGGGATGATGAGCCCTACCAAGGCAACCGTCACCGTCACCTCGCGACGTTTGACGAACAGGTCGACCAGCAGCAGCGCCAGAGCCAGCAGTGCCAGGCTGAGCTCTGGCGATAGCAGATAGAGATCAGATAGATGAAACATACGAAACTCCTTAGCCTGACTTGTAATCCACTACGCGACGTACGTGCTGGATAAATCCGCACTCTACTGGCGATGCCTCCCTTGTGGCTAGTGCAAGGAGGGACCTCGACAGCTAATGCGAAGCCACCACGCGAATCGCATCCACTGTATGCGTCAGGACATGTGTCAGGCTGGGTGCAATCACATTTATGAGAAAAGTCGGATAGATGCCAACAACCACAATAACCGCCGCCAGCGTAAAGAGCGGAATGCTTTCGCGTAAGTTAGCATCGGGTAACCAGCTCCACCGCGTATTAAATGGACCATAGAAGACGCGCTTGAGCATCCAGAGCAGGTAGCCAGCAGTTAAGATCATGGTAAAGACAGAGATAATCGTTACTGCAGACAGGCTTTTGAAGCTGCCGGTAAAGGCCATGTACTCTGCCACGAAACCGGCCAGTCCGGGCAAACCAAGCGATGCCAGGCCGGCAAAAGTAAAGAGGGTCGCCAGCGTGGGCATGCGCTTAGCAACACCACCAAAGACCGCGATTTCGCGCGTGTGAGCGTGATCGTAGATCACACCAACACAGAAGAACAACATGCCCGTGATGATACCATGGCTGAACATCTGAACCGTTGCTCCGGTCAACGCGGCCATACCAAATGCATTGAGCGTCCCATGAGCAAGGTCAATAGAAGTAGCCGCCGCAGCCACACCCAGCAATACAATCCCCATGTGGCTCACACTGGAGTAGGCAATGAGCTTCTTCATGTCCGTCTGCACCAGGCAGATGCCAGCGCCATAGATGATATTGATCACCGCAAATATGGCCAGTGCAGGAGCAAAGTCATGCACTCCATACGGGAACAGGGTAAAACAGATGCGAATCAAGCCATATGCGCCCATTTTGAGCAGGATACCGGCCAGGATCACACTAACCTCGGTTGGGGCATCGGTGTGCGCATCTGGCAGCCAGGTATGGAACGGGAACATAGGTATCTTGATCGCAAAGGCCAGGAAAATCAGCAGGAAGGTGAGCAATTGAAGGCCCATCGTCACTCCTATCAGCGGAATCTGGACTGTACCGTTGAAGAAGTGGGTCGAGAAGTAAACCATGCTCGCGGTCGCCTGGCCGTGATTGCTAATATTGGTGAAGTAGAGCAATAAAATACCTATCAACATGAAGACGCTGCCGAAGAACGTGTACAGCAGGAATTTCCACGCCGAGTAGATACGCCCGGGCATGCCATGCTTCATCGTCTCGGTGCCCCAGATACCGATCAACAGGAACATGGGGGCCAGTTCGACTTCCCAGAAGAGAAAGAAGAGGAGCAAGTCAGCCGCCAGGAAGACACCCATGACGCCTGCTTCCAGAATCAGCATGAGCGCCATATATTCCTTGACACGCACCTTCTCCCAACCACCGATGACAGCCAGCACGGTCAATAAGGCATTAAGGATGACCATGGGCAAGCTCAATCCATCAATACCCAGGAAGTAGTCTATTTTGAACTCTACCGCACCGGTTTTCAAATCGATCCAAGGCAGGTCAATAGAATCGGCCAGGTGGTTGAGATTGCCAAATTGGTAACCAGTGGAGGCGATGCGAATGAATATTGCCATTGAAAGCACGAAGGTCGCCGCTGCAAATGCCAGCGCTATCCAGCGTGCAATCGACTTTGGAGTAGCCAGGACTGCCAGCGAGCCAATCACCGGCAGCAGGATAATCCAGGTGAGATCACTCGTAAATATCACTGTTCTATCCTCACTTCACAACTGTGGCCAGCACAAAGACCACTGCTGCCAGAACCGCGACGCCCCCAAAGAAACCGACCATGTAGGTTTGCACCCTGCCGGTCTCAACGTGGCGGACGTCGCGGCCCAGCGTCAGCACAAACTGGGCCGTGCCATTGACCAGGCCATCAACAACGTAGGTATCGAAGGCCTGCTCGATGTGCGATAGTCCAAGCACACCGTAGCGGATCAGCAGGTCGTAGAACTCGTCCACGTAGTATTTACGCAGCAGAATACGATGCAACACGCGCAGCACTGCATGGCTCTGCACATAAGCGTTGATCCTGGCAAATTCAAAACGGGTATACAGCGCGTAGGCCCAGGCGAAGCCGACCAGTGCTACTGCAACACCCAGCCATGTCTTCCAGTCACTCACAATGGTTAAGAAGTTCAGGCCTGGAGCACCCGGTGTGACATAGCTGAAGAAGCCAAACCAGTACCCTGCAATAACCGATGGAATAGCCAGCAGAATTAACGGAATAGTCATCGTCCTGGGAGACTCTTGCAGCCGCTCTTCGTGTTCGCCGCGATACGGTCCGCCCCACAATCCTCCGTAGTCGCCGCCCTTCCCGCCAAAGGCCAGAATATAGGCACGCAGCATATAGAAAGCGGTCAAACCGGCCGTCAAGAGCGTTATCACCCACAAGCCATAATTGCCATGTTCATAGGCCAGCCCGATAATGGTATCTTTACTATAGAAGCCAGCAAAGAAGGGAAAGCCACCGATCGAGAGCGTAGCAATCAACCATGTGATAGCAGTAATCGGCATCTTTGGACCAAGGCCGCCCATCAAACGCACATCCTGTACCTCTCTATGCATAGCATGGTGCAGTGCATGCAGCACGCTGCCAGCGCCCAGGAAGAGCAGCGCTTTGAAGAACGCATGCGTAAAGAGGTGGAACATACCAGGGCCAGGACCCAATTCGCCCCCTACGCCCAGACCTACGAACATATAGCCCAGCTGGCTGATGGTGGAGAAGGCCAGCACTCGCTTGAAGTCATACTGTACCAGGGCTATGGTTGCAGCAAAGATGGCGGTTATGCCGCCAATCCAGGCCACAACGCCAAAGGCCGCGGGGTTGGCGGCGGAGAAGAGCGGGAAGGTACGCGCAACCATGTACACGCCGGCAGCGACCATGGTTGCCGCGTGGATGAGTGCGCTGACCGGCGTTGGACCTTCCATGGCGGGTGGCAACCAGACATGCAGCGGCACCTGAGCTGACTTGCCTATCGCCCCGCAGAAAACCAGGATCATCGCCACGGTCAGCAGCCCTTTATCCATGTGTGGAACTCGAGCCGCTAATTCACTAAATGCGAAGGTACCCGTGCTCGCAAAAAGGATCATGATACCGATCATAAAGCCGACATCACCAACACGGTTTGTGATAAAGGCTTCAATGGCAGCGCTGGCAGGGGCGAGACGATTCTCGTTAGGCTTGGCCTTCTTATTGATCCAGAAGCCAATCAGCAGATAGGAGCTGAGACCGACCAGTTCCCAGCCAACGAACATCACAAGGAAATTCTCGGCAAAAGTGATATCCAGCATGGAGAAGGTGAAGAGCGAGAGGTAGGCGAAGAAACGCGCATACCCCGCCGAATTTTCCATGTAGCCCTGCGAATAGTAGTGCACAAGCAATGAGACCGTAGTAACTACCACCGTCATGGCAATGGCCAGGTTATCCAGGTGGAAAGCTACAGTGTAACTGGCCGTCGGCTGGCGCAGCCAATCATAGGAGAATAGCGTGATGCCTCCCGCTGGCAACGCAGGGGCGAGCGGAAGGACGCCAGCCGTAGTGAGCAGCAAGAGCCACGAGTAGAGACAGGCAAGACCTACAATGGCGATCCCAACGTAGCCGCTGACTTTCGCTCCCATAGTGAGCTCGGGGACTTTGGGGTCCTCCTCATCTTCCAGGACCTCTTCCTCGCCGTGCGGGCCACGCACCTTTAAGAACTGGTGGTCGCTGTCAGCTTCAGGATGTGTCTCACCCAAACCGATATCATCGTGAAACTCAACAACAGGGATATCACCGTGAGCCTCCGCGCTGTGTTCTTCAGGGATATTGCCGTGAGCCCCGGCGCCGTGTTCTGCAAGGGGAACCATCGCGTCCCCTTGCCCGGCGGTAGTGCGTGGACGGCTGAGTATATCCCAGACTCGCGTGCCGAAAACAATCACCGCAAAAGAGAAAAGCGGTGCAAGCAAGATCAGCCAGGAATATTGATACAAAGCCATGTTGTTCACCACTTCATTATATCGATTTCGCCAACATCTACCGAATCGAGCTTGCGATAGATGGCAATAATCATTGCCAGGGCTACCGCTGCCTCTGCCGCAGCTACAGTGATGATAAATATGGCGAAGATCTGACCAGTCAAGAGGGTAGCATACCTGGGAACGTTGTTAAAAAAGGAAAAGGCAACCAGGGTAATATTGACAGCGTTGAGCATAATCTCGATGCCCATCAAGACGGCAACGCCGTTGCGCTTGGCCAGTGCGCCGTAGAGTCCGATGCAAAAGAGTACTGCACCGAGTACCAGGAAATGGTTTAAAGTCAGTCCCATGCTTTATTCCTCCCTACCGATCACAATCGCGCCTACAATCGCCACTAACAGCACCAGCGACGCAATTTCAAACGGTAACACGTAGCTATAGGTAATGGGGCTATACAACAATTGACCAATGCGTACGACGTTGTTGATGCCGTTGGGCAACTGGCCTGAACCATTGCCTTCGTTGGCAACGGCATGAGGGCTGGCGGTCACGGCAAAGATGATGACCGCACCCACTAAGGTACTGATAATCACAGCCAGCCACCACTGCTTATTGGTCGGATTGCTGTTCAACTGGAGATTGCTTGTCCGTGTAAGCATGAGGGCAAACAGGATGAGGATGGAGACCGCACCTGTATAGATAAGGATTTGCACAATGGCGATGAATTCAGCGTTGAGCAGCAGGTAGATACCAGAAGCCATAGCAAAGAGTACTACCAGCGCTAACGCGCTATGTACAATATTGCGCATGCCTACCACAAGCAATGCCGAACCCACCAGTAAGATGGCTATGATCCAGAAAATGACGGTGGCTAGATCCATAGAAAAATACCTCCGGGCTATATTCGGATTTCAGTCTCACGTGAGAAGAAAGTAATGTATCCTGATTGATCGAGTGCCAGGTTTAGCTGTATTGTATAAACGTGCTAACCTGGACTCACCTGTGTCGATCTCGGTGCTGTCTTGCGTGTCTGCTATTCTATTTTTATTGTAGCATGCAAAGTGCGCATAAAGCACACTCACGTGACCCTTGTAGAATTCTAACAAAACCCGTCACAGGTGACAAGGGCAATCTGGCCTGGCAGCAGGGCTTTTCAACACACAAGAAAAATTTAACTACACTTAACACCTTAGTCTATGTTATAATTTGTTCGTAACCCTATCCAATCTTCATGAATATATGAAAAAAAGGCAATAAACCGATGACTATGACGCAAACAACCGTGGAAGTTAGTCCCTCCGGTGATCCACATTGCCCGCATTGTCAGGCTGTACTACCTCCACGTGCAACATTTTGCGCCTCCTGTGGAGAGCGCATCACTAAGAAAAATGCCGTTCCACTTTTACAAAATGAAACAGATATCGCAACTCGTTATCGTGTCACATCTCTTGTACGTCGCCGCCTCTACGTAAGCCTCTTCTTTGCTATCGATAACCAGCAACAACGCCCGGTTGCGCTCCGCGAGATCAATATCAGAAGCCTGGTCGATGATGCACGCGCAACTGCTTGCGAGGCAGTACAGCGCGAGTATGACCTGCTCCGACGCGAACAAATACCATCTATCATGCCGGTTATCGACCTGCGGCACTTCCAGGGTCATCTCTACGTCATCGCCGGTTGGCCAACAAATACCGGTGAAAAAACAGCAGTTACGCAACTCCAGACACTCCAGGATGTCCTTCAGAGCGGCATTGGTCTACCCAATTCGCAGCTAGCGCTCTCCTGGATAGAGCAGTTCTGTGCGTCATTGGACCATTTACACCGTCATCAAATCATCCTCGGTGATCTCGATCCACAGGCCCTCATTCTAGGTGGGAACAGTTACAACAGCGGCCTTGCACTTATGGTTTCCTGGCTGCCTGCCGCCATACGCAACTTGCTTCCTCCTACATCTGTCATAAGTAACACGACGAATTTTAGCGCACCTGAAGCCCTGCTTGGAAAACTCGAGCCTTGCTCGGACATTTACAGCCTCGGTGCGGTGCTCTATCTCCTGCTCACCGGCTTGCCCCCTGAAGAGCCTGCGCTTCGCATGCAGCACCGTTTACGTTCACCCAGCGAAATCAACTCAAAGATCAATAGCAGCCTGGATGAATTTGTCATGAAAGCACTGTCCATTGAGGCTTCAGAACGCTACCAGAACGCGATTGAAATGTCAGAAGCTCTGCAAAGTTTGCGCTCAGTTCAGGGTATCCGTAAGTGGTTACCTTCCTCCCAGACAGGGTCCCCTTACCACGGACGGCAGAAGACACCAGGAGATGAGAAAACGTCCATCGCAGGGGTTTCGCCTGCGGCTACCCCCTCAAACGAGACTAATACCCAGGAGCGTAAAATCGCAGAGATAGCCAATATCGATACTATCCTCGTTACACAGCTACCGAAAGCCAGTCCACCAGCCCGGCAAAGATCAAAAGCACCTGAGGGCAATCAACCAGCGCCAGCACTAGAAGAGACCCCGACTATCGTCGAGGGAAAGCTACAACGCGAGCCTGAAAGAGAGACATTTCTACGAGTCGATGAAATGCAGCCGTCTCCACCGGATTCTGCCAGCAAAGAGGCAAGCACACGAAGCTCTTTCGCCCAGGACTTCAAGAAGCGAGTTACAGGCATATTACCTGCAGTCCGCATAGCCGCATCATCAAAGGGACCGGCCAAAGTCATCACAAAGCCCGTCCCTACCCCTACTCCCGTCACTTTTGAACCACGATCTACAGCGTCCTCCGATAAAGATAGCTCATTGCTTAAACAACTGAAGCGGCTGATTCTTGGCGAGCAGAAGCACGGAACAGCGGCAGCAGCTATTATCGAAACACCACTGCGTGTGCAGCCCAATCAGTCCTATACCATTCGTATTCAGTTGATGGGTAGAAACGAACCAGGAAATCTACCCGGACTCCAGGGAGACGCCATACAACACGATGTAAAGAAAGGTGCACATGGATTGAGCGCACTCATAGAAGGAGCTCTTGTCTACATCGAGGTACGTTCTGCACTTTATCAGAGCTACGCCTTCATCGTGCAGCAAGCTGCCGTCTACATTCCAGCACAGGGTTACGCTGCCGAGATCACCATTCCTATGCAGCCACTTTCTAGCGGCCCAAGTGGAAGGCGTGATCGCCTGCATATCTTCTTCATGGATGAACTGCGCCGCCCCCTCTACGAAAAACCATTTGTGGTCGAACTCTTCATCTCCCACCTCGTCCAGCCGGGCCGCGAAGGTCATAATGTCCTCACCATCCCATTGTAAAGTGTATCTTTCAGGCCTGTAACATCATATTGAGGAGAAAGAAATTTTTTCTTAACATGATGCTGCGGTGAGCAGGGTGCAACCGTATTAAACAAAAAATTATCAAAGGTACACTTACGATGAAAAGAAAACGAACATTCTTGACAAAACTGCGCATCAATGGCGCTTACTACCTTATTGGGGCATTACTGTTGTTAGCAGGCGTACCGCTCTATCAATTGTTGGTACTTCTTCCCCAGGGGTACGCAGACGCACTCGCATCTGCCGGTAAAGGTTCTTTTTCCTCTTATGTGTTGTGGATCGGCCATCACCTCAGCCAATTTTTAGGATATCGCGCATTACTGGTTATTTCTTTTGCGGTTTTGCTCAGTCTACCCTTCACCCTCTTTCGCATTATTGTCGCCCAGGAAATACTGGGACAGGAAGAAGAGGGCATGGAAGAAGAGACTAAAGAGATAGAAAGCACAGAAACGCAAACCCCAGACGGCATGCCTGCATATGCCTGGCGTGGCAAAGGGTTCGCAGTGCTAGCGGCATGGTCCGGACTTTTGAGTATTATTCTCTACACACTCGGTACGTTGGCAAGTGCGGTTTACCTCGCTGTTGTGAGCAGTACATTCTCTGGACACACCCCAAACACCTCAACAGCCGGCAATTTTTCTACCAATGCCAGTGCGCTCAGTATCATTTCCAATACCATCGGTGGCGGGCTGCTCGCCCTGTCGTGTTTGTTCTTTGGAGCAATTATCGCCAGAAGGGGACTAAAGCTGTGGCCAGGGGTATGGGTTGCTTTTGGCTATACAGCGCTCGCTGTGGCTGCACTCCTGAGTGGCAGTGCGGTAGCAGTAGCCAGCGCACCCATGGAGGGCCAGGCAGTATTAACAACTCCTGCTATCCTGCTATTTGCTCTTTGGGTTCTCTGGTTCGCTATTATGCTTGTACGTTTAAAGGCAGAAGTTTAATAGAATAACTCAATCCCACGTCTGGCCATAGGAAGAGGACAGAGCTTCATAGCCGGACTTCCAGTAAAGTATCGCCTCCTGAAACTGTCCTAATTCTTCCAGCACCTGCGCCCACCGGCCATATAATTCAGCAATATCCCCATAGGATTGGGTCGGAGCAAGTTTGTCCTTTGCCTTCTTGAACCATTTGATCGTATCTTCTAACAGCTTCTCTCTTTGTTCCCCTTCAGCTCGTTGAGCCTCCGCGTGGGTCACCTTCCCGGTTACAAGATACGTTGAGCCAGTCAGTTGCCCATCCTTGTCCTGGAAACGTCCGATGATGTCTCGCGCTCGCTGGCAATAGCGTTTCGCTTCTTCCAGGCGACCCTCTGTCAGTCGCAGATTCGCCAGGGCAGCGCAGTTCACCATGATCATTCTGGTACTCTCACCGCTTGTAGCAACAGCAAGTGCCTCGGTGAAGTGATCTGAAGCTTGCCGGTAATCACCAAGCTGCGTGGAGATGTGCCCTAACAGATTATGCGTTACGCCTTCCATATGCTGGATCCCGCTCCGTTCATACAACTCCAAAGCTTTTTCGCCGGCAAGTTGGGCTTTGATCAAGTTTCCTGTACGGCGGTAGACATCACTTAATCCATAATAGATATTGCCCATAATCTCATCATCATCAATATGCAGGCAAAGCCTTAAAGCTAGTTCATAATGCTGGATCGCAGCGGCGTAGAGATTACGCATCACATGCGTCATGGCTAACCCATAGCGGGCTTTCACCTGCACAAGCGGCAGATGAATTCTTTTGTCTTGCAGTATCTTGAGACACTTCGTGTAGTGGCGCGCAGCGTCTTCATAGCGGGCAAGATTGACCGCAGTATCGCCCAGGCGGAGAAAGCATTGAGCAAGTCGCCCACGATCAAGAAGGTTCTCCTGGTCTCCTTCATCTTCTGCAAATTGAGAAAAAGGGGACAGCACACGGAAAGCATCCTCCCAGCGTTTCCCCAGGGTATAGCCCCAGGCAAGTAAATAGTCTACCTCTCGTTGCTGCTCCTGGTTCTCGGTACGAGTCGTCTCAAGGACCGCCAAAGCTTTATCACGTTGCCCTTCTTCAAGAAAGAGCCGTGCACGAAGTAACAACGTCTGGATTTCCTGGTTCTCAAACATGAGCTCAATACCCCCTGTCTAGGAAATAAAAATATGCACAAGTATAACATACTTGTGCATAGAGAGATAGTCTATTTAGCTGTGTTTTAAATTAAATTGAACAGGAGGAAATAAAATACTTCCCAAAAGACAACGGGATATCTTACTTCCCCGCCACCGCGCCCACAGAGTGGCGAGGAGATACCCGTCAAATACAGTATAACCTAATTGTCTTGTGTACACAAGTTAAGACAGTACAAAAGGGGTAATTTTTAGCAAAGTGCGTCGAGGGCTTCCCTCGACGCACTTTGTCTACTTGTCTACACCTGCTCAACGGAAGGGCCTTCCGCTTGATTTGTTGAAGGTGTGGAGGAAGCTGAAGGAGCTTGCTCCTGCTGTGAACCGGCCGCATAGATCATATCCGTCAAATCTTTACGAGCGCGCTCAATGATACTTCTCAGCCGCGCCAGGTGTTCAGGGTCCTGAAAGGACATCCTGCCGGCAATAGTCAGGAGGCGTACCACTTCCATAGCCTCGCTTTTCAAGGCCTGCATTTCCGGTGAGAAGCGATGCTGTCTGCCAAAACCACGTTGCCGCATCCAGGGTGGCCCTTCAAATTCCTGCTCATTCTTTTGCCGCTCGGCCAGAAGAGCACGACCAGCATCAGTAATGCTATAAACCTTCTTTCCCTCAACATCTTGTGAGGTCACAAAACCACGATCTTCCAACATCTGTAACGTGGGATAGATCGAACCAGGACTCGGTGTATAGAAGCCAGCAGACTTCTCTTCCAACGCTTTCATCATTTCATAGCCATACATAGGCCGCTCCTGTAACAGTTCGAGCAAGGCAAATTTTATATCTCCTCGCCCAAAGAAGCGGGGCCCTTCACCGCCTGGGCCACCTTGGCCAAACGGGCCACGAAAACGACGCAAACCAAAGAAGCGAGGTCCAAAACCACCATGACCAAATGGCCCTCGATGGCCAAACGGTCCATGGCCATGATGCCCTCCTGATAAATGCTGCCCCTGCCATTCTCTTTCCTGGCGTAACCAGGGAGGAGTCCAACCTTCCTCACCTGAACCTTGATACCCGTACGCAAAACGTCTTCCAAACATGTTATCTTTTCCTTTCTCTAGATCTTAACGATATATCGTTATCTATTACTAATAATAACGATATATCGTATTCTTGTCAAGTGTTTTGGATGGGAATTTTTTAGGACATGAAAAATTGCTTGCGGATAAGGAAGTCTCATGATAGACTATTTGGTGAAAATGACAAGTTCCCGCTTGAAGAGGATGGATATAGTGAAAGACGAAACCGAAATCAGCCACAGGAGAACTACCGTGCCAGGATCTTATCGTACCGGAGATAGCTTTGCAGGACGTCGTGTTGTAACTATTGGCGGTGGGTCTGGAACATTTTCTGTTCTTTCACATTTGAAAAAATATCCATTCAATATTACCGCTATCGTTACCATGTCAGACAGTGGCGGCAGCTCACGTATGCTTATGGACGAGTTTCACCGTCAATTACCGCTGGGAGATTTGCGCCAGTCACTGGTAGCATTAGCGCGCAATGGCGCTTTGTGGCGCGAAGTGTTTATGCACCGTTTTGAACGTCCGGACGAAGAAGATGGTCACCAGCAGCAAAGAGGGGTAAGGGGACATAGCCTTGGTAATCTTATTTTGAAAGGACTACAGGATATTAACAATGGTGATCTCTTGCTGGCCATAGAGGACGCACAGGAACTCCTGAATACAGCTGGGCGCGTCCTACCAGTAACCCTGGCTGAAACATCAATTTGCGCTGATCTCGAAGATGGCACCAGTATTTGTGGTGAGACCAATATTGATACGCGCGGAAACAACAATCTCAACGATCTCTCACCTATAAAGCAGCTACGCCTGCAACCACCAGATGCACCTGGCTGTCCCCAGTCTATAAGGGCCGTCCGGCGAGCCGATACAATCGTCATTGGTCCTGGTGACCTCTATACAAGCCTCATACCCAACTTACTTGTACCCGATATCGCCAGGGCAGTACGCGAATCAGATGCTGAAAAGGTGTACGTTTGCAACTTGATGACCAAACACGGTGAAACTGATGGGTATAAGGCTTCGGACTTCGTGAACGAAATTCATCGTTACTTAGGGGGCCGTGTGGATCGCGTCATCATAAACGATGGCCCCTTCCCAGCAGACCTCTTGAAGATGTATGCAGAGGAAAGAAGCGAACCGGTCATAGCGGATCGCGCACGCTTAACTCGTCTCGTTCCCAATATGACCATTGAGCATCTCAACCTGGAAGACGACAGGTTAGCTCGCCATGATCCTGAACGCCTGGTGAGAGCCATCTTCTCCGTTGACGATCTGTAGGCGCTTTCTTCCTTACTGCAAACCTCGAGCAATCTGCTCGAACTCTTCACGTGGGAAAGCCCTCATCGTTTGGGTACGTACACTCCCCTGCGCAATAGTACCAAGAATCAGGCGAGCCGCTGTCTGATCATCAGGAGCTTCTGTAATCACTATATAATCGTATTGCCCCATAACAAGATAGAACCCTATCAGTTTTCCTCCAGCATCTCTTGCAGCAGCATCAAACGCGTGCAAACGTTCCGGGGCATTTTTGACTTCCTTGATTCCTTGTTCAGTGAGATTGACCAGGCTAATATAGGTTGGCATATGTTATCCTCCCACTTCGTGTCGTAATACAACAGGTGGAGCTAACAGAGGTACACTATTATCATTGTACCCCCAACCATTAGAGGGTACAAGCTCAGCAAAGAGGTTATTCATGCTCTCCTATAGAAGAGCCGACCCTCACAAGCACCAGCCAGTAGCGCTAACAAGGAATATAGCATATGATGTTGTTCAACATTGGCGTTGAGAACAAAAAGCCCACTATTCAGGAGCAGATACGCCAGTACCGCTAAGACACTCCCAATCAATGGACGAGTAAACCAGGTTATTAATACGAAATTGGGCAGGTTTGTAGGATGATGCCGCCCCAGGCTAACAATACAACTGAGGCAGCCGCCAATGAGACCGTAGACCAGAACAAACCAGGGGATATCGAGTGGGGCAAAGCCGCCAGCAAATAGATTACTGGCAACCCCTAATCCTTGTAGTATTGCGAAAGTAAATACCGCCAGTAATGAGCATACCAGGTATAAGGCAAATATCACCATACCTGTATTACGCGGTTGAGATGGAGCCTTTCGCACTCCCGGGGCTGCCGCCAGCGTACGTCTTTCATCGAAGAAAACAGGTAGTGGCTCGGTGTTCTGTTCAACTGCTGTTCCAGGAGCTACAGGAACTGCAGGTTGTACACTTTCATGAGGAGCAATCAGGCCTCTCAGTTCATGGAGGTAATCGGCTGGCAGTTTCTGCTTCCTGGCAGTCTCCAGGAGACGTTGTGCATATATGGGATCGATAATCTGGCGCTCACGTGGCAGCAGGTGAAACTGATTGCGGGCAGTGGCTGAAGCAATATAGGTGATACACGTTATTTCGCGTCCACGATATGCCTCATGGACAGTCACAGATAAGCGCTCAAACAGACCATCGGGAGGGGCTGCCGAATGAATTCTGTCAAGTAGTGCAGGTTCATTATCAAGCTGTGCAGTCAGGCGACGCGGAACACGATACAATATACCCCACACCTCTGCCTCTCGCTTCCGGCTGGGCAGAATAGATGCTACTCCCGGGCCACCCCGAGAGCTAATCACGTCAAAGGTAAGCTCATAACCTTTCAAAACAGCTGGCCCATACAGCAAGGCGAGACCATCAAGCCGCTTCGAGCTATTCAAAATGGCTGAATCCATCTCCAGCCCGTATTCAAAAAGCCATAAAAATTCGCCAGATAGTTCTTCAGCCCGCTCCGAACGGCCGGGAAGAGGTGTAGCCTCTAGTGCACCCGGTGTTTCCTCTCCGCCCTGTTCGCTTTCTCCACATTCTTCCGGCAAAGGAGGAGCCGATGGAGCCTCTATTGGAAAAACCGATGTAGTTTCATGACCCGGCTGTTGTGTGGCTTGACTCTGGCTTGTATTGGGTCCAAATAGTCCAAAAGAGAGAGGTCTGGGAGTGCTGCTCCGCACGATAGGTGCGCCAGGCGCTACTTCTCCACTGATTCCACTCTCTTGCTGATCACGATCTCCATCCCCGCTATCCACTGCTACCCCCTTTCATCCAAAGATCCACAAATGTATGAACTTTCCATATACCAGGATAATGAGATCGCATCATTTCACCAAATATATAGGACTACTGGTACTTCAACGTCGATGCTACCTGTTTAATTTTCCTACGCCCCATCATGCCTTGCTCTGTAATGATCTTCGTCAGCAGGCGGGCCGGTGTATGGTCAAAGTAGAAATTACGTACTGTGACCCCCTCAATGGGATGCTCCAGAACCTCCTCAGCCTCTTTTTCCTCTAACTGCGCCAGGTCACCAGACCAGGAGCGCGGAGAAATTTTCAACGTCTCAGACAGTACATAAAAGGGCAGTTTATGCCCACGGGCCGCCCATGCCAGCAAAGCCGTACCAGCCTTATTTAACACATCGCCGTTTGCCAGGATGGTATCAGCTCCCACCACGACAGCATGGCACTGGGGCAGAAAAATATCGGCCTGCGCATCAGTAATCAGTGTGACGGCCATACCCTGCCTGGCTAATTGCACTGCCATATCCCGCCCCTCGTAACGGGGACGCCCTTCCAGCACAATGACGCGCTCAATTTGCGCCCTGCAAGCTACAAGCACATCTAATACAGTACCTGAAATACTAAGAGTCAGAAGTGTTCCCGTAAGCAGCGGACGAGCAAATTCCACAATGCGTTCCGTAGCATGATCGTAATCTTCTCGTAAACGGGCAGCTTCCTGTGCTATACCAGGAAGGCCCCCAGGCACATTGAGGATACGCCCTACTGCACCAGCAATGGCTGCCATGGCCGGTCGCGCCATGGCCAGTTTCTGTGCAGCGGTGCGCAAACGCTGCATGGACTGGTCTGGAGATAACGTCGTATCGGTTGCCAGATCATACAAAATGGAGATTGTCTCACGCACGAGCCAGCGCGATCCATGTTCACGATCATTGCTCACCTTTTCAATACGCTGTTCTATGCTTTCCACAGCATTAACTCCCATAATAAAATTGGCTTCTAAACATACCCACCAATTGGCCCTTGTACCTCCTGTTATTGGCCGGTTATACTATATTGGTATGAGCCAATCAGGAGAAAAAAATATGTCATCACAACTTCAGCCATTGCCATTATTCACAGCGTCCATCTGCGCACTCATCCAACTGGATAGAGCACAGAGTACTCCATTATACCAGCAAATCTGCGAAAAACTACGTGAAGCCATTCATTCAGGGCAGCTGGCAGAGGGTACGCGCTTACCCACCGAACGAGCGCTGGCCAAAGAACTAGGCGTCAACAGGACAACGGTCATGAATGCCTACAACCAGTTAGCCAGTGAAGGCTTGCTTGAAGGGCATGTCGGTAGGGGGACACTGGTAAAGCACAGCCAGTTCAATTATAACGACGATGGTTTTGCTTCCAATGGTCCCTCCTGGCTTTTCGGCCTCCATGCAGGCGAGCGCGAGATTTTAGGTTCAGATGCAGCTTTGTTAAGCGAACTAGCTGGGATGGGCGAAAGGCGGGACATTATCTCATTCGCGGCAGGTACTCCTGCATCTGACCTGCTTCCGGCCGAGATGCTCAGTAGCATCATGACTGACCACCTGTTGGGTTCGCGACAGCATGCCCTTGGCTATAGCCCTGTTGAAGGCTTACAAAGCCTGCGCCGCAGTATTGCCGCGTACATGCGCAAACGTGGTGTAGCAGTGAATGCCGAGCACATTCTCATCCTCTCCGGCTCGACACAAGGCATAGGACTTGTCAGCCGCTTCTTGCTCAATCCAGGAGACGAAGTTGTGGTTGAGGTACCAACCTATCTGGGGGCGATACAAACATTTCGCGCCCTCGGAGCTCGTGTTCTCGGCGTACCTATGGACAACGACGGCATGCGCGTCGATCTGCTTGAGTCGATCCTGGCACGCCACCGGCCCCGTTTAATTTATACGCTGCCCACCTTCCAAAATCCCACTGGCGTCGTCATGTCACCTGATCGCCGCCGCCGCTTACTTCTCCTGGCCAGGCGCTACCAGACACCCATCCTGGAAGACGACCCTTATGGCGCGGTCTACTTCGAAGAAGGAAAGCGGCCACAACCGCTGAAGTCACTCGATACGTATCAGCAAGTCTTGTACTTGAGCACCTTCTCCAAGATACTCGCTCCAGGCCTCCGTGTAGCATGGCTGGCCGCTCCTGAACCCATCATAGAACGGCTTTCACTACACAAACAAATCTTCGACCTGAACACGACCGCTCTTGGACAGTGGGCCGTATCAGAAATATTGCAACGCAATCTGGTGGACGATCACCTGGCCATGCTGCGCCAGCGTTATCAACATAAGCGGGATGTTATGCTGCAAGCCATTCAAACCCATTGGCCCGAAGGAGTGCGCGTCAACACACCCGGTGGAGGATTCCACCTCTGGTGCAGGTTACCAGGGGACATGCGTGCACGCACCTTGTTACGTGAAGCGACCAAAGAGCACGTAGCTTTCGTCATCGGCGAACCTTTTCATGTTGACGGAGGAGGCCAACAGCAATTCCGCCTCAGCTTTGCCTACCCGGAAGAAGAACGCATCGATGAAGGCATTCGACGCATAGGCCATGCCATGCAGCGTCTGATGGCTCGCCATTTCCAACGAGAAGAACACTTAGCAGTGCATGTTGAGCACATCCCAATGGTGTAGAAAAGGTAAGGTGCCAGGCAGTCTGAAAGAGGAGACCGTATTGTTTCTGCACCTGGAACCGCCAATCGTAGTAGGCTATAGGAGTTATATCGACCTGGTAACCTTTGATGTAATTGTTCCCAGCCTCCGCGATTGCTACAGCGCTTTTGGAGTACTGAACCAGCTCGGGAATATCCAGTACATGACAGATCAAATAGCTAATCCCAAGCCAAATGGATATAGCCGTCTTACCCTGGATTTGAACTTGCAAGCGCAAAACTTCTATACTCAGCGTCTAAAATGGTCTGATACCCATGCCCATCTCTGTAACATACAAATTGCAACTCATTTGATGCATACCCTTACATGGTATGGTTGCCTCTATCCGAGTTACTATCAACTACATGCAAAGCCACCTGAAAAAGAAAAAATAAAACCTCCAACATTGACACAAGTATGGAATAGCGAGGAAGGCAAAGCCCTTCTAGCTATCAACAAAGATCTTACAGATGAACGTATTCTGCCCGGCAGACAAACTCCTATTGTTGTCTATAACAAAAACCGCAAACCTGTTGCACTTCCCAAAGGAGCCACAGCGCTAGATTTTGCTTATAGACTTGATCGCTCGATCGGTGAACACGCAGTGTATGCTTTAGTTAATAACCGTAAAGCACCTCTATATCGTTTACTTGAAGCAGGCGATATTGTAGAGATTAGCACATCAAGCGAATTACAGGTACAAGATGCATGGCTACACGAAAACCATGCAACAACTCAAGCAGTGCGACGACAAATTAAGGATTCATTGAAGCGGCGTTTTCTTGATCGTAGAGGGTATGAATTGCTGTGCCAGGAATTGGAACGCTATCACTATTTGCTGCCTCCAGAAGCTCTCAATGAAGAATTAGATCTCCTGGTGAAGCAATTCTCTCTGGGAACTGTACAGGGATACCTTGAGCGGCTTGATACAGGAGAAGAGCTGCTCTACACCCCAAAGTGGGCAGCACAAGAAATCATGCAGCAGATTGCGGAACGTAATGAGCCATTATCAACAAGTATAGGCAGATCTAGCTGGGTTCCTGTGCTGGATATGCAACTAACGGGGAATAAAAGACTCTTTCGTCAACAACGTCTTTGCAATTTTTGTCAACCAACCTATCCGCGCGATGTAAAGATTATGGGGCGCTTGCGCAAACAAAGTGGCACTCTGGTTGTGCATAAAGAAAGCTGTCCTCATCTCATAGAGCATGGCACGGGACATCGGTCGACACTACTACCCATGACTTGGCAACTTCAACCCCCAGCATTTCGAGTAGCTTTCTTTATCATAGCGCAAGATCGTAAAGGGTTAGTTCTTGACCTTGCCAGGCAGCTACGGCAGCATCAATGCGATCTACTCTCTATCAATGCAGAGGCAAGTAACAAATCAGGAGAAGCTCGTATTCGCTTTACCATAGAGGCATATTCTGAAACAGAGGTGCTGGATATCTGGCAAGCATTGTACAAAATTGAGAATGTAACAAAAGCTGAAATCGATGCAGTTGCTACTTCCATACGCATTTATGATCGTATGCAGAAACTACGCAACCAGAAGGAAACTATTCCTGCTAAATCAGTGGTAGAACTTATTGAAGAAAAGTCTGCTCTGATAGAGGAACCGCGCAGTAGCATCCTGGACAATCCTTTTGACATTTCTCGACCTGCTACAGCTAAGATGTTCTTTGGTCGTTCTCTAGAAACCGAAACGATGCAGAGAGAACTCTGCGACAGCAAGCAAGGGAAAGCACTGATACTCTATGGCCCGCGCAGATCAGGTAAGTCGTCTA
>WNGE01003044.1_pt1 | contig 19988 bp, 17 predicted proteins | sample 5400651 | NCBI WGS metagenome assembly WNGE01 (sample SAMN13153370, study PRJNA577476) | soil metagenome | isolation source: 60 cm soil or saprolite under grassland replicate 2 | place: USA:California | collected 2016-06-15
CAGCGCTTCGCCCGCACCCGTAATGCGACCACCTATCGCGATTGGATTGGGAGGCAGCGAACAAATCGAAAAGCGGCATGAGTCGGTGCGATCTTCACATTCACTCTAAGTTTAGTGCGCGTTCGGAAGACTGGCTTTTCCGGCGGTTCGATTTTCCTGATAGCTGCACCGAGCCGGTCGATCTTTATAGGCAATTGCGCGAGCGCGGGATGGATTTTGTCACCATCACCGATCACGATTGTATTGACGGATGCCTGGCGATCGCGGACAAACCGCAGACTTTTATTAGCGAACAGGTTACCGCATATTTTCCACAAGATCCGTGTAAGGTTCATGTGCTGGCTTGGGGGATTACGCCAGCGCAGCACCAAGATATCTCGGTCTTCCGTAGCAACATTTTCGAGCTGCAAAAATACCTGGCGGAAAATCGAATTGCGCATGCCGTTGCCCACCCGCTTTACAGCGTCAACGGCATGCTCACGGCCGCGCATCTGGAACGGCTGATCCTTCTCTTCAAACATTTTGAAGGCATCAATGGCTTGCGCGATTCCCTGCTCAGCGATCTCGCGACCAAATTGCTGCGCGAACTGACGCCTGCAAAAATTGATGAGTTCGCCAATCGCCACGATCTCGCACCCACTCACCCCGAGCCGTGGAAAAAAATTCTCGTTGGCGGCTCCGATGATCATGGCGGAAAATTTTTCGCTTCCGCTTTTACCGAAACACCGAAGGCAAAAACGCCGCGGGAATTTCTCAGTTATATCACTGCTGGCCGCTGTCAGCCCAAAGGTCGCGCTGGAACGCCCCTCGCCCTTTCGCACGGATTCTACAACACGCTCTCCGGTTTCATTCAGGGACGTTTCCATGAAAAGCTGGGACCGAGCGCGGCGTTGCTCGAGCAAATGTTCTCCCGCTTCATGGAAGGGCGAGATCCGACGCAATTCACTCTCCGTGAGAAAGCCACCTTCGTTGCGCAGGGTGTGCTTTCCGGAAAGATTTTCGAGCTGGCTAAGCCGGCCAATGTCTCACTTTGGAACGAGCTCTCGCGCTATTTCGCCCGGCCTGAAGTGAAGGAAAAGATTGCGCGCGAAGTCGAAGTTGTCGCCGAACCGGAACGTCGCGCTTTTCTCCTCGCCAACATTGTATCGGAGCAACTAGCTTTTCGTTTTTTTCAAAGATTCGTACAGCAAGTGACGGGGGGAAACCTGATCGAGGGCATGCAAGCGCTCACGGCCATCGCGCCGCTTCTCGTTGTCCTGTCGCCCTACATCTACGGGTTTCACAGTCAGGCGCCCTCGCGCAAATGGTTGCGAGAAATTTTCCAGGAAATGACCGGCACCGTTCCGGAGAATTTGCGCAACACTAAACGCGCTTGGTTTACCGACACGCTCGAGGACGTGAACGGCGTCGCCACTACCATTCGCAAAATGACGGCAGCAGCGAAGAATGCGGGCGCCGACCTCACTGTCGTCACTTCGCGCAGCGAGATTCACATCACCGACATTCCTATCAAAAATTTCAAACCGATCGGCGAATTCGAGCTGCCTGAGTATGAGCTGCAAAAGCTTAGCTTCCCGCCAGTCCTGCGCATGCTCGATTACATTCAGCGCGAGGGATTCACTGAGATCATTATCAGCACGCCGGGACCGATCGGGTTGACCGCATTGGCAGCGGGGAAAATGTTGAATCTGCAAACGAGCGGCATTTATCACACGGACTTTCCGCAATACATCCGCATTCTGACCGACGACAGTTTTCTTGAAAGTGTGGCCTGGCATTACATGCACTGGTTCTACGGCCAGCTCGATAGCGTCTTCGTCAACTCGGAGGAATATCGACGAAGCTGGATTGCGCGCGGGTTTGCGCCGGAAAAATTGAAAATTCTACCGCGTGGTCTGGATACGACGTTGTTCAGTCCGGAGCATCGCGATCCAACCTTTTGGCAAAAGTTCGGCGAACACAACGGTGCGGTTCATTTGCTTTACGTCGGCCGCATTTCGAAGGAGAAAGACCTCGATGTTCTAGCGCAAGCCTACCGGCAACTGCGCAGCGAAGGACTTCCCATTCAGCTCTATCTCGTCGGCGACGGCCCCTATTTGCAGGCATTGAACAAGGCGTTGCCCGAGGCAGTCTTCACCGGTTATTTGCGCGGCAAAGAACTCGCCGCCGCCTATGCTTCCGCTGATGTTTTTGTTTTCCCCAGCACGACTGACACCTTTGGAAACGTCGTCATCGAAGCGCAGGCTTCCGGCGTTCCAGTAATCGTCTCGGACACGGGCGGGCCGAAAGAACTGGTCGAAGCGAACGTCAACGGCGTGGTTACGAAATCGCACGATGTTGAAGATTTGGCCCGGGCCATCCGCGATTTAGTGAACGACAAACGCAAGCGCGATCAGATGTCACAGCAGGCGCGCCAGGCCGTGGTCGATCGTAGTTGGCCGGGCGCGTTTCGAAAATTCTGGGCCGCGACCGAAATCTAACAATTCATGGATAACTCGATCGTTCGCGCGACGCTGTTGCTGGCCGCGGGTATTTTTATTGGCTTGGTAATTGGCGTGACGATCTCGCCTGCGCATCGCTCCGATTCAACTGGTGCACAACCTGGTGGTGGTAGTTCGGCCGGGACCACGAACCGGAAGGCGAAATCAGGTTCACGTCTGGAATCGGAAATGGAACACCCCAACATCTTGCTTGGGGATATCATAACGGTTCCGTTTCAGGAATTGTACGGCGTGCTTTCCACGCTATCGCCGCAGCAGCTGGATGAGTTGGCCGCGCAATTGAAAAACTTACCCGCTGGCAAAGAAACGAATGCAAAGGTTGCTGCATTTTTTAGAGCCTGGGCGCATTTTGATTCCGTTGCGGCCTTGCGAGCAGCAGCGGGATTCAAAATTTCCGAGGCAAAAACGATCGCTGTCCAATCGGTAATCACGAGCGCCGATGCAGCTCAGGCAAAGGCTTTGGCCAAACAAATCCAGGAATGGCCGGCAGATGTCCTTACCCGTGAACAACGGAATGGCTTTCTGAATTCTTTGCTCGTGAAATGGTCCGACCTTGATCCAGTCGGCGCCGCAAAATTCTTCGATACCATGCAAATGGACGCGATGCGTTTCCATCCGGCCGCATCAGTTATTGCGCAAAATTGGGCTGCGATTGATCCATCGGCCGCAATCGAATGGGCGCGCGCCCATGGCGATACTCAAGGATTTCAAGGGGTAATGAACGGCGCGATCAATGGCTGGTGGTCAAAGGACCATGCAGCCGCGGAGCAGTACGTGGCGACGCGGGCGACTGATTCAGCGGGGCGTCAAATGGCTTCCACCTTGACCAGTTATATTTTTTCCAAAGATCCGGAGCGTGCCAAAGAATGGGTTGGTAAACTCTCGGATTTGGACACGCGCCGGCAGGCAGAACACGTCTTGGTTATTCAAATGGCGGTTAATGATCCACAGGGCGCGAGCGAATATGCAGCTACGCTTCCGGTCGATGTGCGCGAAGCGACACTGGGTGGCGCCATTAACTACTGGGCCGCCAGCGATCTCGCGGCCGCGGGCGAATGGATCAAGGGACTCAGCGGCTCGGCACGTGACGAGGCGGTCGGCACTTATACTTATAACTTGCTGCGAAAGGATCCTAACGCCGCAGCAGCATGGGCCGTGACTATTTCCGATCCGAAAATTCGCGATAAATCCCTCAATGGAATCGCAACCTTTTGGCTGAACAAGGATCCGGCCGCAGCCAGCGCGTGGATTCAAAACAGCGGTTTGTCCGCCGCAGACAAGAGACGTCTGTTGGCATTGGCTCCCGGCGGTTAAGGTGGATCGAGCAGTCCCTTGCTCGATGTTAAAGAATGTGCGGCGCAAGCCGCATTTATTTATAGCATCGCCCGGCGGAGCGGCCGATCCACCCTTTGAGCATTAGCAGGTATTCCTAGTCCCGAAAATTAGCGGACAAACAGCGAGTAAAGTGGCCCGCGTGGATTAAGCAGTTCGTGCTTGCGGTGCGAGACCGCGAGGTAGGCTTGCGATGTCCAAAGTAGAAATAAACATAGTCCAATTACTGTTAGACGACCGAACGTCACCGGTGGGATCATGCTCAAGTTCACAATCACGCGTCGCTTTGTCACCTCGACGGCAAAGAGCGCAATGAGAAAAACGGCTACGGCGAGAAATGGAAACGCGAGCCAATTGAAATAAATTGCGCCGCCAAAATCGCCGTTAAGCAACAAATGCAATGCGCGTGTCATCCCGCAGAAAATGCACGGCAAGCCCGTGATCGCGCCACACGAGGTATGAAACGGTAGCCATCTTCCCGCGACCACGGGATCGATCCATCGCAGGATCAGGAGAACAGCGGTCGCCCCGAGGATGAATGTCAGACGGGCCGCCAGATGACGTGAATCTTTCTCCGAGTCGTCTCGATAATCCGCGGCCCGGCTTAAAAAAATGCTGACCTCCGGCCCGTGATCTCCGACCTCTGATATGTTGTTAGCCAACGCCTTCATATTTGTGGGGGCGGTGACTCGGGCGGCTCATCGGCCGAACGCTCCGGTGGATTCGGCGATTCCGGCGGACTTTGCGGGGCTGGCGAAATCGTTTCCTGAGTTGGCGCAATCGGCGAGGCTGGAACGATCATTTGCACTGGCGGCGAAGTAGTCATCTCCGGAATCGGGATTTTTCCCCACACATCCCAGTCGGACCCGAATTGGCGCAAGAAAAGAAGCGAAAAGGAGCGGAAGAAAACCGGAACAGGCAACACAATGACCGTGCCGATGTAAGGCAATGATGCCAGACAACAGGTCAGGCACGTCACCAAGCAACCCACCATGATCCATCCGATCCAAAGCGCGATCATGAATAGAATGAAGAGAATGAAAGGAGCCGGTTCATCGAGAACCAGTTGCAAGAGACCGCGGGCGGCCTCGCCTGGCGAACAGCGCCGCGCATACATCACCGGCGGCATGAAATAGGTGATCAGATTTACCACAACCGCGAATGCGACCCAAGCGAAGACGGCGATCGGCACAAGAACGAGCAGCGCCGGGGTGTTCGAGAGTTGGTAATTCCGCCACACCATGAGGGAACCGAAAACCAGTCCGGCTAACAATGCTACGACCGCAATCGAGGCGACCACCAGGACGATGAGAAAAAGGAAAAAGCGATTGCCCTCGCGGCGAAATTCGCGCCACGGTTCAGCAATCGCCGCGCGGTTTCGCACGATGCAATCGATGAAAATAAAACGTCCACGCGCCGCGATCCAAAGCCAGAGGATGAGAAACGTAAAAAAAACAATGACCAGAACCGCGATGAGGACCAAGAAGAACACGCCAGCATGGTCGATATTGAAGGACCTGAATTGGAATGTCGGCGCCTGCGCGTTTGAGCTATTCCAACCGCGGAAACTCCAGGGATTAATACTTCCGCCGCCACTGTTAAACCAACCGCTGAGAAAAGCGGCGAACCCAATAACGAGCCACTTTGTAATGTCGAACGGACGAAACAAGATTAATCTCGTTAGCTCGATAGCTTGATTGAAAGGCGCGAGAATTTCGATTTTGCGAGCCGGCCCGTTCATAAACGCATTTCAATCGCTTTTTCGGGCTCAACAAGCAAAACATTTTGTGACGTAGCTGGCCCCAGCTCGATGTAGCTGCCGCTGTCGCCAGCGGCGGGTCAGCCATTCTGCCGCCGGTGACGGCGGCAGCTACACCAAGAAGCTCAACCGGTGTGTTGCACTTCCATTCCCACGACGCAAACATCGTCGTCGAAGGATTTACGTTCGGAAAACTGCCGGACGTCGTTGATGACGCGGTCGAAAAATTCCTGGGCCCGCAGGGCGGCGTAACGAGCGACAGTAGTGTGCAGTTGCTCTTCCGTGAAGACCGTGCCGGAAGCATCTTCCACCTCGAATAAACCATCGGTGAAGAGCATGACACGATCGCCTTTTTTCATCGGACTGCTTGACGTGACGTAACTGGCGGTTGGAAAAATTCCAATGGCCGGACCGGGCCGCCCGTGGCCCTGAAGTTTCTGCGCAGCTCCATTTCCGTGCTGAATGTGAAGGGCGGACGGATGTCCGGCGTTAGCAAAACGCAATTGCGCACGCTCGACATCGGCCACGACATAAAAACAGGTCGCGAACATGGTGGTGTCGGCTTGTTTGAGAATGACGGCAAGAGCGCGATTGACCCGCGTGAGTAACTCGCCTGGATCGGCGGCGGCCTGCCCATGCTCTTCGACTAACCCTCGAATCATGCTGGTAATCAGAGCCGAACGCACCCCATGTCCCATCACATCGCAGATAAAAATGCCCACCGCCCTTTCTCCGATGGGAAAGACGTTGAAGAAATCGCCGCTGACGTCGCCGGTGGGAAAGTACAAACTGAGGAATCGTAAGGCGCTATCCTGAGCAGGGACGTGGGCGGGAACGGTCGGAAATTTTTGCGGCAAGAGGGCCAGCTGAAGCTCGCGCGCCATCTGAAGCTCTTCTTCCATTTGTTGATTCTTGGCGCGCAATTCGCGCGTGCGCTCCTGCACTTTGGTCTCGAGATGCGCATAAGGGCGAGGAGTTCGGCCTGAGCAATATTGCGCGCAGCTTCAGCGCGATCGATTCGTCCGCCGACCAGACTGGAAATCTGCGAAATAATCACCGCAATCAAAGCAGCGAAGACAACAGCGCAGAGCGCCGAGGTGACCGCCGGGTTGACATGTATGCGTGTCGGTAATGTCGCATTGATCCAGCCATTGATTAGCGCCGCTGCGGTAATCAGGGGCACAAACGCACGCAGCAATACCGCGCGAGTGGAGTCGCCGAGAAATGCTCGCAACGGCCATCCCGCCGCGCCCGCCGCCATCACAATGCCGGTCCCCGATAGAAAAAAGCCGCAAGCGGTGGAAAAGGCGACCGGAATGGTATGGCCGCCATAAAGCAATGGCGTTCCGTACCAGTAGCCAACGAGAACAACCACGCCGATAATAGTGGCGAGCGCGCCGAGAGGGCCTGCAAACTTTGCTGGTTGCTTCCCCGTAAGGGCGAGTAGCCCGGTCGAGATAAAAACGAAGTTTAGCGCAGTCATGGGCGCCATCCGCGCCGTCGGCACTGCCCCGAATAGTTCGGGATTACGCACGAACCAGGCGTCAATGCCGAAATGGAAACCACCAGAAATCTCGACCAATTTCCCGCACGCCATTGCGAGAACGAGTGAGGCGAAGGCTCGAGGCAGCCAGCGCGGCGCCGCGCTCAGCAAGTGCACAATCAGTCCAATGCCAATCAAGGAAAAGCAGAAGGCCGTGCTGGGCGCCATCGGAATATACTTGGCGCGAACGCTGGCCAGTAATGGCAATCCTGAAATCCAGCCGATGAATGTGAGCAGCCCCAACGCAATCGTGAGCGAAGCGCTGATCAAGGAGATAATGCGGAAACTTCGGCTTTCGCTTCGTCCTTCAGCCACGCCTTTAGTTTGCCGAAACACCGACATCTGTCCACGTTTGGCCGCTTCTAGTTAACTCCAAGACACACCCAAGTTGTTTGCGGTGGACGAATATATTTACAGACGTCTGCATCGGTACGGAAAAAAGCGGTGCGCGCAAAGTTAGGATGGAGAAAGGAAATTAGTATGACCAAATCCTTGATTGGTTTCGCATGCGCCAGCGCTCTCTGGCTGGCGGTCGCAAATGGTCAAGTCTCGACTGTGACCGGATCCGAGAGCACAGGCAAAATCACCGATTATACGCCGGATAGCGCGTTGGTCCTGGATACTGGATCAGGTGAACCAGTTCATTACAAGTTCGCCAGGAAAGTTACTTATGTAGATAAGGATGGACAGATAATCCAGGCGCCCGCTTTGACAAAAAATCTACGGGTCAAAGTTCATTACCTCAAACAAGGCGGGGACATGATCGTAGATAAGGTGACGTTGGCCGAGTAATTATAGAGGAGTGGCGACTGTTCCTTCCACCAAAGAATGAGGGACACGGCGGCAAGTGTCCCTCGAAGGTTTAATTTATCACTTTAGCAACTGTAGGGTGTATGCGTTAGGCGCCTCCGGGATAAAGGCGATGGCGTTTCATAGAAATGCCCTGCAATTTTAAAGGGTGCCGAAGTAGCGATCGCCGGCGTCGCCCAATCCGGGAACGATGTAACCAAACTCATTGAGCTCGGGATCGATCGCGGCGGAGTAGATCGGAATGTCTGGATGGACGCTTCGCAGTTGCTCAATTCCTATTTCACAGGCAACCACGCAAATAAATTGAATGCTGGTTGCGCCGTGGCTTTTCAAAAGCGTTGCGGCTTCTGTTGCGCTGCGGCCAGTGGCAAGCATCGGATCAAGCAATAGAACATGCGACTGCGCCAGCCCGGCGGGTAAACGACAATAATAATTGACCGGCCGCAAGGTAACTTCGTCGCGATAGAGCCCGATGTGGCCGATTTCGGCCTTGGGTACGACGCGCAACATTCCTTCGAGTAAGCCAAGGCCCGCACGCAAAATTGGCACGAACACGACCGGCTGGGCCAGGGTCGCGCCTGTCATCGGGGCAAGTGGAGTCTCAATTTCGGTCGCGAGCGTCGGCCAATGTTTCGACGCCTCGGTCAGAAGCAGGATGGCAATCTGCTCGAGCGCGCCACGAAATTCCACGGTCGCGGTTGTTTTATCGCGCAACACCGACATCTTGGCCGCGACAAGAGAATGCTTGAGCAAATGAACGTTACCGGCTGGACGCGCTTTATTCACCGCAATGATTTAAATCGCGCGGCCTTTGCCAGAGAAGCGAAATCGCGCACAACCGCCGCGCGAATTCACGACGAAAAAACACCAGAATGCAACGGCGTTATCCCATAGGTGCGGAAATTATCAGCGAAAACGAAACGCATTTTCGCGTCTGGGCGCCGAAGGCGAATGTACTGGAAGTAGTATTGGAGTCTTCCGCCGGCAGAAGCGCTGAGCGCACTTTTCATTCGCTGGCGCGAGAGCGGGATAGCTATTTTTCGGGAACAGTCAGCTGCGGCGCTGGCACGCATTACCGATTTCGGCTGAATGGATCGGAGGATTTTCATCCCGATCCGGCTTCACGTTTTCAGCCGGAAGGGCCACACGGCAGCTCGTATGTCGTCGATCCATTTGCTTTCAAATGGACGGATGCAAACTGGCGCGGCGTGAAATTACCCGGCCAGGTCATTTATGAATTCCACGTTGGCACATTTACCCCGGATGGAACATGGCGCGCCGCCGCGGAAAAACTCGAGCTGTTGAAGAGCGATGGCATCACCTTACTGGAGATGATGCCGATCGCCGATTTTCCCGGACGCTTCGGCTGGGGCTATGACGGTGTCGATCTGTTTGCACCGTCGCACCTCTACGGAACGCCGGAAGACTTGCGCGCATTCATTGATCGGGCACACGCGCTCGGGTTAGGCGTGATTCTCGATGTCGTCTATAACCACTTCGGGCCAGATGGAAATTACCTCGGTGTTTACTCGGACGACTACATGAATCGTGAGCGGGAAAACGAATGGGGTGAATCAATCAATTTCGACGGCAAGAATTGCGGGCCGGTTCGGGAGTTCTTCATCACCAATGGGCGCTACTGGATCGAGGAATTTCATTTCGACGGTTTTCGGTTTGATGCGACCCAAAGTATTCATGACAAATCGCCGGAATATATTGTGGGTGCTATGGGCCGTGCGGCGCGCCAGGCCGCGGGGAAGCGAACGATTCTTTTAATCGCCGAAAACGAAACGCAGGAGCCGAAACTGGTGCGGCTGCGCGAACAGGGCGGCGATGATCTCGATGCGGTGTGGAACGACGACTGGCACCACAGTGCGCAGGTGGCCTTGACCGGACGAAACGAAGCCTATTACAGCGATTACGCGGGCCGTCCGCAGGAATTTATTTCAGCGGCGAAATATGGCTACCTTTTTCAAGGGCAACCGTATTCTTGGCAGGAAGCGCCGCGCGGTTATCCGGCATTGGGACTTCCGCCGCAGACCTTTGTCACGTTCATCGACAATCACGATCAGGTCTCAAATTGTGCCTTCGGCGATCGTGCGCGCACACAAACTTCGCCCGGCCGCTACCGCGCGATGACCGCCCTTCTGCTGCTTGGCCCATGGACGCCGCTGCTTTTCCAAGGCCAGGAATTCGGCGCGACGACATCTTTTTGTTTTTTCAGTGACGTCGGCGACGACAAGTTAAAGGAAGCAGTGCGAAAAGGCCGGTTCGAATTTCTTGCGCAGTTTCCTTCGTCGGCACGCGAGGAAATACAAGCGCGAATCGGTGTTCCGCATGACCCACGGACCTTTGCGAGGAGCAAGCTCGATTGGAGTGAGCGGGAACGGAACGGATCGCTTTGCTATTTGCATCGCGATCTGCTTCGGTTGCGCCGAGAAGATTCGCGGCTGAGTCGACAAATCGTCGGCGGAGTAGATGGCTCGGTCCTGGGCACGGAAAGTTTTCTTCTGCGATTCTCGAGCGACCAAAACGATGATCGACTTTTAATTGTCAATTTCGGGCGACGTCAGCGTCTTGTGCCTGCGCCTGAACCGTTGCTCGCGCCGCCGTCTGGTTTCGAGTGGGAATTACTTTGGTCAAGCGAGTCAGCGCGCTACGACGGGCCGGGGACGGTCGATCTCGCAACGGAGGAGGAATGGATTTTGCCAGCGGAAGCCGCTTTCGTTTTGCGCCCGCGACTCCGCACAAAACCGCGCAAGCAACCGAAGAAACGTTAGAAGGATGCTAACCATCCATCGATCTGAAAGCGCCGATCTAACTGGGATAGGCGCCTGCCAAGTCGCCCAACTTACAAAAGCAAAATTTGCGACGGCTTGGAAAGCCGCCGCTCCCAATCAGAGAGCATTCCAATCTGCGTCAGATAATTTCTAACGGGTCCTAGACCTCCGCACCAGATGGCCTTCACCACCCGATCCCTGCTTTGGGACAAAGCGAGCCATTCGCGCGAACTGCTACTCTCGCGCGAGTGGCTCGTGACAAATGGACTCGGCGGGTTTGCTTCCGGAACCATCTCAGGCGCAATCACCCGCCGTTATCATGGTTTGCTCATCGCCGCACTGCCAGCGCCGCACGGTCGCATGGTGATGTGGAGTCACGTTTCTGAATTCTTGCGTTTCGCGGATGACGATGTCATCTCGCTCGGCGCCGAAGAACGTGCCGGCGGGCAACTCCAACTGGGCGCGGCTGATTTTTTGCACGAGTTCCGACTCGAAAATGGACTGCCGGTTTGGACTTATCGCGTGCGCGACCTCGTTCTCGAGAAACGCGTTCTGATGCTGCATTTGCAGAACACCGTTCACGTCATCTACCGTATCCTCGAAGGCCAAAAGTGCCCGCGGCTCGAGCTGCGACCCGCCTTTTTCTTCCGCCATTACGAGTCGCCGGTGAATGAAGGAATGCCCGCGCCTTATCGTTTGAGTGCGATTGAAGATCGCTATGAAATCAGCGCCCCTGACAGCGGCCTGCCTCCGTTGCGCATAAAACTGGCAAACGATCGCGCGCAATTCACGGTTTTGCCGCAAATCATTCACCAGGTCGTTTACCGTATCGAGCAGAGCCGCGGTTACGCTTATGAAGGTGTTCTCTGGAGCCCGGGATTTTTTCATGTCGATATGCAGGAGCGCAACATGGCTGCGATCATCGCTTCGACGGAAGCGTGGGGCATCATTAACGTTCTCGCGCCCGATGCCGCGATAGCGGCGGAAGAAGAACGGCGCGCGAAAATGCTGGACGATGCGCTACCGGAAGCGCGCCGTGGATTTCCGGCCGAGCTCGTTTTCGCCGGCGACCAGTTCATTATCACGCCGGCTGGTCGCGCCGAAGAAGCTGCTCGCGCGCATGCCGCTGGCGATGAGGTGCGAACGGTGATCGCCGGTTATCACTGGTTCACCGATTGGGGACGCGATACCATGATTTCGCTAGAAGGTCTCGCCCTCGTTACCGGGCGTTGTTTGGAAGCGGGATATATTTTGCGCACCTTCTCTCATTACGTTCGCGATGGACTCATCCCAAACATGTTTCCGGATGGAGAAAAAGAAGGGCTTTATCACACCGCCGACGCGACTCTATGGTTTTTTCACGCGCTTAGTCGTTACCTGCATTACACCGATGATCGGACCACTCTGCACCTGCTGCTGCCGGTCTTGATCGACATTGCGGAGCATCATTTGCGGGGCACTCGCTTCAACATTCATGTCGACCCGCGCGACGGTCTGCTCGCGCAAGGCACCGAAGGTTATCAACTAACGTGGATGGATGCGAAGATGGGCGACTGGGTGGTAACGCCGCGTCGCGGCAAAGCGGTCGAGATTAATGCGCTTTGGTATAATGCGCTCGAGCTACTTGCACGATGGTGTCGTGAGGAAGGGAATGTTCGGCATGCAGAAAAATACAGTGACGCGGCCAAGCGCGCGCACGCTTCATTCAATCAACGTTTTTGGTTCGCCGACGGCGGCTACCTATTCGACGTGGTCGATTGTAATGGCCAGAGCGGAACGATTGATTCTTCGTGCCGGCCAAACCAGATCTTCGCCATTTCCCTGGAACATACGGCGCTTGAGCAGTCACGTTGGTCATCTGTAGTCGAGGTCGTAGAAGAGAAACTGGTTACCTCGGTTGGGCTGCGTTCGCTTTCGCCTGATCATCCCGATTACAAGCCGATTTATTCGGGCGACCTCCGGTCGCGTGACGGCGCTTATCATCAAGGAACAGTCTGGGCCTGGTTGATCGGCCCATTCGTGGACGCCTGGTTAAAAGTACATCCCGAAGACAAGACCCGCGCCCGGAAATTTCTCGGAACCTTTCCTCAGCACCTCGACGACAACGGAGTCGGCACCATTAGCGAAGTGTTTGATGCGCGTGATCCGCATTTCGCCGGTGGTTGCATCGCACAAGCTTGGAGCGTGGCTGAAGTATTGCGAAGTTGGATTAAGACCGCGTAGAAAAGTACGTTCTCCGGAATCTTGTCGCCCGCGACAATCAAACGGATCGCGCGGCGCGAATTTATAGTAAATGGCAACGGCCGAGACAGCTGAGGAAATTTCCAAGAAACCCGAGGTCAGACAGGCCCTTTCGCAAACGACCGGCCCCAAACTGGGCGAGGAAAAGGTTAAGGCCGCAACAAAAGATAAATTCTGGTTTGTTACCCACGCCCTTTTGATCTTGGGCTGTGCCATTCTTTATTATCTCGTCGGATCGAAGCTGATTCCGGTGCCGCAAAACATCGTCGATCTCACACGGCGATTTCTCCGCGGCGCGGTGCTGGTTGTGATCGTGCTCGCGATTGCCAAAGCCATTTCCATCTATGCAATCGGGCGACTTGATGATGCCGCCACGCGTTTCACGCTGCGCCGGATCGAACATTTGCTCGTCGCCCTTGTCGTCGCCGTCATCGTCATCGGCGTTGTTTTCGTTAATTGGTACACCGCGTTGATCTCCGTTGGAATCGGCTCGGTCATCGTTGGCCTGGCCGTGCAAACGCCGATGACAAGTTTTCTCGGCTGGATCTACATCCTGGTCCGGCATCCCTATCGCGTGGGCGATCGTATTCAAATTGAGGATGCCACCGGTGATGTCATCGATGTTAGTTACCTCGACACCACCCTGTGGGAATTTGGCGGCAAATATCTTTCCACCGATCATCCCAGTGGCCGGATCATCAAATTTCCCAACTCAAAGGTCCTGAACACGATGGTGTTCAACTACTCGTGGCCGCTTTTCCCCTACATTTGGAATGAGATTAAATTCAACATCGCCTACAACAGTGATCTCGAGTTTGTGGCGCGAACAATGCAGAAAATCACCGCGGAAGAAATCGGCGAGGAAATGATGGAACGGGTTGGCGTTTTCCGCGATCTGCTCGCGAAAACACCGGTAGACGAGTTGGAAGTAAGAGAACACCCGCGCGTCATCTTTCGCGTCAGTGAAAACACCTGGTTGGAAGCGATCGTACGTTATCTCGTCCCGCCGCGCGAAGCGGGCTCAATCAAAACTCGGCTCCTTCCCAAACTTCTCGCCGCCCTCAATGCCGCGCCGAACCGAGTGATGTTTCCGAAAGGCGACGCGCGTTAGACGCCCCCTTGTAGCCGCGGTCGCTGGCCGCGGCTTTCGCTGAAAATTGAATACGCTATCCCCAGCGGCCGCGACCACAGAGTCAGTTGCGTATCGGCATTCGTGAGTCGATTACTTCCGCCCAATGAAGCTTTCTAGCGTTTGCCATCTCATTTCCAAACTCCTGTTTGGGAATGCCTGCTGGTTCGCAGGCTTTTGTTGTTTCTGCGTGTCTGCGCTCGCGGAGGAAGCGCCCAAGATTTTGCCGCTCATGTCAGCTCCCCCCAAAGCGCTCAGAGCAGAGAAAAAAGCACTCGTGGCCCTTCCCAACTACGACGAACTGACCGCCACTCGCCTCCAAATTTTTCTCGATAACAACGACTTCGGTCCGGGGAAAATCGACGGAGAAATGGGCGAATTTTTTCGCAAAGCGCTGCTCGCATACAAACGTGCACACCTCATGCCATTGCGCGGCACGGTCGATCAATGGCTGCTCGATCAAGTCCCGGAGACCTTCATGAATTATACTATTCCACCGGAAGCAGAGAATTTTGTCGGACCGACGGCGAGCAAACCGAGCGAGCAAGCGAAGTTGAAGGCGCTCAAGTATGGGTCGCTTCTCGAGTTCGTAGCGGAACGCTTCCATTCCGCGGAGGATTATCTGCGCAAACTAAATCGCCCGATGAATCTGGACGAGCTCAAGCCTGGCGACACGGTGAAGGTGCCGAATGTAGTACCGTTCAAGATCGAAGATCTGCACGAAGGTTTCGTCCCGCCGAATCCCGCGTTCGCTAACCGCATTGTCTACGTCGACACCAAAGAACGGTTCCTTCTCATTTACGAAAATAATCAACTCGTCGCGGAATTTCCGATCACTCCCGGTTCAACCAAACTCCCCGCGCCTATCGGCGTATGGAAAATTAACGGCATCGCGGTCTTGCCGGTCTTTCGTCACGATGAAGGTATTTTGAATTATGGAATCAAGAGCGATACCGCATTCATTTTGCCGGCCGGTCCGAATAATCCGGTCGGCATTTTGTGGATGGCACTAAGCAAGCCGCATGTCGGCATCCACGGCACTAATCAGCCTGAAACAATCGGCCGCGCTGCCAGTCACGGCTGCATCCGGACCGCAAACTGGGATGCCGCGCGGGTGAAGGAACTCGTGACCGTCGGTAACATTATTTCCATTTTTTGATTCCCTAGGAGACTCTTACCCTTCACCTCGGTTCTCTCCCTTCAGGCCGGGCGGACTGAGGCGTAGTGATCTAGCGGTGATTCTCTTGCCTCTCCCTTTCTCAAAGGGAGAGGATTAAGGTGAGGGATTTTTCGCCACTTCATTGTAAAGAACTGTTAGGCACAGAACACCAGCCAAATGAATTTCGCCCATAAACTGCGAAAGCTCTTTCATCCCGAGATTATCGGCAGCATGCGCGAGCACATCCATCGCGCGTTTCATCCGGTAAGCGCCCGCCGCTTACAGCGTGAGCTCGAAATGGATCCTTCGTGGGAAAAACTCCGCCGAAAATATCCGCGCGGAATAAAAGAGGTGCATCGCTTTGGCGACACCAAGTTTTGGATTAAACGCAACGTCGAACGCGCGCAGGATCTTTCCCTTGATCGCGGCCGGCGCCGTCACATTCTCGATCTCGGCTGCGGTCCCGGTTTCTTTCTTTATGTCGCCGAAAGACTCGGACACACAGGCGTTGGGTTGGACATCGACGAACAGGCAATTTTTCGTGACACCCTGCGACTTCTTAAGGTGAAACACGTGGTGCATTGCATTCGACCGCGCTTCCATTTGCCTGCGCCCGGAAAAAAATTCGACCTCCTCACCAGTTATCTCACTTGCTTCCATCGCCTCGAACGTCTCCGCGATGGAAACTGGCGCACCTGGTCAGCTGCGGAATGGCAATTCTTCATCGATGATGTTCGTGCCAACCAACTAAACAAAGGCGGAATGCTGTTGCTCGAATTTCATCCGCAAAAAAACGGTGAACTTTATCCGGCCGATGTCCGCGAATTATTCTTGAAAAATCGCGCGCGCGTTTTCCGCTCGAAGGTGTTCCTGAAATAATTTGATCTTATCCGGTCCGGGCGAACTCAAATACAATCCCCCGTCGCAAATCGCCGCCGCAATCTCAGCGGCACCGGTTCAGTGTGGCGAATTTCCTACGTGTGCGCGGCACCCGAACCACTAAGACTTTGCAGGAGCGATGGAATCAACGCAGCGAGGCCCTGCTGATGATCCGCCGCCGGATCGACTTTGCCGGTCGGTGTTAATTTGTCCACCACCTTCCGCAAAAATTCGGCCAGGAGGTTCGATGCCTGGTCAGGATCAATCCCCATTTTTGCCGCCAACGCTTTGACTTGGTCGGAACCCAGACATTTTTGAATTTGATCGCTGGAGATGGACTGGTTTTCGCCCATGCCGACCCAGGAGGCAAATGCGCCGCTGCAGCCGCTCTGTGAGAATTTATTGGCCAGGCCCTGCAATCCCCCGCTCTGCGTCAGGAGACCACCGAGAATCCCGACGAGCGAATTCGCTTCGCCGGAAGCATCAGTTTTTCCGCTAGCTGCACCGAGTATCGAGTCGAGAAGTCCCATAGTTTTATTGTCCTGTTAATTGTTGTTGTATGTTGGTCTTTTAGAAAAACGTATCCGCGGAACGTGCGCGGTGAAAGCGATATTTCCTGGTTAGATAAACGAACGCCGAGCGCTAAGTGTTGTGGTAAGACGAACGCTTGTGCGTCGTGTTATTTCAGCATCTCAACGTTTTAGCTTTTCAGCTTTTAAAAAGCTCGCGTCCACGTTGCGAGCTAGCTGTGCTACTCTTTCGCGACATGAATCCGGATAAGCTATTCGATTATCTCGACGGCAAACTTCCCGATCACGAACGCCGAGCGCTGGAGGAGCGACTAATGGGCGATGCGAGTGCGCGGCGTGAATTCGACGTGGCCCGGCGCATTCATGCCAGCATGCGCGAGAACCAAAGTGACCGGCCGGAAATTCTCAGTGAGATGTCGGAAGAAACGGCCGCGCGCGGGCGTCGCATGGCGCGACAGGTCGGGCTCGCTTTCATCGTGCTGGTAGCGCTGAACGTGTTGCTTGGTCTGGTTTACATCACTCATCACGAAAGCAAAAACCCAAATCGGCAATTGCTGGATGAGCAGGCGCGCCAGCAACTCCGGCAATCCCTCGAAAAAGCAGCCGTCGCGACTCTGACACCGCCACCGCTTGGTGTTAGCGAATTGCGAATTACGACTGAACGAGGGCAGAGCGGTGCGGTTGCGGATGGAATAATGACGGCGGCAAAAAAATTCCTGGGCGCGGCGACTAAAGGCGTTCCGAATAACGGACAGATCCAAGTGCTGGTGGAGATTCCAGCGAACAAAGCGGCTGAATTTAAGGGCGCTCTCTCCCCTCTTCCGGGGGTGAACGAAGTGAAGGGCGAAGTCTCGGCCGCCCCGTCCACGGAGAAGATTTCGGTGATCGTAGCGCTAACGGAAGCGAAATGATCGTCGTCACTTTCGCGCTGCCGGCAGAAAGCAGCGCGTTTATTCGCGCGCTGAAAAATGTTAAGCGCGATGGGGCAGTGGTACGCGGCGACCTGGAACCTCGAATCTCTCTCCGAGCCGTAGGCTCTACGAAGCCGGAGGCGAACATCGAACATCGAACATCGAAGATCTGTGTCCTCCACACCGGAGTTGGCGCGGCAAAATGCGAAGAGCGTCTCAGCAATTTCTTGCGCGAGGAAACGCCGGAATTGTTAATCGCCAGCGGATTTTGCGGTGGCACCAAAGATGAGCTGCATCCGGGTGATCTGGTGATTGCCGATAATACGTCTGACCTGTTGGAGAAAGCGCGCGCGATTCTACCTGATTCCATGATTGGCAAAATTCATTCTGCGGATCGGATCATTGATCCTGCGGTGGACCGATACGAGATCGGGCGCCAACACGGCGCCATCGCGATCGACATGGAAACGGAAACGATTGCGCGTCTCTGCGCGAAGAAATTAATTCCGATGCTGGCGTTGCGAGTGATAAGCGATTCTCCCGCCGCGCCCTTTCCAATGCCGCCAAGTGTGCTTTTTGATATCGAAAAACAACGCACCAACTTTTTCGCATTATTCGGTTATATCGTGCACAACCCAGCATCGACGATTTATTTAGCGCAATTCTCGAAGCAAATCACGCACGCGAAAACCAAATTGGCGGACGCGCTCTGCGCGGTCATTCATGCACTTTAACCGCGTCTCTGCGAGACGCGTCAAGGAGCGGCGATCTCCTGACCGCCGTTAATCATAGTCGGCGCTGGGAAGCCGCCGCTCCTTGATTCCCCAATTCGGCGGTCATAGGCGGCCGCTACAGCTACAGATTCGCCGGCTCAATGTGCACCAGCACGTCGGCGATGCGCGGATCGGTGGCGCGAATCGCATCTTTAACCCGGTGCGCCAGCTCGTGGCCTTCGTGAACGGAAATGTTGCCATTCACGAGCACGTGCAGATCGACGTAATAGGAGACCCCCATTTTGCGGACGAAACATTTATCGAGATCGATTACGCCAGGGACTGAACGTGCAGCGCGTCGAATACTCTCGCTAATTTCACCGCGCGGCGCGGTATCGAGAATTTCGCGCAACGGTGGGCCGAGTAAACGCGCCCCGGTGGTAGCGATGACCGCACAGGCGAACAGGGCAGCATAATCATCCGCTCGTTGCCATTTTTCGCCGCCAATGAGCGCAAAAGATATCCCGACGGCTGCGGCCATCGAAATAATGGCGTCGGCGCGATGATGCCAGGCGTCGGTAGTGATCGCGGTGCTGTCGATGGCACGGCCGAGTCGGCTGACCGAACGAAACAGCGATTCCTTAACAACGACGGCGATGACCAGCACGAAGAGAGTGAATGGCGCGGGCCCATGGTGCGGTAGAAAAATTTCGCGAATGCTCGCAACTGCCAGAGCAGCGGCCGCGGCAAGAACGCCAAGGGCGACGATAACAGCCGCGAGCGGTTCCGCCTTGCCGTGGCCATACGGATGGGTGGCATCGGGTGGACGCGCGGCAAATCGCAGCCCGCCCCAAATGACGATCGAACCCGCGGCGTCGAGGGCGGATTCGATACCATCTGCGATGAGCGCGTAAGCATTTCCAAAAACGCCGGCCGCGATTTTGATGAATGCAAACGCCACATTGACCGCGAGCCCGACCAGAGCCAGTCGGGCGCCGGATTGCAGATTGCTCGCAGCAGCGCCACCGGTAGGATGAGCATTCATGCAGAAAGAAACGATTAATGTAGCGGTTTACTCCGCGCACGGAAATCCTGCGGATGTTTTGCGTGTTGAATCTCAGCCGTGGCCAAGGCCGGGACCCGACGAAGTGGTGGTGGAAATGCGGGCCGCGCCAATTAATCCGGCGGATTTGAATGCAATCGAAGGGAAATATCCGGGGAAACGCGAAGTACCGGCGGTGCCCGGATTTGAAGGCTCGGGAATTGTTTCGGAATTGGGAGAGAACGTTAGCAAGCTAACGATCGGTTCACTTGTGATATTGCCGCACGATATTGGAACCTGGCGTGAAGCGTGCGCAGTCAAGGCGAAGCAACTAGTGGTCGTCCCGTCGGGAGTCGATCCCGTCCAGGCGGCAATGTTGAAGATCAATCCGCTGACGGCATGGCGACTGTTGCACGGTTACGTGGCATTAAAGGCTGGTGATTGGGTGATTCAAAACGCCGCGAATTCGGCGGCAGGCCGCGCCGTAATTCAAATCGCGCATGCGCTTGGTTACAAAACCGTCAACGTGGTCCGGCGCGAAGAGCTGATCGAGGAATTACGCACCGACGGCGGCGACGTCGTCCTGATCGATGGCGAAAATCTTCGCGATGAAGTGAAGAAAGCGACCGGGGACGCGCCGATTCGCTTGGGATTAAACG
>WNGE01004023.1_pt1 | contig 19983 bp, 19 predicted proteins | sample 5400651 | NCBI WGS metagenome assembly WNGE01 (sample SAMN13153370, study PRJNA577476) | soil metagenome | isolation source: 60 cm soil or saprolite under grassland replicate 2 | place: USA:California | collected 2016-06-15
GCAATCTGATCATCGACGACTATAGAAAACGACAGCGCACGCCACACGATAACCAGGCTGACGATCTCGCCGATCACACTTATCACCTCCACACTTCTTCTCGTTCAGTGCAACAAGAGATGGAGCGTCAGGAATTAGGCGCGCAGGTGCAAGCCGGCATCGATAAACTCTCGCCGGACCTGCGAACCTGCGTAATACTTCGAGATATTGAAGAGCTTAGCTACCAGGAAATAGTTGATCTGTTGAAGATACCGGAAGGAACTGTGAAGTCGCGAATTAATCGAGGACGCATTGAGTTGGCAAAAATTTTGCGGCGCATGAAAGTATTAGCAGCGAGTGAGGCATAAGCAACAACTGTTTCGTCTGCGGGGGCGACACGGTTAAGAAGTAAAAAGCGATTGGGGCGGGAAGAAGAAATTTGATGCTTTGTAACGATTTCGAAGACCGGCTGACGGATTATCTCGACGGCGTGCTTGAGGCCGATATGCACAAGACGTTTGCCGAGCATGCTCTTCGTTGTCCAGTGTGTCACGAAACTCTGAGCGAAGTGAAAAACACAATGCAAGCCTGTCAGGCTGCGGGTGGCTTCGAACCTCCAAGAGAATTAGAGGCGCGAATTCTGTTAAGCACGATGCCCGAGACGGCAATGACCTGCGAGGATTTTGAAGAGTTTCTCACAGATTATCTCGACGGCTTTCTGCCTGCGTCGCTTTATCACCGCTGGGAACGCCATGCTGTACTGTGTGCCCGATGCACAGAGTTACCGGGCGAAGTCGTGCGCGCCATTGGTACTTGTTATATCTATGTTGGTGAGGAAAAGCCTCTGCCGGACGGCCTTCATGAAAGAATCTTGCTGGCAACGTCAGAATCCGGGATTTCGCAGGAGATTCGTGCGTCCTTGGGCGAGAGGCTCGCTTCGTGGCTTCGCGGCTGGCTCGATCCAATTATCTCTCCACAGCTTGCCACGGTGGCGACAATGTTGCTCGTGGCAGTATTTGTGCTAACCAATACGGTATCCGCCGACGGCTCTATCAGTGGCGTCTACAGCGCCAGCTTGCGTTTGGCTGAACAGAGTTCCGGCGGCGGCTCGAATGGTGGAATAAAAGAGATTACCAAAGGCCTTAAGGAATTAGTGGGTGGCCAATCTGAGGACGCGCAACCTGCCACTGAACAAAACTCAAATGACAATCAGTCGAAACAATCACCCAAACAAAACGGCGCGCCAGTCAAGAACCGGCAGAACAAGCCCTAGTCGCGCGGTAGATATTTAATAATAATGTTGTATTGCACTTACCATCCAAAGAACCCGGGAGTTGTCCAGTGTAACCAGTGTGGACGCCGACTGTGTTCTGCTTGTGACCACCGGATTCGTGGTTTCCCGTTTTGTCAGGATTGCATCGTTGCCGGTGTCGAGTTGCTTCGCCAGGGTTCGCTATCCTCAGGATCTCCCGTTAGCTACCGCAATGGCTCCCCTTTTGTGGCCACGCTCTTGTCCTTCGTCCCCGGACTCGGCGCTGCTTACAACGGGCAAACGGCAAAAGCGATCGTCCACTTTGCAATCTTTGCAAGTTTCTTTCAGATGGCCGTGCTCACGCAGGGCATGCATTTCTTCATTCTCGGCGTGTTGGGTACCTGGCTTTTTGCCGCCGTGGATGCCTGTCGTACGGCTCAACTCATGCGCGCTGGACTTACACCGGATACAGAAGAGGATGTAATCGCGCGACGCTTGTATGGAAATCCTTTTGCCTGGGGCATAACACTTATAGTAATTGGCACGCTCTTCTTGCTTCATACGCTTCTCGGTGTGCAGCTTCCCGTTCGACAATTGCTTCCGGTTGCTCTCGTAGCGCTTGGCGCCTACATGCTCTTTGACTATGTACGACGGCGCGGTACCAACAGTCGAGTAATTCGCTTCGACTCGCGACGGCCACCTCCGTCTGTGGTGGTAAGCTCGGCAGTCGAGTCGCCGCGCTTCCGCTCCGGAGAAACTACGCAATTCGGTCGGCATGAAATTGATTCTATTCCGTTCAAACGAAGTTCTTAGGACTTAATAACAAGGATCGGCTCGGACTATGGCATTCCTTCTCAAAGCAATTGGCGGCATTACCGCAATAATTCTCCTCGTAATAACCCTGCTCGGTTCTCTAATCACACTCGGCGGCTTTTTGCTCGGAGCCATCAAGGTATTGATTGTGGTCATATTCGTCGCACTGCTGGTGATGATTGTTTTTTCCATCCTGCGCGACCGCTCCCGCCATCGTGACGAAGTTAGAGATATCTAACAAATCTGGTCGTCTTGCCAGTTGCAATGACCTAAACTCGTGTGATAGGGTCAGGCTTCTTTGCAGCACCGGCCGGGTGGGTTTTCACCTCAGATATCCGAGGTTTCATTCATCCGCTGCAATCTTCAAGCAGGTCAAAAACTAATCTCGTAGAAAGATAAGCTCCGCACAAGTCGCCCTTTGGTGTTGTGCGTTTCATTTGCTTTCAGCTACCCCCCTGTTTCGCTGACGCAATCGGAGAGACAAGACAATGGCTAGAGACGACCGGTTTTATGCCTTCATAATTGCCCACACTCCTAGGTCCAATTCCCGCATTCGTCGCTTTTGCGTCGAAAAGAGATCGCTCAGAATGTTTGTCCTTTTGGCGATCACGCTGCTCTGTGGTGCGCTCTATGGCTTTTATGGCCTAACCCAGCAGGCCTCGCATTTCAGGACAGAGATCGAAAATCAACGTCTGCGCGCGGAAAACGAGCGTCAACGCTGGGAACTTGATTCTTTAAGCAATCGAGTAAATGCGGTGGAAGACACTTCGCGAAAACTCGCGGAGAAGTCGGGAGTAATGAGTGAAGAAACGACGTTGCCAGGTACTGGTGGTCCGGCACTGCCGCTTGATGCCACCAGCTTGGCCGCAGTTGAAGGTAAGATGAATCAACTGGAACGAAACATACGTGCTTATGAGAGTGTTTTGCGCGAGCGGGGCTACACGCCGTCGGCTTGGCCCGTAGTCGGCAACCTGGAAAGCGGCTTTGGCGGTCGCAGGAATCCTTTTGGCGGAAATTCTTATGAATTCCACTCGGGCCAGGATATCGACGCCGCAATGGGAGCGCCGGTGGTGGCAGGCGCGAGCGGAAGCGTAGCTTTTGTTGGTTGGCAAAACGGTTATGGGCAGTTAGTTGTTATCGATCATGGCGGCGGGCTAACTACTCGCTACGGACATTTGTCCCACATCGACGTCGCACAGGGGCAGCAGGTTGAAAGAGCTCAGTTCATTGGACGTGTCGGCTCAACCGGGCGCTCCACGGGTCCACATCTGCATTATGAGATTCGGATCAACGATCAGCCGGTGAATCCATTGCAATATCTGTTGAGAAGCGCAGTCAAGTGACCTTTTTCTCTTGACAGCCCAAATTGCTTTCGCTTAGTATGCGCCCTCGTTTGAAGTGAGGCCTCGAGATTATCCTAAGCTTTTCGCTTTACAAGCTTTACAGCAATGTCTTCTGTAGTTTTCCCTCGTAAGCATGCATGATGGAACGCGCCAACCAGCGCTTTTCCAGCGTGCATTTTTTTATTGATTGTGGTTCCGTTTGCGCCCCCAAAAAGCGCGTCCGGTTCACAAGCTTTAACCCAGGTCGCGCGAAAGCTCTGCAAGCTCTCGCCCCGTTTTACCGAATCGTTAGGAGGATTCGTTGTTATGTCTAGAATATCCGGTAAGGTCAAGTGGTTTAACAATTCGAAGGGTTATGGTTTCATCGAACAGCCAGGCTCTTCGGACATCTTCGTTCACTATAGCGCCATTCAGGGCGACGGCTTCAAGACTCTGGAAGAGGGCCAGGAAGTTGAGTTTGAGGTAACGCAAGGCCCGAAAGGACCGCAGGCAGAAAACGTGATGAAGGTGTAGGTCTCCCCGGCTTGCTTTCGCAACGCCACTGACCGCTTCCGGTCTTTCGGTCCGGTAAGCGCCTAACAAAAAAGGCAACCAAAACTGGTTGCCTTTTTTTGTTTTCAGATGAGGTTACGGAAGCCTAAGCTCTCTCGCCCTTGGCTTTGAAACTGACGTGCCCACCCTCCACGTCTATGGAAAAGGACACTCGGTCGCAACCCAGCCGTTCCTTGAGGCCGTCGGCCCGCGACGCAATCAGTCGATGAAACCGGGGAAAGGAAAAATCTTCCACCGACTCACCGCAGACTTTTTTCGCTTCTACCAAAGCGCTATACAAGTTCTTCACTAACTCTACGTCTTTATGAGCATCGTCGCACACAAAGTCGGCTCTCTTGAACTCCGCCACTGCCTGCTCCTTTGCACTGGCGCGCGCTGTGGCCGCCGGATCGCGACCCTCTTCTCGACCCCGCATCGTGCGCCTCCAAAGGTCGCGAAATGCGTTGTAGCGCGAGGCTAGTGAGTTGTAACGATAGCGCTGCGCATAACTGAGAGTGCGATCATCGCCCAACCGCTTCATCATTGTGTCAACCCGGCCCTTTGTATCGTAGGGTGGTTTCTTTGAAGCCCCGTTGAAAAACACATCAAATTCAATTTTTAGTCGGCGAATGTCTTCTTCAAGTCGCGACAACTGGTCGTCCACGGTTGGCTCAGAAGGCCCGATAGTAAACTTGGCTTTGTTCTTTGCTCTCAATTGTGATCGACCAAATCTGTTATTGCTTTTAGACATAAGGCTGGCTCTCCTTGCACAGGCGGGCGGGACGCGTCGCTATGAGTCTCGCGACGTAACTAACGCGAGTCTAGGGGCTTGAAAACCTCTATGTCAACAACTAAGTCGGTAGGAGTCAAATTTCGTGCTCCTACACGAAAAGGCAGTTTGCTCCGTAAGTGATGAGCAGCTATGCTATGAAGACAAAGAAGATAAACGAATTTATTTAGACACTATGTCAAATCCTGCAGCTTCCCAAGATCTTACATTGCGCGCGATTCCCTCGGTCGATCAGCTACTTCGCACTGAAGCAGTAGCGCAACTGCGAAGCTCTGTGGGCTTGCCGCGATTCACGGCAATCGCTCGAGAAGTTACTGACGAGATGCGTAGAGAAATCCGGTCGGAGGGTCTGCCGGAAAAGACGAAGGAGGCGTTGCTAATTGAGGCGGTACAAAAAATCCAATTACTTTGCCGGCGCGACGCGCTTTCCATGCTTCGTCGCGTCATCAATGCTACCGGTGTAATTCTTCATACCAACCTGGGGCGCGCGCCTTTGTCGGAAGCCGCTCGCAAGTCAATTACAGAGGAAGCCGCTGGATACTGCACTCTCGAGTACGATCCCACAACCGGCTCGCGTGGTAAGCGGGGGGGACAAGTAGAAGCGCTCTTAACCCAACTAACAGGGGCTGAGGCAGCTCTGGTAGTCAACAATTGCGCTTCAGCTTCATTATTGATTCTGACGGTGCTGGCCCGCGACGGGGAGACCATAATATCGCGCGGTGGGTTGGTGGAAATCGGCGGTGATTTTCGTGTGCCTGATGTTATGTCAAACTCCGGCACCCACATGGTAGAAGTCGGATCAACCAACCGCACGCGCCTCGATGATTACCGGTTGGCGATAAATGGTAATACACGCCTCATCATGAAGGTCCATCCTTCAAACTACCGCATTATTGGTTTCACCCATTCACCAGAGCTCTCTAAACTCGCGTCACTCGCGCACGAATCCGAGCTGCCTTTGTACGAAGACGCCGGTTCGGGCGTGCTAAACGATTTAAGCGAATACGGCTTGAGCGATGAGCCCATCATCAGCGAGTCGGTTGCCGCCGGAGCTGATGTAGTTTCTTTCAGTGGCGATAAACTATTAGGCGCAACGCAGGCAGGACTGATCGTTGGACGGCGCGAAATTGTCGATCGTCTTCGTAAGCACTCACTTTATCGCGCCCTGCGCGTAGATAAGTTATGTTTAGCGGCGCTCGAAGCCACACTCGAAGCACATCGACGCGGCGCCATCGATGAGATACCCGCGCTGCGAATGCTGACGCTGGCAGCAGACGCAATCGAAGGCCGAGCAAAGAACTTCATAGCTAAACTCGCCAAAAGCACTGACTCAAATGCATTAACGACCGCTATCATCACGGGGAATTCCGCCATCGGGGGCGGTTCGGGTCCGAACGTCCATCCGCCAACCGCCCTTATTGCACTCAAACATGAAAATCTAAATGCCGATGAGATTGAACGAAAACTAAGGATGTTCTCACTTCCCGTGATTGCCCGGATTGCCGATGGTCAGGTTCTGCTCGATCTTAGAACTGTAGACGATAATGACGAACCCGAACTGCTGGCTGCACTAAGCTCACTGGCTGGTTAGTTTTTTCTCAGCGCATTACAAAACCTCAGACTCTCCGGCTTTTCCAGTGGAATAAGCAAAGCCTGCCAGTGTATAATCCTTACAGCTTTTGTAGTTCGAACAAAAGCTAATCATAACCAACCTCTCGGATTTTCCAATAAACCATCGCAACCTTGGCACGTTCTTCGTTCTTCAGATCCATATTAAGTTATGCGCTAGTCGCTTCGGTGGCTGGTTCGCTCAGCCTTGCTTTGTATTTTGCCGGACTCCTGACGGCGCTTCAGAATGTTCTGGTCATTGTCCCGAAGGATAGGGCGAGCCTGCTTGTTGTTCCGAATGTGCCCGTTGGCGCAGCATTAATATTTTTAGTATCTCTCGCAGTAGCCGTTGACATCGGCCGATATGGAGCACGCCGCGCGTTCCCTTACCTGTGTGCGGGATTTCTCGGTCTCGCTGCCGTGAGTCTTTTTGCCTCCTGGCATTACCTGATCGATATTCTTTTCACTCCGATAGTCCTGGCGGCTTCAATGTCTGCGGTTGCGATGCAAATCAAACGACTGCGTGAGCGCGATATTGAATTGACTGAAAAGCTAATCGCAGCGTCAGGGAAATTTGAATCCCTTTCTGACGACGCCGAACACCGCTTGCTCAGCGGTTTGAAACTCCTGGACACCGTAATATCACCAAGCGAGGCAATAGTGTTCCGTCGAGACGGCGATGGCCGTTTAGTTTCGTCGGCCCGTCTGCGCGCAGCCCAGAGCGGCCTCGTTGATGCGAGCAGAAATTCCACATGGCGCGTTGGTGTCAGTTTGTGTGAACGAGCGATGGCAACAGGCGAGATTATTGTGAAACCGTCTGAATCAGATGATTCCGCTGCAAATATTGCCCTGCCCTTGCGACACGAAGATCGGACTGTTGGTGCGTTGCTGATCCGCGTTACCAGAGAATTTGGTGAGGACGACCGAGCATTGTTGCTGGCGGTCGGAAGCCAGTTGGCGCGCAATCTACAACGCGAAGAAGCTCACAAAGCCATCGGCAAGCGCAGTTCGCTGGCTTTCTTCTCGGCACGTGAGTCGGAGCAAAGGCTTCAGTCGCTGTATGTCCTTAACGGAGCCATGTTGGAACAAAGTGTAGGCGTAAACGCTCTTGCAGAATTTGGTGATGGAATAGCGCTGGCCTATCTAGACGGTAGGATTGCCTACGCAAACCCAGCGCTGGCAGAGATGGCCGGGCTCACGCACCAGGGAATATGCAACCTGGGCTTTTTCGATCTCTTAGATAGTTTTCGTACCGATGTTTTCGACGAACCAGCTATAGCCGTACGAAGAGTTTTGCAAACTGGCGAAGCCTACGAACGTGAGCTTCACTATCCCGACCAAAATACGACCTATGGGTTGCGCATCTCGCTTGTACTTGACAGTTCAAGAGCGGCGTCGCCGAAAGAAGGTCTCAACTCGATCGCCGGCCAAGCTGGTACCCAAATCGCTGCCTCACAACCGCTCTGCCTGGCGCTCGTCCTCAAGAACCTGACGCTGCTAAAAGAGTATGAGCAACTGAAGAGCGACCTGATTTCCTTAATGTCGCATGAATTGCGCACCCCCCTCACCAGCATAAACGGGTTCGCAGAATTGCTCACCGCCGACGATGGGCTTCCGGAACAGGCAAAGGAGTTTGTCACAATCATCGCGAACGAATCCCAGCGGTTATCGCGCATGGTTAATACGTTTTTGGCAGTCACGCAACTGCAAAGAAAAGACCGGCAGGAAGTGTTGAAGATTCCCCTGCGGCTGGACGAAGTGGTGAAAGAGACAATTGCCGGTCTCCAATCGGTCGCTAAGAAAAGGCGAATCCGTCTGGTCGAACAACCCACGCAGAGACTTCCTCCAGTTGCGGCTGATAAGAGCATGATTACACAGGCAGTCCGGAACCTCGTTACTAACGCTATTAAGTACAGTCCGGAGCGTACAACGGTGACAGTATCAACGGCGCTTGAAGCTGAAGCCGTTAGGCTTTGCGTTGAGGACCGGGGCTACGGGATTCCTGCTGAAGCCAGGGATCGCGTTTGGGAAAAGTTTTATCGCGTGGTGCGCGAAGGGCAGGAGAAGGATGATGAGTCTACCGGACTCGGCTTATCTTTTGTTCGGGAAGTGGTTGAACAGCACGGCGGAACCGTGGCTCTCGACTCAGAAGTGGGGCGCGGCTCCAAATTTAGTTTTACATTACCGCGGCTTTAAGAAAAAGGGGAACAGAAAAGCGAACATGCTGTGACGAGAAGGATTCCTGGCTACCGTGTAGCGCTTTTTCCTTTTCCCTTCTTCCCCTGTTTACCATTACCTTTTATTAATAGTTCCGCGACAGGATGGCGCACCACAGATGCACTTCTTCTTGTTCGAATGAAGCGTTGACTCGTAATCGATCGTGATTTCCTCGCCGGGTTCGATGTCGCGCAAGGCAATGAAGAGAATGTGATCGTAGAGTATCTTCATGTAGGCGTTCGGTTCGCATGAATGATTTATGTAGTGCGTACCGTTTCCTCCCCGGCTGCCATCCAGGCTCCAGCGATCATTGATTGCGCAGATGCGCAACTTCCGCCGACTGGCCCTGCGATTGGCCTCTGCATCCGTGATCCTCTCGCCCGTGTACTCCGCTATTTTCCGCCGGGCCCGGAAGTGATTAACTGAGAAACAGCCTTTGCCATTGATGGCAGATTTTTTTATCGATAAGCCGGGGGCAAGCGCGAGTCTCATATTCGTAATTGTAACGCAAACTGTTGTTAGGCGACGCACTTTTGAAATCTGCGATAAAGCAAAACAGTTTGGCCGCCAGGCTTTTAGCGTGGCGGCCAACGAATGCTGCTTGGTGACAAAGGAAAACTACTTAAGCTTAAAACTGCGGGCGATTAGATCTGTTTGATTGCGAATACGCGCGAGCTTGTCGCGCAAGCCAGTGAAGCGCAAAGCGTATATGGTGCGGCTATCGCCCTGGAGATAATAGATGCGCCCCATCATCGGCTTGGCAGTTTTGATGAACTCATAGGATATAGTCGCTCCACTCAAACGACCCTTAAACGATTCCTCTTTTCCTTCAACAAAACCCGGCAGAAATCGCAGCTTTTGATCCATGTCGCGACGAGCAAGATCCGAAGGCGTAGTGCCGGCGTCAACCACCTCCTTGCGAATTTGCAGGTAACCTTCCAGTCGATCTCCATAGACGAATTCAGCATGTTCATGAGCGGCGTCGGGTTCAGAGATCACGCGCCACTGGGTCGACGGTAACTCGATCATGTAATCAATCTGATCGCTGGTAAAGGGCTCTTGCGCCGCGGCCAGGGAACACGTTCCGGTTATCAGCATAAGAACCACTATCAGGTACTTCATCTTATTAGCTCAACTCCTCGAGATTCGTTGGGTTTATGAACGATGGTTTAGTTTGGCGTGCATCAACAACACTTTTCCGCTTTGTTTGAAACGGTTCGATGCGTTTTGCCACAGGACTCGTTGTCTGCAAGCGGTCGCAGCCGATGCCGAAGGTAACGCCCGTCGGCCCGCGAATCAACCAGGCAAGGCCGACAGGGTCGACACACTTAAAAAGCTAAGAACTGGCCCCGGCGATTGCTGCCCTTTGAATCGCCACCAACGACTGAATTCCCTGCGCTGCCAAACCCAGTAAGCTTTCCATTTGATCGCGGGTGAATGGCTCGCGCTCCGCGGTGCCCTGCACTTCGATGAAACGGCCATTGCCCGTGCAAACCACATTCATGTCTACTTCCGCCCTGGAATCCTCATCATATTTTAGGTCAAGGAGTGGCGTATCTTCCAAAATGCCCACACTGATCGCCGCCACTTCGTTAGTGATAATACTTCGTTGGATTTTGCCAGTTTTCAGTAGGCGGCTAGCCGCTACAGCAAAGGCAACGTAAGCGCCCGTAATCGCTGCCGTGCGAGTACCGCCATCTGCCTGGAGCACATCGCAGTCCAGTGTTATTGTGCGCTCGCCGAGGACCTTCATATCCGCCGCCGCTCGCAGACTCCGGCCGATCAGTCGTTGAATCTCGTGGGTTCGACCTGATGGTCCACCACGTCTAATCTCTCGCGGTGTCCTTTGTTGGGTAGCGCGGGGCAGCATCGAATACTCAGCCGTGATCCAACCTTGTCCGCTGTTGCGAAGAAACTGGGGCACGCGCTCATCTACCGAAGCCGCACATACCACACGCGTTTGGCCCATCTCTATGAGAACCGAACCCTCAGCATAAGGAAGATAGCCAGGAGTTATTTTCACCGGACGCAGCTCATTAAAAGCGCGGCCGTCAGTGCGTTCTAAGCTCATCGTGTCCCCAAACTTCTACGGCTTCCAATACCGAGGGCACCGTTCCCAAAAATCGCTCAGCAACTTTTGCGAAACGCTCCGCCGCATCTGTAACATAGAAATGGTCCAGATCGTCACACAGCCGGCGTTCCTGTATATGCTTTCCCTCGTCGAACTTTTCCGGAAACAACAACCGGCTGGACTGCAACAGCGCTTGCACCTCGCGCGCGGCAGCCTCTCCCGAATCAATAAGCGGGACTTCACTTCCAATAACGTCCCTAATCATCTCGCGCAAAATCGGATAGTGGGTACAGCCAAGCACCAGGGCGCCGACATCTTCCGTCCTCAGATCATTCAGGTATTGTTCGGCCACAGCTCGGGCCACGTCGGTCTCTGCCCAACCTTCTTCGGCCAACGGAACAAACAACGGACAGGCGCGCTCAATGACGTCAATGGCTGGATTGATCTTGCCAATAGCTCGGGAGTAAGCCGCGCTTTGCACCGTGGCCTCAGTCGCAATCACCCCAATTTTCTTTCCTGTGGCCACATTAAGCGCCGCTCGCGCCCCGGGCCCGATGACACCTATCACCGGCACGCTGACAGCTTCGCGGATAGCGGGCAACGCCAGAGCCGACGCGGTGTTGCAGGCAACAACCAGCAGCTTGATGCCATGTGCTTCAAGAAATTTCGCGTTTTCAATCGCGTAGCGCTCGACAGTGGCAAGGGATTTTGTGCCGTAGGGCACGCGGGCAGTGTCGCCCAGGTAAACGAAATGCTCAGAGGGAAGACATTCATGCAGCGCGCGATAGACAGTCAGCCCACCAACGCCGCTGTCAAAGATTCCAATAGGAAGAGTCGGATTGCGGATTTTGGATTGCGGATTGCGGATTTCAGATTTCACGATCTCGATGTTTCCAACGTCGGTATTCAAATCCGCATTTCGAAATCCGAAATTCAAAGATTGGTGGAGGCGCCGAGAATTGAACTCGGATCCAAGAGAAGCCGCCGAAAGACTCTACATGCTTAGTCGCTTCTCATTCCTGGCCGACGAGCGACCAGATTTTCGCTTTGCAACGAGTAAGTGAAGCGACAAGACCTCGATGAAAGCTAGTCCGGCTTGGTCTCGCCCAACCCCGCGGACCGAAAGGTTTGGCCAGCTTATCTGAGTGACATCTCCCTCCGCGCGCATAAGCAACTTGCGGCGAGACGCTAGCAGCTAATTAGGCAGCTAGAGCCAATTCATTGTTATTGGCAATTGTTTTTTCCCTACGCGTTTTAACGAGCTGCATAGAGTAGCTCGGCATGGCATCCGTCGGTCGTCCAAACCCCTGTCGAAGCCTGTCGCCCCCGTTTGCATGTAGATTATAAAGCCTTACAAGCAGAATAGGAAAAGCCGCCAAATCCGGACATCACAGGAGGCAGCCTTCTACCAACCTCCCGCATCGAGTTCAAGACAATCCTGATCTATACTTTCACGTTGTATGGGGCATGAATCAAGATACTGTGGCTAGCCACGTTGTCCTTTCCCACCGGTTTGAAGCAACGTTTATCTCAGAGAGGGCTGAATTATATGGCTGCAAAATCGCCTGGTTCAAAGTTGAAATCATATTCTCCAATGGCAATCGTCCATGCTCCGCCGGAACAGCGGCGCCATTTATTGCGCAGCTTTTGGTTCCCGGCAGTGTTGTTACTGGCGCTGGCGGCCGGCGGCTTAACCGGCATTATCGCAGCCTATGAGCTCAACTATTCCCGAGCCGCCAATGAGGTCGCTGCCCTTGCTACTTACCGTCCAAGTGTCGTCACGCGAGTTTATGCAGACGACGGCGAAACTGTGATTGGCGAGTTTGCCCTGGAAAAGCGAATTCCGCTTAAGTACGAAGAAATTCCGCCAGTAATGAAGAATGCGATCCTGGCGGTTGAGGACGCACGCTTTTACGACCACGTCGGCATCGATCCCATCCGCATCATTGGTGCAACCTGGAAAAACCTGACCAGCGATAAGGTTGAAGGCGGCTCGACGCTCACGCAGCAGCTTGCCAAGAATTTATTTCTCTCCAAGGAACAGACGCTCAAACGAAAAGTGAATGAGTGGGCGCTGGCACTTCAGATCGAACGTTACTACACCAAGAATCAGATCATGGAGCTCTATGCAAACCATATCTTTCTTGGCGCCAATGCCTACGGTGTGGAAGCCGGGGCTGAAACTTATTTCGGAAAGCAGGCGAAGGATCTGACTATCGGCGAAGCCGCCTTGCTGGCTGGTGTGCCCAAAGCGCCAAGCGACTATTCTCCGACAGCAAATCCGGTGCGGGCGAAAGAGCGCCGGGATCTCGTGCTGGACTTAATGGCCAGGAATGGTTTCGCAACTCAGGCAGAAGTGGATGCGGCCAAAGCAAAACCGATTCAACTCGCCGACACGGCCTACTATCAGGCGCAGCCCAAGTCCAGTGCTTTTGATTATCCGGTCGAGCAAATCAGGCAAGAGCTCGAGGATAAATACACAACGCGGGTGGCCCAGGGTGGTCTTTCTGTTTACACCACCATCAACGTCGAAGCCCAGAAAAAAGCATATGAAGTTTTACGCGCCGGCCTCCGGAATTACGATCGCACTCATAGTGGCTGGCGCTCAAGCTACAAAACGATTCCGACCTCCGCAAACAATGGGCAAGGTCCGCCAACCGTGCAGGAGATCAATAACTACAAAGATCCGGACTGGTATGGAAACGATTATCAACAAGGTCGCTTTTTGTCGGGACTGGTGACGAAAGTCGATCGCGCAAAGAATGAGGCCACCGTCCGTTTTGGCAATTACACCGCCACCGTGGGTGTGGCAGACATGGGGTGGTCCAAACGTCAGCCGAAGGATGAGTTGAAGGCGGGATATCTTTCAGAGTTTGAAATCAAGGAAGTTGATCAGAAGAGCCGCCGGTTGAAGGTTGAGCTATCTCAGGTGCCGGCGGTGGCCGGGGCCATGATGACGCTCAACGCCAAGACCGGCGAAGTAGTCACGATGATCGGCGGTTACGATTTCTACAGCGCCAGTAAGTTCAATAATGCCACGCAGGCTTACCGGCAGACCGGCTCCTGCTTTAAGCCTTTTATCTACACTGCCGCCGTCGAGTGGGGTATGACGCCGGACACAACTGTTAGTGGCGCGCCGATCAGTATCGGCACGTGGCAACCACACAATTATGACGGCTCTTTGGGCAATGGCGACCTGCCGATGAAGATGGCGATCGCGAAATCCATGAATGTCCCCGCAGTCCACCTGTTACAAACAGTTGGTATCCAGACCGGCGCGCAAATGGTACGGCGTTTCGGTATCAAAGTCCCGATGGCGCCATATCTTCCATCGGCACTGGGCGCGACAGAGGTCCCTCTCGATCAGATGGTTTCTGCCTACTCCGCATTTCCCAATAAAGGGATACGTGTCGAGCCCCACCTGATTCGCCGGGTTTTGGATCGCGATGGCGCCATACTCGAAGACTGGGAGAAGACAACCTACAAAGTTGTGAATGAGTATGTGGCGATAACAATGGTGTCAATGATGCGAGGGGTGGTTCAGTTTGGGACGGCCACGGCTGCGAGTTCGCTGGGAGTACCGTTGGCAGGCAAGACCGGCACCGTAAACGATCACACCGACGTTTGGTTCATCGGTTATACGCCAACTTACGTGACGGGCGTTTGGATGGGTTACCCCGGCAGGAAGAAACCACTAGGCAGTGAGATGACGGGCGCACATGGCGCCCTGCCGATGTTTATCAGTTTCATGAAAGATTTCCTGAAAGGAAAACCTAAGGAAGACTTCGATAAACCCCCGGGGATGCCTGAGGACATGAGGGAACTTTTCCGCCAGCGGCAGCGTGAACTCGCCGCTGAGCGCGCACAGTTTAATGAAGACGCAGCGAAAGAAGCGGACCAGGACACCACGTTGCCGGCTGCCAGTACAGAGCCTAAGCTGGAACAGATGACGCTGCCACCGCCACCCCGCGCTGAAGAGGGTCCAGGAAACCCGCAACCGCGAACTGAAACCATAACGCCGCGCGTTGAGGGCGCACCACCGCCTACAGTCACGCGGCCACGCGAAGTCGAACCGCAGAAGAAGAAGGGGAAGAAGGGCGGAGACGAGCCCCTGGGCGGCAGGTAAAGATTTAGGGGAAAAGGGTAATGGGGAAAGGGTAACGCTTCGGTTTACCCTTTCCCCTTTTCCCTTTAACCATGTCCGTTTAATTTGAGTTGCTACCCCACAATTCTATCCAACGTATACGGCAGCATCTTCCTCCACCAGGGCCAGTCGTGATTTACGTCCGGACCCCAAAGGTCGAGTGTGTGCGGAATGCCCTTCTCTTTGAGAATGTCGGATAGATACCGGCTTCGTTCGGGAGCTTCATAGGCGCCCTGTCCGGACATGATGTAGATAGCGTTGGCTTGTTTGAGAATTGGTAGGTAGTGTTGGTCCTGCAGGTTGGGAAGATAGTCGGCAGGATTATTGAAATACACGTTGTCGTCGTAGAAGCCTTTCAGGTAGGAGCGCACATCGTAGCTGCCGCTCATCGCAATCACGCCGCGAAATAAATCCGGATGTTTGAAATAGGCGTTGGCGGCAAGAAAGGCGCCGAGGCTGGCTCCGGTAGTCAATGGTTTGGCATTGTTATCGCCTGAATCCTGGCGGATTAATGGCAACACTTCGTCTGTTATGTAGCGATCGAAACGCGTTAACAATTCCGCCTTCATATAAGGAGGCATCTGTTCATTAAGCAGACTGTACTTGTTGACACTGTTGATGGAGTAGGCTCGGATACGGCCGCTGTCGATGTGCGGGCGTATGGCATCCACTAAATGAAATCGTTCATATTCGAGATAGTCAGCCGCCGCAGTGGGAAACATTAATAGTGGCTGGCCGGCATGACCATAAGCGACTAGAGGCATCTCGCTGCTTAAGTTTTGGCTGAACCAGGTTGTTATTCGACGTTCCATGAAGACCTTTCTGTGACAGTCTACTGCAGGAGAGGTAAGACAATGCTCATCCGCACACCCACCGCCAGGGCACGACTATTAAGAAACTATTGCTGTCGTTTTGCAGTGCGAGATATTCTCGCAGTTTGTGATTGAGCGCAAGCTCCACCGGCCGAAAGGTCGACGCATTTCAAAGAGCGCTGCCTTGACGCTCTCCAGGTCATCTGTTATAAAAATTTCTTCGCGCCCGTTCGTGTTTATTTGATCCGAGGACGCTATTCCGCAGTAGCTCAATGGCAGAGCATCCGGCTGTTAACCGGAGGGTTGTAAGTTCGAGTCTTACCTGCGGAGCCAACATCTCTTAGCAAACTAAGAAAGGCCTTTAGTCTTTTGTGACGTGGTTTGTGACGTAACCTCTGGCCCCTTTACTTCTGAACTTGAAAATTCTGTTTCGTGGTCTACGACCTGGAAAGACCCAGAAAACCTTACTTGATCCATTCTGAGCCTACCCTAAAGTCCCGCAGCCATGCGCCGATGGCATCAACGACGAAATACAAACCCATGGCCACCAGAAAGATTGCGAACAGAAGAATGACCCATGATGACTTGCCGCGCGCTTTATAGGTTCTGAGCGTGGTCCACGCAGCACCACCTAACAGAATTATGCCTGCCAACATCTCCAGTATTCGCATGAGCCGTTTTCATCCTTTAGCTATGGTAACCGTGGTAACCCGTAACCCTTTGTTACCGGAGTCCCAGAATCCCATCGACACATCGTCCTATAAAGCTTGTGACGTCTTTGTGACGTAACCCTGCAATGGCGCACAGAATACCATGCATTAACACGACGCGACATTGGGCGCGTGAGCAGCTCGCAGGTTGAGGGAATTGTTAGCGTTAGGTGTTACACGGTGGCACGCATAGCAACGCGGGGTACTTCCGTTAACCGGAGGGTTGTAAGTTCAAGTCTTACCTGCGGAGCCAAACTTCCATTAGAGAATAGCCACCCTCGCGCTGCCTATTTTCTTGCCCGGCAGTCGCATAGCTTCGCCGTCATTCCTTCAGGCCGTCTGGCCAAGGCTCGCGGCCATTTCATCACAAACCGGTTGTGCAGATTCTGAAGATGTCCTAAATGGTCGAGTTCATCCGATCCACGCACAGGCCTATGAGTTAGAATCGCTGACGCCTGAGCGTGAGACGAAACTTGGCGTAGCATGAGAAACCTGAAGCCCAATCCTCAAATACCGGCTCTTCATCTGGTTCAAGAATTCAAGCAAGACTGTCGGGGCACTTAGACAAGCCGTGAGTTGCTCCAGTTGCGTTCCCCCCACTCCAGGGGTCTACTATCAAGCGGAAATATTATGTCTCTTGAGCCAAAAGTATTGTCAGCAAGGGTAGCCTATGTCTCAACTAGTGTCAGACGTTATGTGGGCGGCAGGCCACCGTGCGATCACAGATCCGCTCTCGCAGGCTACGAGATCACAGATTCCGCAATTCCGATCTGGCAAAGGCGCTGGCTGCGCCTGGCATTTATCTGGGGAATCTGGACCTTCATCGGCATCGTTTTTACTTTTCAGGGCTACTTCACTTCCTATCGCTCTGAACGCCCCATGCCCTTCACGGAGTCGCTTTACATACAGATGACCTGGGCGTATCTCTTCGCGCTCGCCACTCCGCTCATATTGTGGGCCGCGGCACGATTGCCCATCGAAAGAAGCAATTGGGTTCGCAGTGCCCTGCTGCACATCCCGATAAGCATCGTTCTCAGCGTGGCATTAACGGCGCTGGGGCGCGTGCTCATCTGGTTGAGGTTCCTTTACCCCATGGGGAAGCCCCTGACCTTTGAAAGCATCACGAGATTTGTTGTCGGCAACTTCAGCGAGGGCATTGGGATATACATGCTGATAGCGCTGACTAGTTATGCCTACAGCTATTACCGTCGCTATCGCGAGGGTCAGCTAAAAACACTGCGGCTCGAAGCCCAGCTTTCACATGCCCAACTGCTGGCGCTGAAGATGCAACTTCATCCTCATTTCCTCTTCAACACGCTACATTCAATCTCCGCCCTACTTCACAAAGATGTTCCCTCAGCCCGGAAGATGATTACTCGCTTGGGGGATTTTCTGCGTCTCACGCTGGAAAATTCCGGCTCACAGGAGGTAACCCTGCAACAAGAGATGGAATTCCTGAGTTGTTACCTCGAGATCGAGCGCATCCGCTTCCAAAATCGACTGGTAACCCGCATGGACCTGGGCGAACATACCCTCGACGCTAAAGTGCCTAACCTCATTCTGCAACCGATCGTTGAGAACGCTATTCGCCATGGAATCGCACCCCGCTCCGCTCCCGGCCTGATAGAAATTGAGGCGAAACAACACAATGGCACGCTTCGTATTCAGGTCAGAGACAACGGGCCAGGCCTTTCCGAACATCGGACATCAGAGATTCTGTTTAAGAAGGGTCTGGGGCTGGCTAATACCGAGACTCGGCTGAAACGATTATATGGAGCGGATCACCTCTTCGACCTAACGAACAGCCCCGCTGGCGGGTTGATCGTGACTTTGGAAATACCCTTTCATAAAGACGACGCCGCTCTCAGCCAACCAAAAATCGCGTAGTCCACTTAGCCTGATCTCCACGGCCTTCGGCCCGGTTCGCTCGACATTCAAAGTTTAACGACTGACAAGTTTGCGGTTTAGTTCTTTACGAGCGTCAGAGATCCCGCGATACTTCAAACTCTGAATTCCGTTAGCAACTATGAATGAGACTCCCCTCATCCGCGTGTTATTGGTCGATGACGAGCCGCTCGCGCGGGATGTGCTGCGGGAAATGCTCGAGGGTGACCCGGATGTGACCATTGTTGGTGAGTCCTGTAATGGCCGCGAAGCCCTGGAAGCGATTCGCGCTCACTCTCCCGACCTGCTTTTTCTGGATGTGCAAATGCCAGAGGTGGGCGGCTTCGAGGTACTCGCGTCTCTGGAAAAGGGACAAATTCCCCACGTCATCTTTGTTACCGCATACGATCAGTATGCCGTTCGCGCGTTTGAAGTTCAGGCGCTTGACTACTTGTTAAAGCCTTTCGATCAGGAACGATTCGACCTCTCGTGGCAGCGCGCCAAGGCGCAAGTTATACGCGACCGAAACCGCGGGGTGAGCATGGATCGGCGCATCCTGGCGCTATTGGAAGAATTGAAGGCTGGTAACAAGTATCTGGAACGCCTGGTAATCAAAGCGGGGGGACGTATCTATTTCCTTGAGACCGGCGAGATAGACTGGATCGAAGCTGAAGGCAACTACGTCTCCGTACACAGCGCTAAAAAATCTCACATGCTTCGCGAGACTATCAGCAGTCTTGAATCGCAGCTTGACCCGAAAAAGTTTGTGCGCATCCATCGTTCCGCCATAGTTCGCCTGGATTTTATCCAGGAACTTCAGCCTTGGTTTCACGGCGAATATCGCGTCATTCTCCAGGACGGCACCCAACTCACCCTTTCTCGCAATTATCGCGACAAACTACAGGAAGCCCTAGGCAAACTTCCCTAAGCTGTCCATAAAACAGGTCGGTTATCACAGCCTGAAGCCCGCTAGTCACAAGCGCCTGCCCTTCCGTCACAAAAGCCAACCGGCCCAGGAAACTACTGCGTATAAGTAGCACTGTCAGATCCGTGTAATGTTTGAGGAGGGTTTATGAGTTCAACCGCAACCTGGGAGCACGAAGAAGTGGAGAGTGCCGCTCAGTCTGACGAGAGGAGCGAGCCTTTATCTTCTACCAGCAGCGTAACTGCCTTGAAGGATCTTGTCTTGCAACTTCTTTGCGAGGTGCAATCCATTGCTGAGGGCAACACGCTCAACTTTGAGGGCGGACTCGATTTCTATGATGAGGTCACTCGCTTTGAGATTGATCTCATTAACCGCGCATTGCTTCGTACCGGAGGTCATCAGGTCCGAGCCGCCAAACTATTGAACCTGAAAGTAACCACGCTGAATTCCAAGATCAAACATTACAACATCAATCCTAATGGGTTCGTGAACATCTATCCGCTGATTGAAACTCAGGCAATGGAAGATCAGCAGCATGCTTAATGAGCAAGCATAAACCGACCGACTCGTTTGTCCCAGGTCAGGCGCCTCCCATTACTTCAGTCACCCAGTCCATCCCGGCTGGGTGATTTTGTCTTTATGGGCCAGACAAACCTAAACGGTCCTCAAGCCAGCGGAGCCTGGAATCAAAACCGCGGGCGTTAGCGACCGAGTGCTCGGTTCACTAAAAATCTCCGTACATGCTCCACACCTGAGCGCTGCACAAATACGGAACCGCGAGCCATATAGCGACCGGGTCCTGGCAATCAAGTTGGACTTTACTCGTAGCGATTAGATTAGGAACAAACTCGGTTCGGTTATCCAAGTTGATCTTGAGACCCATTCGCTACCGAGGCTGTTTGAA
>WNGE01003046.1_pt1 | contig 19981 bp, 17 predicted proteins | sample 5400651 | NCBI WGS metagenome assembly WNGE01 (sample SAMN13153370, study PRJNA577476) | soil metagenome | isolation source: 60 cm soil or saprolite under grassland replicate 2 | place: USA:California | collected 2016-06-15
TCAACTCGACGTACGCGGGCGATGTGCTGCCGGGCATGATGGTGCTCGGCCTTGGCTCAGGCATCAGCTTTCCGGCGATCGGCAACGCGTCCCTGCACGAGGTGACCGGGCAGGATTCGTCGCTGGCGTCGGGCGTGCAGAGCGCGATGCAGCAGGTCGGCGGCGCGCTCGGGTTGTCCTGCCTCGTGACGCTCGGGCTGCGGCACGCCGCCGGGCAGATCCGGCACGGGACGCTCCCTGACATCGCCGCGACCCATGGCTACGTGCTCGCGTTCCGGATCGGCGCCGTGCTGCTGGTGATCGGCGGGGTTCTCGTGCTCGTCCTGCTCGAACACGTTGTCGCGCAGCCACGAAGCGCCGTCGCCGAACTCAGCCCCGACGCCGTCTGACCACGCGGCGGGCCGGTTAGGGCAGCGTCACATAGTTCGCGAGGAACGATCGAGCCGGCGGCGTGTCCATGCGGTAGTCGACATTCGTCGACCGGCACATCGAATCGCCGGTGATCGTTGTGCCGGCCACGATGTTCGTCTCGTCTGCTCCGGCGCCGAGGAAGTTCGGCCCGCCCGAGTCGCCGTAGCAGGTGCCGCCGTCGCCGAGGGCGGGGTTCATCGAGATGCGCAGCCAGCTCGCGTTCAGCGCCTCGAGGGCGCCGGTGGCGACGAAGCGGACGTCCGTGTAGGTGAACGCCGGCCCCTTGTCGATCGTCACCGACTGCGCCCCGTACCCGACCGGCGTGAAGCGCGCACCGACACTGAGGCCGTTCAGTGAGCCGGCCGCCGGCAAGCGCGCCGGCGTGATCGTCTTGACGGGCTTGTCGAGGACGACGACGGCGACGTCCTGGGGGTCGCTCGCCGTCTGGTTGAAGTCGGGGTCCGCGTGCCAGGTGCCCCAATAGGTCGTCCCGGTCTCGGACTTATACGACGAATCGAAGGTCACCGCGACCCGGGCGACGTCCTGGTCGCAGTGCGCCGCGGTGAGGAACACGGTTGGCGAGATCAGCGTCCCGCTGCACGTCGCCCAGGTGCCGTCGGAGTAAGCGTGCGGCGCGAGCAACGCACCGACCTCCGGGTGCGCATTGCCGTCCGGCGTTCCGTACGTGATGGCCCCGGCCGGGTTCCCGACCCACAACGCAATGCCCGCGGCGACTGCGGCCACGGCGGCGATGGCGGCAATCAGCACTCGTCGCATCAGCAGACTCCCTAGAATTCGAAGGACGGCAGGCGGCGCAGCCTAGCGTCCCGCATAACGGTTCGACCACGACGCGGCCCGGTCGGGATTGGTCGACCTCAGGGATCGAGCGCGACCCGAACGGCACGAAACTGCTCCGGTGTGGCCTGCAGGATTCGCAACCGCGGGTCGGGCACGGGCAGGAACGGATCGCGGCGAAGGTCGGCGAGCCCGCGCAGTCGTGGGTCGGCGAGCACCGCGTCCACCGCACTGCGGTCACCACCGCAGATGACCGCGTCGAGCTGGGCGGCACGCGGCAACAGGATGCGGGCGGCGATGTCTGCCGCATCGGCGAAGGCCGCTCGTGCCTGGTTCGCCCGGCGGCGGGCGAAACGCTGCTGCGACCAGCCGCCGGCCCGGGTGGTCCCCTGCACGTAGGCGGAGCCGACCTTGGATGCGACGAGGTCGCCGCCGACGAAGACGCCCACAGCGTGGGCGCGCCGGCGGACGAGCAGCACGCCGACCGTGCGCGGCCGGCTCGCATGGGCGATCAGCACCTCGCGCGGATCCGCGCCCGACGCGGCCGCGGGCAGCGGCGGGAACGGCACCTCGAGCCATGCCCGCGCGCCGTCCGCACCGGTGAGCCGTAGCTCGGCCGCGTCTGACTCGGTCACCGTCGCGCCATGACGTTCGGTGAAGCCGTCCAGCCATCGAGCCAGGCGTTCGGCAGGGACGCTCACCCGGCGCACGCTCACCGGTCCAGCAGACCACGACTGCGGGAGGATCGTCGGCGTGACGCGACGGAGAATGCCTCGCTGGTCCGAGCTGGCCTCGCTGATCAGGCTGCAGCACCTGGATCGCGTCGCCCGGGCGGCGAGCGTCAACGACCTGCGGCTGGTCGCGCGACGCCGCACGCCACGCGCGGTGTTCGATTACACCGACGGCGCGGCCGGGGACGAGATCAGCCTGCGTCGGTCGCGGGAGGCGTTCAGCCGGGTGGAGTTCGTGCCTCGCGTGCTGCGCGACGTCTCGCAGATCGACACGTCGACGACCGTGCTGGGCAGCCCGGCACCCCTGCCGTTCGGCTTCGCCCCCACCGGGTTCACCCGGCTGATGCACCACGAGGGCGAGTCGGCGGTGGCCCGGGTCGCGCAGCGCGCCGGCATCCCGTACGCACTTTCCACGATGGGGACCACGTCGCTGGAGGATGTCGCCGCGGTGGCGCCCGACGCACGCCGCTGGTTCCAGCTGTATCTGTGGCGCGACCGCGAGGCGAGCCGCGACTTCGTCAGCCGCTCGCTGGCTGCGGGGTACGAGGCGCTGATGCTGACGGTCGACACCCCGGTCGCCGGGGCTCGGCTGCGCGACGTCCGCAACGGCCTGACCATCCCGCCGGCGCTGACCCTGCGCACGCTCGCGGGCGCGGCGATGCACCCCGCGTGGTGGCTCAACCTGCTGACGACGCCACCGCTCGAGTTCGCCTCGCTGCGGTCGTGGGGCGGCACGGTCGCGGAGCTGGCCAACCAGGTCTTCGACCCCGCGGCCACCCTCCAGGACGTGCGCTGGCTGCGCGAGGCGTGGCCGGGAAGCCTTGTCATCAAAGGGATTCAGACCGTAGAGGACGCGCGCATGGTGGTCGACGCCGGCGCGAACGCCGTCGTCGTGTCGAACCACGGCGGGCGCCAGCTCGATCGCGCGCCCACTCCTCTCGAGCAGCTGCCGGCCGTCGTCGCGGCAGTCGGCGATCGGGCCGAGGTCTATCTCGACGGCGGCATCCTGAACGGCGCCGACATCGTCGCCGCCGTCGCGCTGGGCGCGCGGGCCTGCCTCGTCGGACGCGCGTACCTGTACGGCCTGATGGCCGGTGGCGAGCAGGGCGTACAGCGTGCCGTCGACATCCTCAGCCAGGAACTCGTGCGCACCATGCAGTTGCTGGGCGTCACATCACTCTCGGAACTGACGCCGGGGACGGTTAGGCTCCGCGACCGCTGATGCCCGGCGCATCGGCGGGCGTCGCTGATCATGTGCAGATCGGATGGTTCGCGCGCGCCGATCTGCATACTGATCGCCGACTCAAGTGCGGTTACCGGGCTGCTGATGCGCCACTAGGCTGCGCTGACATGGACGTCGTCGAGTTCGTCCCGTCCGTCGCGCAGTACGCGTTCACGTTCGGTGGTGTCGCGCCGGTGCGTCGCGTGCTCCCCGGCACCGCGCTGCGGTTGTGGTCCGAGGACGCGTTCGGCGGCAAGCTGCGCAGCACCAGCGACAAGTCGAGTGCGAACGTCGACCTGCGCTTCGTGAACGCGCAGACCGGGCCGTTCTACGTCGAGGGCGCAGAGCCGGGCGACGCGCTGGCGCTGCACATGGTCAGCATCGAGCCGGCGCGCGACTGGGGCGCATCCGCGGCGATCCCGTTCTTCGGCGGCCTGACCAGCACCGACCGCACCGCGACGCTGCAGGATCCGCTGCCCGACACGACCTGGATCTACCACGTCGACAGCGCGCGGCGCACCGTCGCGTTCGAGGCGCAGCACAGCGAGCTTCGCGTCGAGCTGCCGCTGGCGCCGATGCTCGGCACGGTCGGCGTGGCCCCCGCGGGCGGTGAGGTGCGCAGCTCGCTGGTACCGGACCGGTTCGGCGGCAACATGGACTGCCCGCAGATGCGCGCCGGCGCCACGTGCTTCCTGGGCGTGAACGTCGAGGGTGCGCTCTTCTCGATCGGTGACGGGCACTACCGGCAGGGTGAGGGCGAGGCCTGCGGCACGGCGGTCGAAGGCGCCATGACGACGACGCTCATCGTCGAGCTGATCAAGGGCGCGGCGCCGTCCTGGCCACGGCTGGAGGACGACGAGCACTGGATGGCGGTCGGGTCGAGCCGGCCGCTCGAGGACGCGTGGCGGATCGCCCAGGTCGAGATGGTCCGGTGGTTCGGCGAGCTCTACGGCCTGCACGCGATGGACGCCTACCAGTTGCTGTCGCAGATCGTCGAGGTTCCTGTGTCCAACGTGGTCGACGCGAACTACAGCGTCACGGTGAGTGCCGCCAAGTCGCTGCTGCCGGCCGCGGACGCGTTCGGTGGGATGCACCGCGAGCTGCGTGCCCGAGCAGCCGCGCTGTAACGGAGGAGACGTCATGGATCTGCACCTGGCCGGCCTGCGCGTGCTCGTGACCGGCGGCACCCGCGGCATCGGACGCGCGACCGTCGAAGCGTTCCTCGACGAGGGCGCGGCGGTCGCGTTCTGCGCGCGGACCGCCCCCGACGTCGACGCGACCGCCGAGGCCCTCGGCGCGGGCGGGGCGACCGTCGCCGGCACGGCGGTCGACGTGGCCGACGGCGACGCGCTCGCGGCATGGGTACGGCAGTCGGCCGACCGGCTCGGCGGCATCGACATCGTCGTGTCCAACGTGAGCGCGCTCGCGATCCCGGACACCGAGGAGAACTGGACGGCCTCGCTGGCCACCGACCTGATGGGCACCGTGCACCTCGTCAAGGCGGCGATGCCGTTTCTCGAGGCGAGCAGCGCCGCCTCGATCGTGGCCGTGTCCAGCGTCTCCGGACGCGAGGTCGACTTCGCCGTCGGGCCGTACGGCACGGTGAAGGCGGCGCTCGTGCATTACGTCCAGGGACTGGCGTACCAGCTTGCCGGCCAGGGCATCCGTGCCAACACCGTTTCGCCGGGGAACACGTTCTTCGAGGGCGGCGTCTGGGACAACGTCAAGCACGGCAACCCGGAGCTCTACGCGACAGCCCTCGCGCTCAACCCGACCGGCCGGATGGGCACCCCGCAGGAGATGGCCAGGGCGGTCGTCTTCGTCGCCAGCCCGGTCTCGAGTTTCACCAGCGGCACCAACCTGGTCGTCGACGGAGCGCTGACGCGAGGCGTCCAGTTCTGACGCGCCGCTCGCACGCGGTTCTCGATCCGTACGGCACACTGCACGCATGACCGCCAATAGCGACCCGGAGTCAGCGAAGACTCGGGCAGCAATCGAGCTCGTCGAGGCGCACAGCGCGCGCAATTACGCGCCGCTGCCCGTCGTCATCGCCGAGGGCGACGGCGCGTGGGTCCGCGACGTCGACGGGCGTCGCTACCTCGACCTGCTCGCCGCGTACGGCGCGCTGAACTTCGGGCACCGCCACCCCCAGCTCACCGCCGTCGCGCATGCGCAACTCGACCGCCTCACCCTCACCAGCCGGGCGTTCCACAACGATCAGCTCGGGACGTTCTGCGCCGAACTCGCCGCGCTCGCCGGCATGGATCTCGTGCTGCCGATGAACACGGGCGCCGAAGCCGTCGAGACCGCGCTGAAGACAGCCCGCAAGTGGGGTTATCAGGTCAAGGGCATCCCGCAGGACCAGGCCAAGATCGTCGTAGTAGGCGGGAACTTCCACGGCCGGACGATCACCATCGTCAGTTTCTCTGACGACAAGGAGTCAACGGCCGACTTCGGCCCGTTCACTCCCGGGTTCGTCCGCGTCCCGTACGGCGACATCGATGCCCTGCGGGCCGCCATGGACGACGAGACCGCGGCCGTCCTGATCGAGCCGATCCAGGGTGAGGGCGGCGTGGTGATCCCGCCCGGGGGCTACCTGCAGGCCGTGCGTGACGCGTGCACCGAAGCGAACGTGCTGATGATCGCCGATGAGATCCAGTCCGGGCTCGGCCGCACCGGCTACACGTTCGCCTGCGACCACGACGGTGTGCGCCCCGACGTCTACGTCCTGGGCAAGGCGCTCGGCGCCGGCATCGTGCCGCTCTCGGCGGTCGTGTCCCGAAGCGACGTCCTGGGCGTATTCCGCCCGGGCGAGCACGGCAGCACCTTCGGCGGGAACCCGCTTGCCTGCGCGATCGGGATCGCGGTCGTCCGCATGGTCGCGACCGGCGAGTTCCAGCAGCGCGCCGCCACCCTGGGCGAGCGCCTCGCCGAGATGCTGCAGGCGCTGCCGTCCGACGCCGTCACCGCCGTGCGCAGCCGCGGGCTGTGGGCCGGCATCGACCTCGCGAACCGCACCGGCCGCGACGTCTGCGAAGGCCTGCTACGCCGCGGCATTCTGGCCAAGGACGCGCACGAGCAGACGATCCGGCTGGCCCCGCCCCTGGTCATCGAGCCCTCCGACCTGGAATGGGCAGTCGGCCAGCTCGCGGAAGAGCTCGCTGTCAGGTAAGGATCGGCTTGAGCACGTCGCGCAGGCTCGGCGAGTCCGGCAGCACGTCCAGGTCGTACCGGACGCGGACGGCGGGCTTGCTGATGTCGAGCACCCGGCGCAGGTCGATCGGCGTGCCGATCACGACGACGTCGGCGTCCACCGTGTCGATGATCGTCGCCATCTCGGCGAGCTGACCGTCCGAGTAGCCCATCGCCGGCAATACCGGCCCGACGTCGTACTTGCGGAACGTCTCGGCGATCGTGCCGATCGCCCAGGGCCTCGGGTCGACGATCTCGGTCGCGCCATGTGCTCGGGCCGCCACGACCCCGGCCCCGAACTTCATCTCGCCGTGCGTGAGGGTCGGACCGTCCTCGATCACGAGCACGCGTTTCCCCCTGATCGCATCGGGATCGTCGACGGTCACCCGGCTGTTCGCCCTGATGACGGTCGCCTCGGGGTTCGCCTGGCCGATCGCGTCGGTCAGCGCCTCGACCTGCTCGGCGGACGCGGAGTCCATCTTGTTGATCACGACGACGTCGGCCATCCGGAGGTTGGCCTCGCCCGGGTAGTAGCCCGTCTCGTGGCCGGCGCGCAGCGGATCGGCCACCACGATATGGACGTCCGGCGCGTAGAAGGGTAGGTCGTTGTTCCCGCCGTCCCAGATGAGCACGTCGCATTCGGCCTGCGCCTGGGCGAGGATGTCGCCGTAGTCGACGCCCGCGTAGATGATCGTGCCGGACGCGATGTGCGGCTCGTACTCCTCGCGCTCCTCGATCGTGGTGTCGTACCGGACGAGGTCGTCGAGCGTCGCGTAACGCTGCACACGCTGCGCCGCGAGGTTCCCGTACGGCATCGGATGCCGGACCGCCACGACCCGCTTGCCCGCGTCCTTCAGCGTCTCGGCGATCGCTCGCGTCGTCTGGCTCTTGCCCGAACCGGTTCGGACGGCGCAGACGGCGACGACGGGGACGGTCGCCTCCAGCATCGTCTCGCCCGGCCCGAGCAGGACGAAGTTCGCGCCGGCGGCCAGCACCTGGCTGGCCTTGTGCATCACGTAGGTGTGGCTGACGTCTGAGTAGCTGAAGATCACGTCATCGACCTGGTGGTCCTTGATCAGTCGCGTCAGCTCGCTCTCGTCGTGGATGGCGATCCCGTTCGGGTAGCGCTCACCTGCGAGGCTCGCCGGGTAGGTCCGGTCGTCGATGAACGGGATCTGCGTCGCGGTGAAGGCCACGACCTCGATCCGCCGGTCGCCCCGGTAGGCGACGTTGAAGTTGTGGAAGTCCCGCCCGGCGGCTCCCATGATGAGGACACGACGCGGCATCGGTGAATCCTCTCTCTCAGCCTGGATCTCAGCCGGAACAGTACGGTGCAACGCATGATGACGGTCGACGACGCAGCGCGAATGGCCTTGGCATTACCCGAGGTCACGGAAGGCGAGCGGCACGGCAACCGCACCTGGGCCGTCGACGGTAAGGGCTTCGCCTGGGAAAGGCCGTTCAGCAAGGCCGACATCAGGCGCTTCGGCGACGACGTGCCACCCGAAGGACCCATAATCGCAATTCGCGTGTCGGACCTGGGCGAGAAGGAGGCCCTGCTCGCCGCAAACCCCACGGCATTCTTCACGATTCCGCATTTCGACGGGTATTCAGCGATTCTCATACATTTGAAGACAGTCACCAAGAAGGCATTGCAGGAAGCTCTGGTCGACGGCTGGTTGGCGTGCGCGCCCGCAAAGCTCGCAGACCAGTACCTCAAGAGGTGAGCGTCATCGCTTCGGGGCTCGCCCACATGAGCATGCCGGGTGCCACTGTCCGCCAGCACGCGCCTGCGGCGGGAAGCGGAGACGTGGGGACTGTGGGTAGTCGAGATCAGTCCTGGTTGCTGCGCCGCAACCGGATCCACCGGTAGCCCCACCCGCGTAGTTCCAGGCCGGCCAGCCTGGCGCCCGGCGGCGGGTACGGACCGTCGGCGAATTCGTCGAACGGCCGCCCGGCGACGCCGTCCAGCCTGCCGACGTCCACTGTGACCGGCTCGTCGCTCAGGTTGTGCAACAGCAGGATCGAGCCTTCCGGTGCGTCGAAGCGATGCGCGAGGACCGAACGCGGCAGCGGCACGTCGAGCACCGTGCATCGCCCGACGCCGATCTCTGGACACTCTCGCAGGACGCGAATGAGCTGTTCGAACCAGCGCAGCAGCGAATCCGGATCACGCTGCTGAGCACGGACATTGATCTTGCTTGCCCGGAAAGGGCCTCTGGACACGACCGGGCGAACCAGCTGCTCGGACGCTGCGCCGGAGAATCCCGCCCCGCGGCTCGTGTCCCACTGCATCGGCGTGCGGATCGCGTCGCGTCCGGCCAACGCCAGGTTCTCACCCATGCCGATCTCCTCGCCGTAGCGCAGGACGGGCGTGCCGGGCATCGAGAACTGCAGCGCGTACGCCAACTGCATGTGCCGGCGGTCGCCGCCGAACATCGGTGCGAGCCGGCGGCGGATTCCGCGGCCGAACAGGCGCATATCCGGCCGAGCCCCGAACGCGGTGAAGACGTCATTGCGCTGCTCGTCGGTGAGCCGGCTGAGGTCGAGTTCATCGTGATTGCGCAAGAACGTGGCCCATTGCGCCATGGCCGGGACGCGCGGCATGCCACGCAGCGAATCGACGAGCGGCTCGGCGTCGGCTCGGGCCAGCGCGAGCCACAGCCTGGTGTTGATCACGAATGAGAAAAGCACGTGTGCGCGGTCATTCGGGCCATCGGGGCGTCCGCCGAAGTAGCCCGCCAGCTCGTCCGGCGGCACGTTCGCCTCGCACAGCAACACGGCGTCGCCACGACGCCACTGCACGTCCTCGTGCCAGTCCTCGAGAATCGAGAAGTCCAGCGGCCCGGGATCGACACCGGCCTCTACCTGTTCGAGCACGAAAGGCGCCGCGTCGATCCGGAAGCCGGACGCGCCCATTTGCAACCAGAACCCCATGACCTTCTTGACTTCAGCTCGAAGCTGCTTGTTGGTCCAGTTCAGGTCTGGCTGGAAGTCGTAGAACCGGTGGAAGTACCAGGCCCTCGCCTCGTCGTCGAACGACCACGTGTCGCGCTGCTCACCGGGGAAGACGATGCCCTGCCGCCGGTCCGGCGGCTCGGTGTCGCTCCAGATGTACCAGTCGCGATAAGGCGAATCCGGGCTGTTGCGAGCCGAGCGGAACCACGGATGCTCGTTCGATGTGTGGTTGACGACCAGGTCGAGCATGATGCGGATGCCGCGCTGCCCGGCCTCCGCGGTCAGTTCGGCGAAGTCGCCGAGAGTGCCCAGCCGGGCGTCCACGCCGTAGTAGTCGGCGACGTCGTAACCGTCATCGCGATTCGGTGTGGGATGGATCGGGTTGAGCCACAAGCACGTGACACCGAGCCGCGCCAGATAGTCCAGCCGGCTGATCAGACCGCGCAGGTCGCCGCGGCCGTCGCCATCGGAGTCCTGAAACGAGTCGACCTCGATGCAGTAGATGACGGCCTCCTTGTACCAGCGCTCGGACATGCCCCGTCTATACCCGTAAACGTGGTCCTACCCGCGGCGCCTGCTGCGCGCCTGCCCCGACTGTCCACAGTGGACGGTCGCCCCCCGAGCGCGCCGAGCGCCACCCACCCGTACGCGCAACCATGTTTGCCGCGGCGAATTCACGGGTACCGACCTCACAGCGGGGATTACTTGTTGGAGGCGTGCAGCGGGATGGCGATGAGCAAGACGGACGCCGGCCGTGGCGTGCCGGAGCCAGGCGCTACCCAGCCCCTCGGCACCGCCCCCCGGACAGAGCCGGCGGGACCGATGCCGCACGCCAGAGACGTACTGGGCGATCGGTACGAACTCGCAGAGGTCATCGGTCGCGGCGGGATGTCAACCGTGTACAGCGCGCGTGACAACCGCACAGGGCGAGACGTGGCGGTCAAGGTATTCCGGCCCGGAACCGATCTGATCGACGCCGACGAGCGCTACCGTCGCGAGGCCGAGATTCTGTTCGAACTGGACGCCCCCGGGCTGATCGCCATGCTCGACGCCGAAATGGGCGACACCGCGACCTCGAACGGCCCGCGATACCTGGTTACCGAGCTTGTCGATGGCTGCACCCTGGCCGACGCAATCCGGCAGTCGCCCCTGACCGAGAACGAGGTCGCACGGCTCGGCGCCGCCCTGTCCAGGACGCTCGCGTACGTCCACGATCGCGGAATCGTCCACCGCGACGTCAAGCCGGCCAACATACTCATCCCAGGGACAACGCGAGCAGACCTCGAGGTGCCGAAGCTGGTCGACTTCGGCATCGCGGTCGCCGCCGACGGCGTGCGCCTCACCACCGACGGAGCCACCGTTGGTACCGCCAACTACCTGAGTCCGGAGCAGGTTCACGGAGATCCCGTGACGCCGGCCAGCGACGTCTTCTCGCTCGGGCTCGTCCTGATCGAGGCGTTGACCGGCACGATCGCCTATCCGGGCACTGGCGTCGAAGCCGCCTTGGCCCGGCTGCACCGCGCGCCCGCCATCCCCGCCGCCGTGAGCCGGCGCCTGCGCGCCGCGCTCAAGGACATGACAGCGCGCGATCCGCGGAACCGCCCGGACGCCCGACGCGTGGCCGCCAGATTCGACGAGCTCGCGGATTCGCTCACCGACGAGATCCTCTCGTTCGGGCAGTCAGCGGCCGAGCGACGACCGGCGGGTGCGCTCAAGGCGCGGCGCACGCGGCGGAGGCGCGCGGTTGTCGGTGCCATTGCCGCGGTGGCGCTGGCCAGCAGCACCGTGCTCGTTGCCGTCATCACTGCCGCCAGTCCGGCTGTCCCGGAACCGCCCAGGTTGGTGATGCATGCCCCGGAGCCGGCAGCGACGCAGCAGAACAGCTCGGCGCCTCAGGCCGTGGACCCGCGGCCCACGCAGGCGCCACGGCACAGATACACCCCGCCGCTACTCGTCCCGATCACCGCGGCACAAGAGCTTCGCGGCGATGTCGACGATTCGCCCCAAGCAGCACAAAGGCAAAGGCAAGCACGACAAGGACAAGGGCTGACCGATGGGTGCCACACAGCCACAGACCGTCGTCATCACCGGTGCCAGCGGCGGCGTCGGCCGCGCGGTCGCGCGGTCGTACGGCAACCGGGGCGCCAACGTCGCCCTGATCGCGCGCGGCAAGCGTGGTCTGGACGCAGCGGCTCAAGACGTGGACGACGCGGGTGGCAACCCGCTGGCACTGCAGGTGGACGTGGCCGACTTCGCCGCCGTCGACTCCGCCGCTGCGCGCGTGGAGGACGAGCTCGGCCCGATCGACGTCTGGATCAATGCCGCGTTCAGTTCGATATTCGCGACCTTCTCCGATATCTCGCCCGAGGAATTCCGGCGCGCCACCGAGGTGAGCTACCTCGGCTTCGTCAACGGCACCCGCGCGGCGCTGATCCGGATGCGCCCGCGCGACCGAGGCGTGATCGTCCAGGTCGGGTCGGCTCTCGCCTACCGGGGCATCCCGTTGCAGAGCGCGTACTGCGGCGCCAAGCACGCCATCCAGGGATTCACCGAATCACTACGCTGCGAACTGCTGCACGACAAGAGCGGTGTGCACGTGACGATGGTGCAGTTGCCTGCGGTCAATACTCCGCAGTTCTCGTGGGTGTCGTCGCGGTTGCCGCGTCGCCCGCAGCCTGTCCCCCCGATCTACCAGCCCGAGCTTGCGGCACAGGCAATCGTCCGCGCCGCCGACAAGCCCCGGCGCCGTGAGTACTGGGTCGGCGCAACCACCACAGCCACTCTGATCGCGAACAGCGTCGCGCCGGGGCTGCTCGACCGCTACCTGTCCCGCACCGGCTTCGACTCGCAGCAGACCGGGCAGCCGCGGCAGCCGGGTACGCCGAGCAACTTGTGGGACCCCGTCGACCGCGACCGCGACTACGGGGCGCACGGACGCTTCGACGATCGCGCGCACCGCCACGATCCGCAGACCTGGGCGTCGCGACACCACGGCACGCTCGCGGCGGCGCTCGGCGCAGGCCTGGCCGGGGCGGGCGCGCGCCTCGTCCGCCGGAAACGCCCGTGAGAACTCCCGCCGGCCACGTCCGGGTGAGCCGGAAGCGTGTGCATCGTACGGGCCACCTCGTCGGTCACCTCGGTGCCATGAGCGTGCGTGGTGGCGCGGGCAGACGCGGGCCGAGCTGAGCGAAGTCGCGGTAGCTGTCGGTCGCGGCGGCAACCAGGGCGCACCGGATCAGCAAGTCGAACCGTTCCTGGGCGCAGCCCGTGCGTGCAGGTGTGCCTTGCGACCACGGCATCTAGCGGTGTCAGGTCGAGCATCGTCTCGTTGACGTCGAGTCTGCATTGTCTATCGCCTGCCAGCTCCCGGCTCGGTGGCAACGACCGTATCGCCAGAGATTGGCCTGGTCCGGCCAGGCAGGTATTGGCTCTGACGCCATGCCTCCGGCCCAGTACCTTCGGCATCTGTGAGGACGAGCCGATGAGTACCGCCACCCGCAGCCGTCCCGAATTCGCCGGCGCCCCGCTGTGTCGCTGCGTGAGCCCGTGCGAAGTAGACGTCGAGGTCGAGCAAGCGACCACGGCGACAGTTTCTGAGCCTGGGCGTTGGCTCGCGCTCTACGTCCTGTGCGCGGGCGTGTTGATGATCGTGCTCGACACCACGATCGTGAACGTGGCGCTGCCGACGATCCAGGACGACCTCGGCTTCTCGCAGAGCAATCTCGCCTGGGTCGTCAACGCGTACCTGATCGCTTTCGGCGGCTTGCTGCTGCTCGCCGGACGCATCGGCGACCTCATCGGCCAGCGGCGGATCTTCCTGGTCGGCCTTGGCGTCTTCACCGTCGCGTCGCTGCTGTGCGCCGTGGCGCAGAGCCAGGCCATGCTCGTCGGGATGCGATTCGTGCAGGGCGTCGGCGGCGCGCTGACGTCCGCGGTGGTTCTCGGCATGATCGTCACGATGTTCCGGAGCCCGCCGAGCAGGCCAAGGCGATCGGCGTCTACAGCTTCGTCGCGTCCGCCGGCGGCACGATCGGGCTCCTCTTCGGCGGCGTGCTGACCCAGGCGACGAACTGGCACTGGATCTTCTTCGTCAACGTGCCGCTCGGAGTAGTCGCCGTCTTCCTCGCGCTCCGACTGGTCGTCGACAAGAAGGGAATCGGCCTCGAGCGGGGCGCGGACTTCCCCGGCGCGATATTGCTGACAGGCGGCCTGATGCTCGGGGTCTACACGATCCTCAAGGTCGACACGCAGGGCTGGGCAGCGACGCAGACGCTCGCCCTGGGTGCCGTGTCCGTCGCGCTGCTCGCCGCGTTCGTCGCGCGCGAGGCGCGCATCGCAACCCCGCTGATGCCGCTGCGGCTGTTCCGCTCGCGCAACATCGCGGGCGCGAATGCCGTCATGGCGCTGTGGGCGGTGGGCATGTTCGGCATGTTCTTCATCGGGGCGCTGTACCTGCAGCGCATCCTGGGCTACGACGCGCTCCAGATCGGGCTGGCCTTCCTCCCGGTCACGCTCGTCATGGGCACGCTGTCGCTGCGCTTCTCCGGGCCACTGAACCTGCGCTTCGGCCCGCGCGCGACGCTCATCCCCAGCCTCGTACTCGTCGCCGCCGGCCTGTTGCTGTTCACCCGCACGCCCGTTGACGGCAATTACTGGAGCGACATCTTGCCGGTCATGGTGCTGCTCGGCCTCGGTGCGGGCCTGGCGGCGCCTTCGCTCATGACGCTCTCGATGACCGGGGCAGCGCCAAGTGACTCGGGGCTCGCGTCCGGTCTGGTGAATACGACGATTCAGATGGGCGGCGCAGTCGGGCTGGCTGTCCTGGCCACCTTTGCCAGCCAACGCACGAACAACCTGCTGGCGGGCGGCGAATCGCACGCGGAGGCGCTCAACACCGGGTATCACCTCGCGTACCTCATCAGCGCAGCTCTCGTCGTCGTCGCCACCGCGATCGCGGCAACCGTGCTGCGCTCCGGAACCGCCGCCGCGGGGGCTGGTCACGCCGAGCTGGCCGGCGAGCCCGCCTGACCACGACCGGGTAGGCAATGCCCTAGGTATGAGCCGCTTGCTGCACTTCGAGCAGCGACGCCTCGTGCAGCGACTCCGCGTAGGCACGATGCCCGCCACGCAGGCCGAACAGCCGCTTCGACAGCAGCAGGTACAGCACGGCGGCGACATTCACCGCGAGCGCCAGGGTACGAAGGACCGTCACCTTCTCGGTGATTTCGTACACCTCGAAGGGAATGAACAGCGTCGTACCGACGACAGCCACGTACTCGCCCCACCGTCGGAGCGACCACAAGCCGATTCCTTCGACGAGTTGCAGCGCGCCGTAGAAGAGCAACCCGCCCGCAATGAGGTTCAACGTCGAGTGCTTTGCGGTGAGCAGCTTCTCGATCAGCCGGATCGTTCCCGAGTCCGAGACGTTGAAGTTGATCTGGTCGAAGAACGGCTTGAGCGAGGCAAGGTCGCGGTCGAAGAGCTCTTTCAGGCTCACCTGCGTGCTCTCGAAGCGCAGTACGGCGACGCCGAGCAGCGCGATGACCGCCCCGCGGATCCAGCGTTCGATGGCCAGCGCACGCAGGATGAACGCGGACCGAAGTTGCTTGCCACGCAGCAGCGTGGGCGCATCGTCAGCCGGACCGCTTCCGTGCGGCTCGCCGAGGACGTACGTGCCGCAGCGCAGGCAGCGCCAAGCATCGCCGAGCGGCGTGGTGGCTTCGAGCTTGGCGCGGTAAGCCGGCTCGTCCGGCGCATACGTGACGTGCCCGTGGCGCGCGCACGACCGCAGGCTCCAGTCCACGGCGGCAGCTTATGGGCAGCGGCGAACCGGACCCGGCAGGCCCCGCGCGAACGAAGCGCTGGGGTTCGAACCCAGGAGGGCGTAGCCGATTTCAAGCCGGTGTCCTCGACCGGATTGGCTGCACTGCCGAAGCCGCGCTGAAGGCGAATTGAAACCGACCGTGCATAACGTGCGCGATCGCGCCGCACCTTGACGGGAGGTGCCTACGCGCACAAGGACATCAGGCCGACGGTGCGTCGACTTCAAGGGAGTGGGATCTCGATGAGAAGACTCGGCGCCACCGGCTGCACCCCCGCCGTAGCCGCTTGCAGGTCCACGTAGAGCTGCCCGTCGGGAAACCGCGCGGCATGTTGATGAGCGGCGTGAACGGCGAGCGCGGACTTGCCGATGCCCGCGGCACCTGCGATCGCGGCGATCGCCACCGGCCGGCGGAGCGAGTCGTCGCCTTCGTCGATCCATCCGTCGAACCAGCGAAGCGCTGCGTCACGACCGGTGAATCCGTCTGTGCCGACGGGGAGCTGGTGCGGAACCGGCCACCGCTCTACCGCGCGGTCGTCACGCCGCGCCGTGGCCGGCGTGCGACCGGCCAGCAGGTCGGCGTGGACGGCCTGCAGTTCCGGTCCTGGATCCGCCCCGAGATCCTCGGCAAGCCACGACCGAACCGTCTCGTACTGCTCCAGCGCCTCCGCGCCTGCCGCACAGCTCCAGCACCACGAGTCGCCGGACCCACAGGGGCTCCCGCAGCGGATGCCGGATCGTCAGCTCGGCCAGCTCGGCCGCCAGGTCGACGGCGCGCCCGGCGGCGAGGGTCCAGGTCGATCCGCCGCTCGGACGCGAATCGCAACGCGTCAACCTGATCTGGCTCGGCACGAAGCCGCGCCACGTAGACCTGCACCGCGCTGCGCGCATCGGCGGGCAGGCGGCTGTCCCAGATGGCAGCGACCAGCCGATCGACCGAGACGCTGTCGCCCGCCGTCAACGCCAGCAGGGCGAGCAGCGTCCGCAACCGGCCCGCTGTCAGGTCGATGCCGTCGACCGACCGTTGCATCGGCCCCAGCAACCCGATCTGAAGCCGGCCTTGACCAGGCTCGCCGGCGCGCGGCCTGCCATTGCGTGAAGCTCCCACGCGCCGCTCCTGCCCCACCACGTTCCCGCCCGATCACCGAAGTTCCGGGTTCGTCCGCCGACACGAGCAGGCGCCGACTCAGCAATCATCTTCTACCAATTCGCTGCGGCTGACCGCTGGCGTTTCTCCGCCACGCTCGGGCGCGCCTGTTTCGAGGGCCTGCGGTCCGACGCTCGATGCGATCACGACGCTGAGTGGAGAGGCCGTCGGCACCACTCGCTCGAGCTCCCATCTCGTGCGCTTGAGCAGCGCCGCGAACTGCCCAGCAGTGCGTTCGCGCCCGCCGGTCATCACCAGCATGTTCAGGTCCATCAGCCATCCTGGGTGTTCGGTCGGCGACTCGGGCAGAACCGTCTCGATGATCGCCACCCGTCCGCCGGGACGAGCGGCTTCGCGCACCCGCCGCAGGATCGTCTCGGCCCGCTGGTCGTCCCAGTCGTGAAGGATGAACTTCAGTAAGTAGAGGTCGCCGTTCTCGGGCACGGCCTGGAAGAAGTCACCCGCGACCCCCCTGAACCGGTCGCCCAGCTCGCCCGCGGTCCCCGGGGGCCAGCTGGCGATCACTTCGGGGAGATCGAACACGAAGCCCCTAGCCTCGCTGTGTCGCTCGAGCAGCCGCCGCAGCAGGCTGCCATGACTGCCGCCGACGTCGACCGCGAACTCGAATTCGGGAAAGGGATCGGCGTCGAGGATCGGGTTCTCGAAGGCGCGGGTCGTATCGCTCATGGCCTCCGCGAACGCGCGTCCGGCATCCGGATGGGCGGCGTAGTAGTCGATCCATGAGGCGCCATGGCGAGCGTCGAAAGCGGTCTGCCCGGTCTGCAGCGATGTCCCGATGGCGCCCCAGGCCTCGAATGCCTCACCTCCGAGCAGGGTCTCCATCAGCGCCCGCTGGGACCTCGGATGGTCCGATCGCAGGAGGTCGGAGGCAGGCGTCGGCCAATAGTTACCGTCGCCATCGCGCCGGAACAGACCAGCCGCGATCAGCGCGCACATCAGGCGCTCCAGCGAGTCGGGGTGGGTGCCGGAGGCGCGGGCGATCTCCGTCGCCGAAGCAGGCCCGGCTTCGACTGCATCGGCCAGGCGAAAGTGGGCCGCCAGCCAGATCGCACGCGAAAACCAGAAGCCGGTCCTCGCGCGGACCGCGAAGGCCTGGGGGTCTTGTTTCTCGGCGGTCACGGCGGAGCCTTCGTCCGCTCTCATCACGGGGTCGCCTCCGTCACCGTTTCGAGGGGCTCGCGCTCGATCGCTCGCTCGCGAACCAGCCACAGCGCCGCAGCCCGGCCCATCGTCGTCAGGAACACTCGCACGGGTTCTCGCTCTCGTAGGGTTCGACCCCGAGTGTCACGACGGCAGGACGCCCCGCGCTATGACGTCAGCGCACAGCCAGTTGCCGATAAGTGCACTGCTTATTCGGCCGGATGTGCTCGTACTGTGGGACGTCATGAGCGTGACGTTCGCGGCCGACGACGTTCCCGTCGCTGCACGCTCCGAGTACTGGCGGCACGTACTGGGCGACGCGCTGGTCCCGCTCGATCCGGTCGGCCTGCCGGAACGGGTGGTGGTCGGCCAGCTCGGTCCGGTCGCGGTCGGCGAACTGTCGCACGCCGGGCCGGGCGGCGCGCGGCGCACGGCCAGGCACGTACGTCGGGCGGATCCGGAACTGTGCAAGATCGATCTCGTCGCCCGCGGACATGGCGTGATCGAGCAGGGCGGACGCGAGGCCCGGTTGCAGACCGGCGATCTGGCGCTGGTCGACCTGTCCCGGCCAGCCACCTGGGCGATGACGTCAGTGCGCTGCGTGGTCGTGATCTTCCCCCGTTCACTGCTGCCGCTCGGCGCGGACGACATCGCGCGGGTGGCGGCGATGCGCATCCCCGGCCGCGGCGGCACCGGTGAGCTGATCTCCTCGCTCGGCCACCGGATCCCCGCATACCTCGACGGCTGCACCGAGGCCAACGGGGTGCGGCTCGGCGCCGCGATCCTCGACCTCATCACGGTGGCCCTCGCGGAACGGCTCGACCGCACGGTTCCGGCGGCCACACGACAGAGCGCGTTGCTGGAACGCATCTACGCCTTCATCGAGGCCAGGCTCGACGACCCCGCATTGTCACCCGAGGGCATCGCCGCCGCGCAGTTCATCTCGGTTCGCTACCTGCACAAGCTGTTCGAGACGCAGGAGACGACGGTGGCGAACTGGATCCGCCGGCGCCGGCTGGAGCGCTGCCGCCGGGCCCTGCTCGATCCAGCGCTACACGCCGAGCCGGTCAGCGCCATCGCAGCCCGCTGGGGGCTCGGGAACCCGGCTCACTTCAGCCGCCTGTTCCGCACCGCGTACGGCGTTACGCCCCAGGGGTACCGGGCAGCGGGGGGCAACGCCACGCCTCGCGCATAACAGTGCTGTTCGGGGTCAAAATCCACGTCCCCACGGCTTCGTCGTCGTCAAGCGCGCGACGCCGAGTAACCCGACTTCGCTGCCGCCCTGAGCGGACGGTGCTTCATTGGCCTTGCTGACGCGGGTGAAGGAACTTCTCGTTCCGCGGCTGAAATCCGTAGGCCCAGGGAGGATCGTCCTACGCCGGCGGCACCGCCATACGCGGCTTCGCGAAGGGCTTGGCCGTCCACCACGGACGACGAATGGCAAGGAGCCCGCTCCTTGCCACTTTCAACGTATAGCGCACTGGGGGGCTTGCGGCAAGACCCGGGTCGTGCCGCAGAATCGCCGGCCGAGACCAGAACCTACGGAAAATGGGAGCAGCAAGTGCGTGTCTTGTTGTCGACACATGACTCGCGCCGGGACGTCGAGCCGCTGGTGGGACTCGTGGCCCGGTTACGGGAACTCGGCGCGGAGGTGCGGGGGTGCGCGCCGCCGGACCGCGCGGGCGTGACGGCGGTCGGAGTGTCGCTGTGACCGGGCACGCGGTGGTGATCGCCGGAGGCGGTCCGACCGGGCTGATGTTGGCGGGCGAGTTGGCGTTGGCCGGCGTGGACGTTGCGATTGTCGAGCGGCGCGCCAGCCAGGACCTCACCGGCTCGCGCTCAGGCGGTCTGCACGCACGCACCATCGAGGTCCTCGATCAGCGTGGCATCGCCGATCGGTTCCTCTCGGAAGGACAGGTGGCCCAGGTCGCGGGGTTCGCTCGCGTACCGCTGGACATCAGCGACTTTCCCACCCGGCATCCCTACGGGCTCGGCCTGTGGCAGAAGCACATCGAGCGCATCCTGGCCGGCTGGGTCGGCGAGCTGCCGGTGACGCTGTATCGGGGCCGTGAGATGACGGGCTTCGCGCAGGATGACGCCGGCGTCGACGTCGAGCTGGCCGACGGCCAGCCGCTGCGGGCGGGGTATCTCGTCGGGTGCGACGGCGGCCGCAGCGTGGTCCGCAAGGCGGCCGGCATCGAGTTCGCCGGCTGGGATCCCACGACCAGCGCCCTGATCGCCGAGGCCGAGATGGCGGAGGAGCCGGAATTGGGCACCCGCCACGACGCCCTCGGCGTCCATGCCATCGGCCGGGAGGAGTACGAGATCCGCGACGGCGAGGTGGTCTTCAAGGATGAGGGGCCGGTGCGGGTGATGGTGACCGAACCGCATCCCGGGTCCACGAGCGAACCCACCCTGCGTGATCTCAGCGAGGGGCTCATCGCCGTCTACGGGACCGACTACGGGATCCACAGTCCCACCTGGATCTCCAGGTTCACCGACATGACCCGGCAGGCCGCGGCCTACCGCGACAGACGGGTCCT
>WNGE01004507.1_pt1 | contig 19981 bp, 20 predicted proteins | sample 5400651 | NCBI WGS metagenome assembly WNGE01 (sample SAMN13153370, study PRJNA577476) | soil metagenome | isolation source: 60 cm soil or saprolite under grassland replicate 2 | place: USA:California | collected 2016-06-15
GGCAGCTGATCGCCAACCCCGCCCGCGAGCTCCAGCTACAGCCCGGCGACGTGCTAGTCGTCTTTGGTGAGGTCAGCGACCTGAACCCGCTCGACCGCGACTAGGACACGGGCACTTCATCAGGACTCGTCACGTATGCCTGAGCGCCGCTCACCTCATCGTGCCCGGCAGGCCAGCCCGCCGGGCCAGGTAACCCCGAAGCCCGGCAACGGCGGCCGGCCGGGGCCGACGAGGACAACCAAGATGCACCGGCTGGGCACGCAGCATTGCGTAGCAACGGGCTCCCCGCCCATATCGGGGCGATCTGTGCGCTCAGCGCCGGATAGCGCATCCATGACAGAGCCGCTCGTAATCGGCGTAATACGGATGATATTGTCAAGCGCGCGGTGCACCGGGCTGGTCTTGGTAGTCATGATGTCGGCTCGCCGAAGAGTTCTTCGCCGTCGCTGGCGCCCAGGAGGAAGGCGAACCGGTGCAGTCGCGCAGTGTGACGATCGCTGGCCGTGGTCGTCGCGCGAGATCCGCCGTTCGGTACGCGTGGGAGAGGCGGCGTCCGGTTGGCTACGGCCGGGCATAACGGGGTGATCTGCGCGGCTATGCGCACGGCTGACCGACGTCCGCTTCTGCATGATATGCCGATGAGCGAGCGCGGGGCGCCATAGGCAATTGCGTCGGGCGTCTCCGCGAAAACGCCCGCGGGCGACGTTCCCTCCTCACCGCCGTTTCCTGTACGGAACAAATTTTCCCTTCAGGCAACGGCGATGACAACGCAAGGAATGCTCCGCGGCTGTCCGCCGCCGAGGGGGCCCACTGGCCGCGGCTTCGACGCGCACCTGGTGCACCCGCTGCGGTGCAAGGCGATCGCCTCGGCCAGACTGGAGAACGACAAGGTCGAATACCGCGCACTTAGCATTCGCTAACGGCCGAGGGCGCGCCGCGGGTCCCTCCACTCCATACGGCTCCTGGGTGACTGTTGTTGAGGTGCTCGTCCGGGACTGCGCAGCTTCGCGTCTGTGTTGACGCTAAAACGCGACTAGCAGGTAGACGCCGCCAACGACGTCAAAGCCGATGCACGCGGGACATACCACCTGGGCATGCGGTGTGGATGCCTCGTTGGCTGTACAGGCTGTCCCATAAGGCGTGCGCCGGGTAGCCTGCGGCCAGCACCGCGGGCCGACAGAGCCAGCCCGGCAGTTGCGAGCGCGCCGAACAGCAGGATTCCGGCGCCTTCGATGCCGAACTCGCTGGCGCGCCCGTCGGCCAGGACGAAGCCTATGTAGACGGCACCGATCGCGCCGGGCAGGATTGCCAGGAACCCGAGCGCGTCTCGGCGGGACAGCAGCGCCGGGACGACCAGGGTGCCGCCACCGAGGATGGCTGCGGCGATGAGGGCAGTGATCCAGCCGCGCCGCCCGCCTTGGGTGACCAGGGGGGCAGGGCCAGGACGGACGGTGCCACTGTCTGACGCGCCCCGCGACGGGACAGGACCGGCTGTAATTGTCGAGGCCGTAAGCGTTGGTTCCCGGCTGGTCTACGGATACCAGGCGGATGCTCGCTTTGGGCGGTGGGCTTGCTTTGCCTGCGGACTACGAGCACCGATCGGGTTTATGTAGGAGAACCCGGGCGTGGCCAACAACTCCTGGGGCGGCTGGCCGCCGAAAGAGAGTATCCACAGAGAGCGGTCCCAGGTGCCGAAGATGGGCTCGGTGCCGCTGCGGGTGGAGATCACGGCGACGTGACTGAGATCGGGCGAGCAGGCCGGTTCATACCAGGTGCGGGGGGCGTTCGAAGGTGAGCGGCCGGGACCGCCAGCCGGGCGGCGTGGCCAAGACCACTCGTTGGCTGCCGGTCATGTAGCGGTCGCCGCCGACCGCCGCCACGAGGGTTGCCCGCACCAGGTGACAAGGGTCGCAATGGGCCCGGTCAGCTGTCGTCGAAGCAGTGCCGCAGGCGGCGCAGTCCTTCGGTGATGCGTTCGGTGGGAATGGCGCCGTAGCCGACCACTAGGCCCGGCGGCCCCGGCGCGCTGACGCCGAACGGCGCCAGCGCCTGTGCGTCCACACCGGCGGCGGCAGCACGGCTGATTACCTCGTCGATCTGACCTGCGGTCAAGACGCGGGCTGTCGCGGCGACGTGCAGTCCGATGGCTGAGGGGATGACCTCAAGGTGGCCGGCGAACCGGCGCCGCAGGCCGTCGGTCACCAGTTGGTGGCGTTCTGCGTAGACCGCGCGCATGCTGCGCACGTGGCGGGCGAACCAGCCGTCGGCGATGAAGCGTGCCAGGGCCGCTTGCGCCGTCAAGTGGGTGTGCCAGTCGGCTACGAACTTCGCCGCCCGCAGCGCGGTGCGCAGTGGCGCCGGCGCGACCAGGAACCCCAGCCGCAGGGTCGGCAGCATCGTCTTGGAGAACGAGCCCACGTAGATAACGTGGCCGTCGGCCTCGAGGGTCTGCAGCGGCTCGATTGGGCGATCGCTATAGCGGAATTCGCTGTCGTAGTCGTCCTCAATGATCGCGGCGCCGTGCCGTGCAGCCCAGGCGAGCAGGGCCAGCCGCCGCGGTAGCGACATGGTTACCCCCAGCGGGAACTGGTGTGACGGCGACACGTACACCAGGCGGGCATGTGCGGGGATCGCGTCAACCACCAGCCCTTCGGCGTCGACCGGCACGCCGACCACCTTGGCGCCCAGCGAAGCCAGCAGCCGCCGCGGCGGGCCGTAGCCGGGGTCCTCCACGGCCGCCACGTCGCCGGGGCTCAAGATCACTCGTGCTATCAGGTCAACCGCCTGCTGGGTGCCGCTGGTCACCACGATGTCTTCGGCGGTGGCCCGGACCGCGCGGGACGCGCCGAAATGCAGGGCGATCGCCTGGCGCAGGCCCTGATGCCCGGCTGGGTCGCAGTAGGCGTGGATATCGGTGGCCCCGGCGTGCAGTTCCTGTCCCAGCAGCCGCCGCCATCTGGTGTACGGGAAGAGCCTGGCGTCGGGAATGCCGCTGCTGAAGTCGAAGTCGGCCAGCGGGCCCCAGACCGGGATCCGGACGCTCGCCCAGACCGGCCGCGGGCGCAAGGCGCCGCCGGCCGGCCTGGCGTGGCCCGTGGCGCTGCCGATGTGGTCGCTGACGAAGGTGCCGGCCCCGACGCGGGTGCCGACATAGCCCTCGCTGGCAAGCTGCTCGTAGGCGAGGGTCACGGTACCGCGCGAGACGCTGAGCTGCCGGGCAAGTTCCCGGGTGGGTGGCAGGCGCTCGCCGGCCGGCAGTCGGCCGGCGAGGATGGCGTCCCGGAGCTGCCGGTAGATCTCCTTGGTCAGGTTGTTGCGGCCGACCAGGCTCACGTGCAGCTCTACCGCGCTCAAGCCTCCCGCCGCCTTCGCCGGGCCAGCCACGCGGTTGACGGTGATGACTGCCGGGGATCGGTCCCTTGAGTGCCGGGTCGAAGCCCGAAGCCGAACCTCACCAGCGTAACCACGGTCCCAGCATAGGCCTGGGATTTCGGTTCTGGCGGGATCATTGGTCTAGTGATCAAGGTCGGAATTGGATCTACCGTTCGTCCAATGTGCCCCCTACCGTTGTGACGCCACGACGTTGTGAGGAGGCGGCATGCGAACCGGAGTCCTGGTGGTTGGCGGCGGAGTAGTGGGGCTGACCAGCGCCTTGTTCTTGGCCCAGCATGGCGTGCCGTGCGTGCTGGTCGAGCGCCATCCGGACTTGCTGATCCATCCGCGGTCTCGCGGCCTGACCCCGCGCACGATGGAGGTGTACCGGCAGGCGGGCCTGGAGCCGGCGATCCTGGCGGCCGCCTACGGCGGCGCGGGGTTCGGCTGGGCGCCGGTGCAGGCAAACACGCTGAACGACGAGGTGTACGCGATCCCGGATGAGCCGGCTGAGGACGACGGCGCGGCGGCGAGCCCATGCGGCTTTGGCCCGGTCGACCAGGACAAGCTGGAGGTTCTGGTCCGCGCCCGGGCCCGCGAGCTGGGAGCCGACCTGCGGTTCTTTGCCGAGATGACGTCCTTTACCCAGAACGCTGACGGGGTGACCGCGGCCGTGACCGACCGGGGGAGCGGCGCGAGCGAGACGATCGAGGCGGATTACCTGGTAGCGGCCGATGGCGCTGACAGCCAGGTCCGGCATGCGCTCGGCATCGAGGTGGGCGGGCCGGGGCCGATGTTCACGACCTTGACCGCGATCGTGGACGCGGACCTGACACCGGCATTGCGCGGGCGCGCCGTCACCATCGCCTACCTGCAGCAGCCCAGGCCGTTCACGATTTTGATGGCACACGACGACGCAGGCCAGAGATGGGTGTTTGGCACCGGCTACGACCCGGACCGCGAGCCGCTGGCGAGCTACACCGACGACCGGGTGGTGGACATGGTCCGGGCGGCGGCCGGGCTAGCTGAGGTGGAGGTCCGGCTGCGCCCCCAGGTCCCCGGCACCGACGTGAAGGTGCTCAGCTTCCCCATCGGCGCGCACGTGGCCGGCAGCTACCGCAGCGGCCGGGTATTCCTCGCCGGTGACGCCGCCCACATCTGCCCGCCGACCGGCGGGCTGGGCGCCAACGCCGGCATCCAGGACGCCCACAACCTCGCCTGGAAGCTTGGGCTGGTGCTCAGCGGCCGGGCAGGGGGCGCGCTGCTCGACACTTACGACGCGGAGCGGCGCTGCGTGGGGATGCTCACCATGGGCCAGGCGCTGGCCCGGTTCGGTTCCCGGATGGGGCCGGCCGCGGGGCCGGCCATCATCGACTACGGCGCCGTCGCCATGGGCTACCGGTACCCAACTGCCCGGTCCGGCGGCGAGCCCGCGGGCCAGCAGAGCAGCACTGAGCCGGTACTACCGGCCCGGCTGTCCGGCCAGCCCGGCACCCGCGCCCCGCACGTGCCGGTGCCCGGGGATGCTGCCAGATCCGTCCTCGACCTGTTCGGAGACACCTTCGTCCTGCTGACTGGGCCGGCCGGCCGACCCTGGCTGGACGCCCTGGCCACCCTGGCAGGTCAGGATGCGCTGCCGGTGCCAGGCCACCAGGTCGGCGCCGACGTCTGCGCAGCGTACGGGATCAGCGACGCGGGGGCGTCGTTGGTGCGGCCCGACGGGTTCGTCGGCTGGCGCAGTCAGGCCGGCGCGGCCGACCCCGCCGCCATCTTGTCCGACGCCATCCGCGCCGCGCTGTGCTGGTGAGGGTTCCCGGCGACACAAGGCAGCCCGTCCGCCGCACCGGCGTGGCGCGCATATCCCCAGCGGCCAGCCGTCCCAGCCCGTCCATTGCCAGGAGAGCTAACCGTTATGACCGGAACGCAATCAATGACAGTGCCGACGGCGGCAGCCGGCGGCAAGCGGCTCGGCCTGGCCTTGGCCGTCATCGCCACCGCGCAGCTGATGGTGGTGCTGGACGCGACGATCGTCAATGTCGCGCTGCCGCACATCCAGCGCGCGCTAGGGTTTTCCGGCTCTGGCCTGGAGTGGGTGGTCAACGGCTATTCGCTTGCCTTCGGCGGGCTGCTTCTGCTCGGTGGCCGGGCCGGGGACCTGCTCGGCCGCCGCCGGGTCTTCGTCGCCGGGCTCATGCTGTTCTCCGCGGCATCGCTTGCCGGGGGGTTCGCCACCACCCAGGCCTGGCTGCTGGCAACTCGGGCCGTGCAGGGGGCGGGTGCCGCGGTCATCGCGCCGGCGGCACTGGCGTTGATCTCCACCACGTTCCCCGAGGGACCACCGCGCAACCGGGCAATGGGTACCTACGGCGCGATGAGCGTCGCGGGCGCCGTGGTCGGCCTGCTCGCCGGCGGCCTGCTGGTCATCTACGCCTCGTGGCGGTGGGTCCTGTTGGTCAACGTGCCGGTCGGTGTCGTGGTGGCGCTCACGGCGCGGCGGGTGCTCGGCGAGTCGAATCGTCAGCGGGGCCGGTTTGACGTGCCCGGCGCGGTCGCGGGCACCGCCGGCACGGTCGCGTTGGTGTACGGACTGTCGAATGCGGCCGCCGGCCCCGCTGGCGTGTCGCACTGGGGTGATGCCAGGGTGGTCATCTCGCTGGCAGCGTCGGCGGTGCTGCTTGCCGCGTTCGTGGTAATCGAGGCGCGCAGCAAGCATGCCCTGCTGCCCCTGCGCCTGCTCCGCGACCGGGACCGGGCCGGCGCGTACCTGATCATGCTCTGCGTCGGCACGTCCTCGTTCGGGCTGTACTTCTTCCTGACCCTGTTCATGCAGATGGTGTGGGGGTACTCCGCGCTGCGGACCGGACTGGCCTACCTCCCGTTCACCGCACTCATCGTGGCGGCGACGGGCGCAGCCGCCCAGCTCGTGCCGCGGATCGGGGCCCGGCCGCTGCTGATTGCGGGCTGCACAGTGACTGCTGGCGGCTTGTACTGGCAGTCGCAGGTGACCGAGCACAGCACATACGCCAGCGGCGTGCTGGGCCCGATGCTGGTCAATGGCGTCGGCATCGGCCTGCTGTACCTCCCTCTCTCCCTCATCGCGCTGTCCGGGGTCAGGGAGCACGACTCCGGCATCGCATCCAGCCTGCTGAACGCCGGCCAGGAAGTGGGCGGCTCCATCGGGCTCGCGGTGCTGGGGACCGTCGCCTGGACCGCGGTCGCCACTACCATGCGGGCGCGGGCGGTCACCTATCCGCATGCCCTTGCCGCCGGATTTTCCCGAGGATTCCTGGTCGGCGGGGGAATCATGCTCCTGGCGCTAGCTATTGCGATCGTCGCGATCCGGGTGCGCCGCGCCGACCCGGCGCAAGCCCAAGACTCAGCGACATGTGCCACTACCGTGCACTTAGACCCGCATACATGAGCGACGGGCGGTCTGCTGGGCCCGATGATGATCACCGCCGCCGGCTTCGGGCCGATGTTCGTCCCGCTGACGCTGACCGGGACCTCCGGGGTCGACCCGGCCGACGCCGGCGCGGCCGCCAGCCTGCTCAACATCGGCCAGCAAGCCGACGGTGCGATCGGGCTGGCCTCGCTCGGCACCGTGGTCTGGACGGTCGCCGCCAGCACCCTCCAGCAGCAGGCCGCTACGGCCGGGCATGTGCGCTTGGCCACGCAGCAAGGACCATGCCATGACCGATGAGATCGGTGCGGCCCGGTCCGACCGAACGACGACCAACCCAATGAGCAACTAACGAGAAGGGAACCGCGACCATGAAGCTGACGACCACCACGTTCGTCTCCGTTGACGGGGTGATGCAGGGGGTCGGCGGGCCGGACGAGGACCGCAGCGGCGGGTTCGAGCGCGGCGGATGGACCACCCCGCTCTTTGACCAGGAGACCGCGACCATTCTCAACGAGATCTACGGGCGCGCCGATGCGTTCCTCTTCGGTCGGCGGACGTACGAGATCTTCGCCGGCTCCTGGGGAGCAGTGGCGGATCCGGGCATCAACCCCATCGCAGCGGCCTTGAACTCGCGGCCCAAGTACGTCGCATCCACCACGCTCACCGAACCGCGGTGGGCGGACACGACCGTCCTGGGCGGTGACGTCGCGGCGGCCATCGGCGAACTCAGAGCCAAGCCGGCAGGTGAGCTGCAGGTGCACGGCAGCGGTGCCCTGATCAGGTGGCTACTCGACAACGATCTTGTCGACGAGCTCACCCTCTTCATTTTTCCCGTGGTCGTCGGCCAGGGGACGCGGCTGTTTCCCGACATCGGCCAGGACAGAGCGCTCGAACTGGTCGAATCGCGAGCCACGCCTATCGGGGTGACGATCCAGGTCTACCGGCCCACCGGGCGCCTGCGCGTTGGAACGTCCACGGCCGACCTGAAGCATGTGAAAACAGGCACCTCATTGAGACGGCGTGACAGGGCGCAGGCTGTAACGGAAGGGCGGTGACGAACGTGACTGCCGGGCCCGGCACCGGGATTCGGGGCGCGCGCGGCGGTGCCCGGGCGCATGACGCACGCTGGCTCGCGCTGCTCGTTCTTTGCCTTGGTGAGCTGATGATCGTCCTTGATGTGACGATCGTCGGCGTCGCGCTCCCGTCGATCCGCGCGGATCTTGGTTTCTCAGAAGCGTCGTTGGCGTGGGTTGTCAACGCGTACCTGATCACCTTTGGCGGCTTCCTTCTCCTCGGCGGCAGGCTGGGCGACCTGCTGGGTCAGCGGACCCTGTTCCTCGCCGGTGTCGCTGTCTTCACCGCTGCGTCGGCGGTGTGCGGCTTTGCCAACTCGCAGGGGATGCTTGTCGCGGCGCGCGCGGTCCAGGGGATCGGCGGGGCGGTCGTCTCGGCGGTTTCTCTCTCGCTGATGATGACGCTGTTCACCGAGCCTGCCGAGCGAGCGAAGGCGATGGGCATCTTCGGCTTCGTCTCCTCAGGCGGCGGCTCGCTCGGCGTCCTGCTAGGCGGCATCCTCACCGACCTTCTCAACTGGCATTGGATCTTCCTCGTCAACGTTCCTGTGGGTGTCCTGGTTATTGTCCTGACGCTTGTCGTCATTTCGGGAGCACGCGCGGAGGGCGGCCCGCAACGGATCGACTTGGCGGGGGCGGTGGCAGTGACGGCGTCGTGGTCGCCGTGTACGCGATCGTGAACGGGAACCAGACCGGGTGGCTGACGGGGCGGACGCTCGGTCTGCTCGCGGTGTCGTGCGTCCTGCTTGTGATCTTCCTCGGGATCGAGGCGCGTGTGCGCTCGCCACTTGTGCCGCTGCGCCTTTTCCGCCTTCGCAACATCGCCGTCTCTAACGTCATTGGCGTCCTGTGGGCTGGGGCGATGTTTGCCTGGTTCTTCCTCACCGCGCTCTACCTCCAGCTCGTGCTCGGCTTTAGCCCGCTCCAGGTCGGACTCGCGTTCCTGCCGGGGAACCTGATCATGGGCGCGATGTCGATCGGCCTGTCTGCCAAGCTCGTGCTGCGCTTGGGCATCAGACCTCCGCTCAGGGCGGGGTTGCTTCTGGCCGCGCTTGGGCTTCTGCTCTTGGCGCGGGCACCGGTGCAGGGCACGTTTGCGGTCGACGTCCTCCCGAGCATGATCCTGCTGGGTCTGGGCGCCGGCATGGCCTTCAACCCTGTGCTGCTCGCAGCGATGAGCGACGTCGAGCCGCCGGAGGCCGGTCTCGCGTCCGGTCTCGTCAACACCTCGTTCATGATGGGCGGCGCGCTCGGGCTGGCCGTGCTCGCCAGCCTCGCGGCGTCCCGAACCAGCGCGCTCCTCGCGCACGGGGAAAGCCAGGCAGCGGCGCTCGCGGGCGGCTACCACGTCGCGTTCCTCGCCGGCGCGATCGCCGCGGCCGCCGCCGCGCTGGGCGCCGCCATGCTTCGCGCTCCGACGCCGCAGACCACCAGCGAACCCGGTGAGGTCACCGGGGAGCCCGCTCCCTGCACCGCATTCTCGGTCCGGGACTGCCGCCCTGCAGAACAACCCGGGTGAGTCAAACACGGCAGCGGCTGCCGCCGGCGACGAGACCAACGCGTGAAGGAGAACGTAATGTTGCGAGGATTCGCCACGATCAACTACTGGGCCGATGACCTCGACGCGGCCAGGGGTGGGCACGCTGAGCTGCGCGGCGTCGAGCCGTACTTCGAGCGGCCAGGACCCGGCGGACAGCCCGCCCGCGCCGAGTTACGCATCGGCGGCCACCAAGACGGGCTGGGGCTCGCCGACCGCCGGCGGGCGCCTTCCCGCGCGGCGACCGAGACGGCCGGGCGGTCATGCACTGTCACGACGGCGGCGTCACGGCGATGTTCGAGAAGCTGCTGTCGAGGGAGCTAGTAACCGCTGCCGTGGCCGACCCCTCGGAAACGTGCTCGGCGTGATGTACAACCCGCGCTACCTGGAGACGCTGAAGGCGTCCGGAAAGGCGTGACGCATCGAGACATCGCCTTCAGCGACGCCGCCGGATGGGAAGCGTGGCTGGCGGAGCACCAGGACTAGCCGCCAGGCCAAGCAGGGCATCTAGCCACCGCCAGCAAGCCGTAAAGCACTGGCACCAAACGCATCCAGAACGGGGCAATCTGCGCATAGCCACCTGCGTCGCCGGCGCCGTTGCCAGCCGCTCCTATTCGGCGATCTATCGGCGTACGGGCCCTCAGGGTGGATCACGCTGCGTGACCGGTGGTTAGGCCAGTGACATCTGTCTCGCTACCCATGCCCGGACGGGTCAGCAAGGCCGTATTACGGTGATGCCGGGAGGCTGGCATGGATACGCCGCAGGGCCGGCGCGCACGTGGACTACGCCCGCGCATGCGGTTGCCCGGGCCGGATGCTGCCAGTCCCGCGCTGAACTGGATCGGCGGCGAGCGCATCGCGATCGGCGGCGTGCCGTCGGCCCGGCTGGTGGCACGCCTGGCTGAGCAGGGCGTGACTCACATCGTCAACTGCCGGTCGCGGCCGCAGGTGCGCTGGTCCGGGGACCTGGCGGCCGAGCGGGCGGCCTTCGGCGCCGGCCGGGTCGCGCACGCGCCCATGCAGGATCACGGGCTGCGGCAGCGGCCTGCAGTATGGGCGGCGGCGGCCTGCTTCGCCGCCCAGGTGCTCACCGGGCAGCAGCAGGCGGGAGTGCTCATCCACTGCAGCGCGGGCAGACGGCGCTCGCCCATGCTCGCCTACGCGGTGCTCCGGTTGCGCGGACACGCCCCCGGGCAGGCGGCAGCACTCGTGCTGAGCTATCGAACCGAGGCAGAACTGGTTCCGGCCTATGTCCGCAGCGTTGAGCGGTGGCTCGCCACGACAGTTCGGTGACGTCGGCGACGTCTGACAGAGAGGGGATTCGGCGCACAGTCCCGCCCTGGCGCGTCCGACTCCGCATGGAACGCTGCCGTGAGCGCCGTGCTGAACATGCCGACCTGCTCGCGATCGATTTCCGGCCGGAAGGCGACGTCTCACTATCATGCATGAGCGATAGTCCGCTGTCGCTGTAGGGACGTTGCTGTCTGGGTCCGGAACAGTGAGAACCGGCCCCTGGAGGGAGGCGCATGCCGGAGCACCCCCGGTTGCTTCATACCGTCGTCGATACCACCAATGTCCGGCGGCTCGCGGAGTTCTACCGGGCGCTGCTGGGGCTGCAGTACCGCCTCGGCGACGAACCGCCCGCCGACGGGACATCTGACGATGCGGACTGGCTGGTGCTTGTCGATTCCCAAGGCGTGCGCAAGCTGGCGTTCCAGCAGGTCGATTCCCTGCCGCGCACCACATGGCCCGCGCCCGATATCCCCATGCAGTTGCACCTCGACTTTACTGTGCCGAGCTTCGGTGAGCTGCAAAGACAGCGTGAGCGGGCACAGGCCCTTGGCGCAGAACTCTTGCTTGACCGGACTGACGATCCCGACGAGCCGCTGTACGTCTTCGCTGACCTAGCCGGTCACCCCTTCTGCATCTTCGTTGCATGACGGCGTTACCGCTCCTCCGCACCAGAGCCAAAGCTCGACAATCGGGAGGAGACACTTCCGCGAGAGCGTCCGGTCATGCCGCCGGCCGTGCCACCTCACACGGGAGCCTTCAGCACTCAGCGTTTAGTTTGCTCGCCGTTCGGCTGTCCGGGACAGCGCTGCAGCGTATCGATCTGGCCGCCACTGAGCACGGAGAGCGGGCGCCTGGCGGGTCTCCTCCCTTCAGTCCTTGGCTTGGAAGCTCACCCCGGCCGTGGCGAACGTGTCTCGTAGAGCCGAGAGCGCTGGCTCGGTCCCGCGGCTGCTGCTCGTACGGCCACGGAACGTCAGGGTCGCCGCGGGCGTGGTCCGCGGCGATCACGCGGCTTTCGCCCGTCTGGGGAAGTCGCCTATGGGGTTCCAAAACGGGGCATAGGTTGCTGACCTGCGCGTATTCCTGCCGTGATGGACGCTGGGCTGGCAGGATTGCAGGCCCGTGATCGTACGGATGCTGTACCTGATCTTCGTCCGCCTGACCGGGTGGATGGCACTGCCGGCGCGCTCGGCGGCGTCGAAAGATGCCGAGCTGCTGGTCCTGCGCCATGAGGTGGCGGTGCTGCGTCGGCAGTTCTGCGCACGCAGGCCTCGATGATGCTGGCGTGCGATTTCTTCCACGTCGACTGTGCAGTCACCTTGCGCCGCAGGAACCTGCGTCCACCGGACATCGACGACATCACCACCGCCCCGGTCACTGACCTGGCGACGGCGCGGATACGGCGCCGGAAGATCCTCGGCGGGCTCATCAACGAGTACGGACGGGCAGCATGACGGTAATAGCCGGGCCTTAACGTTGCAGGTCAGAGGCCATAACAAGGTTATGGGCCCTACACGTTCCGGCGCGCGGGCGATGGCCGCCGGCTTTGCCTCGCGGCGCGGGCATCACCCGCCGCGGGTGGCCCAGGCTGGGGCCTGTGAGCCGTATCGTCCTGGTTACCAGCGGCCGCAGACGGGAAACCAGGGAGGATCGCGATGGCAGCCGACACGTTCATTGCCTATGTCGGGGTCTATGACACAGCCGGTGATGCTGACGCCGACTACGAGCTGGTCAAGGACCTGCATACCAAGGTCGGCCTGATCGACTCTTATGACGCCGCGGTGATCGAGCGCCGGGCCGACGGGAAGGTCAAGATCACTAGGAAACACGAGACGCCGACCCGGGTAGGCGGCGTGCTCGGCGCCGGGGTGGGACTGGCCACCGGCCTGGTCGTGGCCTTGTTCCCGTTTGCCGCCATCGGCGGCGGCCTGCTCGCGGCCACGACGGGTGGTGGCGCCGTTCTGGGCGCGGTGGCCGGTCATGCGGCCGCCGGGATGAGCCGCCACGACCTGAAGGAACTCGGCGAGCATCTCGATGCCGGGCAGGCGGGCCTGGTAGTGGTCGGGGTGTCCGACATGGGGGCGAAAATCGAACGGGAGATGAAAAAGGCGCGGAAGGTCGAAGCCAGGCAACTGAAGGCCGATACCGCCGGCATCGAAGCCGACGCCAAGTCCGCACAGGGATGACACCGCGCCGACCGGGACCCACAGCCGGTCGTGTCGCTTGCCTGGCTCAATCGGACGCGTCCCGTGAAACTGCGCTGGCGGGCCGGCGGTGCGCCGGATGACCGGGGTCACGCTGCGCGGACGGCGATGCCGGGGTAGTCGAGCACGAGGCCGGACTCGTCGTAGCGGAGGCGGCAGGTGAAGCCGAAGGCGGGCGCGGCGTAGTCGTAGCGCTGGCAGCGGCCGTCATCGGCGATGCGCGCATAGTCCTGGTCCAGCCGCTCGATCCTGAGGTCCGGGGCCCGCACGTAGGCAGCCGGGGCGGATGCCCGGTCACCGGCACGCAGGCCCATCCGGTGCACGGGCAAGGCGTTGGTCATGGCTGAGGACTCCAGGTCAACATCGAGGCAGCCGTCCAGGTGGGAGGCGGCCTGGCCATCGATCCGCCAGCGGCCGTGGCCATCGGCCTCCAGCCGGGCATGGCGGATACCCGACGCCGACTGCCCGGTGATCCGCGCGCTGCGCGTCGTCCAGGTCTCATCCAGCTCGATCGCGTAACTGATCACCCAGGTCTGGCCGTCCTCGGCCCCGGTGGTACATCCGCTGAGGTGATAGCCGCGGCCGGTCGGCTGGAACCAGGCAACCTCGAATCCCAGCCTGGCATCGCGGTGCTGCCAGGCGGCAGTCACGGGCAGCGCGCTGAAGGGCATACGGCACGATAGCGTCCGTAATCACCCGCTCGTTGCTTCTTGGTGGCGTTTCAGCGGCGGCCAGAGCATGCCGGGGTGGTAGCGCGAAAGGACGGCGCCCTTTTAGTCAATGGGACCGACGTAGGTCCAGTGTCTGTCGTGCCGGACGAACCTGCTCGTCTCCGCGAGGACGCCACGCTTGCCCTGCTGGACGTACATGGCACGGAACTGCACCGTGCCGGTGGCGTCGAAGAGCCCGCCGTCACGCGTTTGCAGGACGGCGAGGCGGGTCCACCGCAGTGCCGGGTCGAGGCTGAGGGTCTGAGGGCGGGCTGACGGGTGCCAGGTACGCAGGAGGTAACTGGCGTCCCCGACGGCGAATGCGCTGTAGCGGGAGCGCATCAGCGACTCAGCGGTCGGCGCCGGCGCGCCTGCGTGGAGTCGCCCGCAGCACGACTCATAGTCGTCTCCGAGGCCGCAGGGGCACGCGGGTCCGTCCATGCGGACATTCTCGCCTGCGTCGGTCATCACGGCCTCCGATCAGTCACAGCCCGGACAGGCGTTAAGAGTCCCGGCCCTTGACAGACTGAATATAGGGCCCGCCCTGTACGGCAATGAAGACCAGACCTCTGCCCTCCGGGCCGGCCGTCCCAGGTCACCATGCTGACGTCCCGCCCCGCCCCTGCGAGCCCGGCGGGGGCGATGAACGATCGCTGAGGCACGCGCCCGTCACGTTCGGCTGACGAATCATCCCGAACGGGCGGGGGCGCGTGCCGTCCTACGGCGAGATGCCAGCGCGGGCGCGATCCACGCCGATGCGCCCAGCGCGCTTTCCCTGCTCGCGGTCTGGTCACCTGGCCTAGTGACAAAGGCCTCAAGATGCGGGACCTCGGACCGCCCCTGGAAGCCTTTTGGTCCCTTGGTCGACCGGCCGCTCGGGCTGAGGTTGTCGTTGACAGCCTCAATTCGTCCCAGGGAGGATCGGATGTCTACCACATTCAATGGGCGGGCACAGCGGGAACTCAAGCCTGCCAGCCCGGAGCCGCCACCCGCACCCGCCGCACCGCCCGAAGCGGCCGCATCGCCGGCCCTGACCGGCTGGGGGAACTCGGGGCCACTCGCACTGGCCGCGTTCGCGGTGCCTACGTTCATGCTCAGCGCGATCAACGTCGGCTGGGTGAACGAAGGCGTGACGCCGATCGTCTTCGCCGTGGCGCTCATGTCCGGCGGAATAGTTCAGCTGATCGCCGGGATCATCCAGCTGCGCACCGGCAACACCATCGCCGGCGTGCTGTTCACCATGTACGGCGCGCTGTGGCTGTCCCTGTTCGCCTACGCGCAGTTCTTCGCGAGCGAAGTGCCGCCCGCAGAACGTGGCCACGCCCTCGGGCTGCTACTGTTCGCGTTCGGCATCTTCACCGTGTGGATCTTCGTCGCATCCTTCCGCACCAACCTCGTGGTAGTCACGGCGCTAGTCTTCCTGGCGGCCACCCTGTTCGTGCTGGGAGCAGGCAAGTACGGCGCGAACATCGATCTGATCCGCGCAGGTGGATGGCTGGGTCTCGTGGCGGGCGCGGAGGCTGCGTACCTCTCCTGCGCCGAACTGTGCCAGATCGCGTACAAGCGCGAGGTGCTGCCCATATGGTCGCTGGCCAAATAGCAAACCGAGGCCCGTGCCGTGCATGCAGTAGCATCCATCACGTTTCCGCGGAAACGCCTTGTGCGTAATTTCACAAGGCGCTTCCGCGTTATAGGCGGTGCGATGACGAGGTCGCCGATGTGCAGCGGTACCCGTTCAGGCCAGCCCGTTCAGGCCAGCCCGTTCAGGCCAGCAGAGAGCAGCCGCATCTTTCTCGCGCGTCGCACGGCCGAAGAACGATCCTGAGCCTGGAGCTTCGCGTAGATGTTGCGGATGTGGGTGTTGACGGTGTTCACCGAGACCGATAGCTCGCTGGCGATCTCCGGCCGGGACAGGTTCGTCGGGAGATACCGCAGTACCCGCAGCTCGCTCGGGCTGAGTTGCTCAATCTCTGCCGGCGAAGGCTCATGGTCCGACGCCATGGATGATCCCCGGATGATCTCGGCGATGTCGGTAACCAGCGTCGCATGAGCTGTCTCATGCGACGGCATGGCTTCGAGCAGCTCGAGCGAGCCTGTCATCGCGAACGGCAGGACAAGCCGGTCCGCCTCCGACAGGGCCAGTGCGCTCTCGGTGGCCGCGATGGCAGCGCGCTGATCGCCGAGTTCGCGATGCGCGAGCGCTGCCAGCAGGTTTGCCTCAACGACGGTCACATAACCGATGGCTGGCGCCGTGCCGTCCAGGACATCGTGCGCCGCAGCGAGAGCGGCGTCCGGGTTGCCCTCGGCGAGGCAGATGGCCGCCCGGGCATTGCTGATCTCGCCCGAGCTGGCCAGGCTGTCGTCCAGTGCTGCCAGCGACGTCCGGGCCTCGCCCAACTGCCCGAGCCGGGCTTGGGCAGCCAGCGTTCGCCCTCGTCGAATTCACCGGTCCAGATAAGAACGCCGGCGAGGTTCACGAGCGCCGGCGAGATGACCGGCTCCGCGCCCCAGCCATGCTGCTCGGCCAGCGCTATCGCCTCTCGGCACCGCCGCCGCGTCGTGGCGAAGGGCTCGATCTTCGCGGCGAAGGCCAGCTCAGCCAGGCAGGCCACTTCGAGGTACGGACGTCCGATCCTCCGCGCCAGATCGGCCCCCTGGAGCAGGTGCCGCTGGCTGTCCTGGTTTCCCAGCGACCACGCTTCGACGATTCCGAGGTTCATGAGCGCCACCGCGCGCAGGTCGCTGTCGAGCGCGATGTCCTCGTCGGACTGCCCGGTTACCGGCGAGGCCAGGAACCTGACCTGCTCGACTACACCGGCGAGGTGGCCGCGCTTCCGCGCCAGCGACAGTCTCAGCGCCGCGGTCGCCACCTCGAGGCGGTGCCGGCGGTCTGCCGGAACCGCGGCGATCGAGGTTTCGGCTACGGTCAGGTGAGCGGCCGCCTCGTCCAGGCGTCCCCGGGCAAGCTCGCTGGTGGCCCGCGCGAGCGGGATATCCGGGCCCTCGGTGACGGCACCGGGCGGGAAGGCCCGTAGCAGCGTCTGGATGGTCTGGGCTTGTCCGTCAAGAGTCAGGCCGAACGAGTGGTCGGCGAGTAGCCGCGCCGCGTCGGACCAGTTACCCGCGGCCTGAGTATGCCGGATGGCGTCGACGATCTCGCCGCGCTCGGTCAGCCACCCGGCGGCCAGCCGGTGCAGGGCCGGCAGTTGCTCGGGGAGCCTGCGGCGCAGCTCAAGCCGGAGCAGGTCAGCGAAGAGGTGGTGATACCGGAACCAGGTCCGAGCCGGATCGAGCGATACGACGAACGCGTTGGCGTCCTCGAGGTCGAGCAGGATCCGCTCGGAGCCGGGGTGACCAGTCAGCAGGTCCGCCAGCTCGCCGTTGACGCGATCGAGCAGGGAGGTACGCAGAAGCAGCTGCTGGACCTCGGCTGGCTGGTACTCCAGCATCTCGGCGAGCAGGTACTCGGCAACGGTCCGGTTGCTGCCGGAGAACTCCGCGACAAATCGCTCGGGGTCAGGGCGGCCGGCCAGTGAGATCGCCGCGAGCCGCAGGCCCGCGGCCCAGCCTTCCGTGCGCTGGTGCAGCTGCGCGGCCCCAGCCTCCGACAGGGCGATGCCCGAAGCCTCCAGGAACTCGCGGGTCTCGCGCTGCGTAAAACGCAGATCCGCGGTACGGATCTCGGCCAGGTCGCCGGCCAGGCGCAGCTTGTGCAGCCGTAGCGGCAGGCTGCGCCGTGTCGCGAGGATCGCGTGTACGTGCGGGGGGAGCTTCTCCAGCAGCCGCGTCAGCTGCGCGAGCGCTTCCGGCGAGGTCAGCTCGTGCAGATCATCGATGACCAGAAAGGTGCGGTCGCGGTGCTCAGCGAGCTCCGCGAGAACCCTGTCGGCGATCGCCCCTGGGCTGAAACCGGGTGTCGCGGCCAGCTGCTCGCCGTCGCCGGGCGTGCCGTTCGCCTTCCGGATGGCGCCGAGGACGGCGAGCCAGAACTGCTGTGAGTCCTGCTGGTCGCGCTGCACCTGGACGACTGCCAGCCGATACGGCTGACCCGGTCCATCCGCCCAGGCCCGCAACAGCGAGGACTTGCCGCTGCCTGCGGGGGCCGAGATAAGCGTTACCTTGGCTTGCGCCGCACGATCGAGGGATGCGAGAAGTTCCCCCCGCTGAATCAGCCGCGGAGCCGCCGGCCCCGGCTTTCGGTGATCTGCCCTGAACACCACATCTGAATTCTGAACTCGTATCCCAGCGCGCGCTAGCCCGTCGCCTCCCAGCCTAGTCACCAGATCCCGGCGATGCCGACTCACCTGGTCACGCTGGACGATCGGTGCATGGGCCCTGCATCCGCCGCGTACGTGATCCGGATCAACGGCCATCTCGGCGCCACGCTGCTGTCCGCGTTTCCTGCGATGGCATGGGAGCAGCAGGGTCCACAGACCGTCCTGACCGGCATGCTGGATCAGCCCGGGCTCTACGGCGTCCTGGCTGAGATCGAAGCGCTCGGCCTCGACCTGCTCGAGGTCCGCCAGCTCATCCCCGAGGCTGGATCGCCAGAATGCGGCGATCCCTGCTAGCGGCCAGCGGAGGCGCATCGAGGCCGCCTGGTCAGGGGTGAACCGGTCCGCTGTGGCCGCGGTCCAGGCGGTACGACTGCATGATCTGGAACGTCGTGGTGGTGGTGAAGGCCTCGATGTCCGCGGCGGCCAGCACGCCGGTGTACTTGGCGATGACGGGCGCCGCCGCGCGCTCGGTGACGGCGTCGAGGTGGCCTTTGACCCCGGCCCAGAAGTTCTGCCCGCCCGCCACGTAGTAGGGCACCGGGTCGACCGACTCCAGCGCCTCGCGCGCGCTGGCATCGATGTCGGCGATGTACTGCTGGTGCACCGCGACGTCATCGCGGGTGGCGAGCCGGCCCAGGTGCCCGCTGATGAGGCGGGTCCACGGGTAGGACAGCGCGATGGCCGGGGCGCCCATATACCCGATGACGTCCTCGGACAGGTTGAGGTTGTAGATCGGCACCCAGCCCGCGTTGACCACGTCGATGAACATCAGCGTGTCGTGGTCAGGGAAGTGGATGTAGATGTTGTCCGGCGTGTGGTTGGGGCCGTGCCAGGCCAGCTCGACACGCTCGCCCCCGACCTCGAGGGTGTAACGGTCGGCGAAGGTGACATCCGGCAGCGGGCGGGCCTGGTCTTCGTCGCGGAGTAGCAGCCGCTTGGTCTCCTCGTGCCCGATCCGGGTCACATCCCCGTCGAACAGGAAGGCCGCGGAGCCGTGGTCGGCGTGGTGGTGCGAGTAGACCAGGTGCGTCACCTGGTTGGTCACGCCGTTGGCAGCGGCGATCTCGTCCACGGCCCGCCGCAGGTTACGGCCGATGGACGGGGGTGCGTCGAACAGCACGACGCCGTCCGGGGTGGTCAGGAACGCGGCCTGGTAGACGCCGTCGGTGACGTAGTACAGGTTCCGCTCCACCCGCCCGACGTAATAGCCCTGCTCGTTCAGGGCCGGGCCCAGCGCGGACTGGGGGATCGGCGCGTAGTCCGGCAAGTCGACTGGTGATGTCACGGTATCTCCCTAGAATCAGGGCACGCCCCTGGCGGCCGTACCTTCGCGACACGCCAACGGTCCCCGCCAGGTAGGTGAGCAGCCATCACCGGATCATGGTGATTCATCAGGATCAGGTGACAACCCTTCACCTGACGGCCGGTCATTATGAATGGGTGACCGACGATTCTGACCGCGCCGCGTGGCTGTCCGGAGCGCGCTCGTACCTGCGGGACGCCGACCCGGTGCTGGCACGGCTCATCGACGACCGGCCGGATTTTGATCCCAGGGCGTGGATATCCCAGCTGCCTCCGATGGACCTGTTCGGCGCCCTGCTGTTCCAGGTCACCGGCCAGCAGCTGTCCGTCGCGGCGACCCGGCGGACCCTGGCGCGCATCCAGGCCATGTTCGGCGGGCATCTCCCCGCACCCGATGAACTGCTGAGCGCAGAGCCTGACCAGCTCCGCGCGGCCGGGCTCTCGTGGCGGAAGGTCAGCACGCTCCGAGACCTCGCCGGGCGGATGTCGGACGGCAGGCTGAACACCAATGTCCTGAGCGGCCTGCCGGACGAGGAGCTGATGACCGAACTCACCGCCATCCCGGGCATCGGCCCGTGGACCGTGCAGGGCGCCCTCATCGTCGCGCTGCAGCGTGAAGACGTCGTCCCGCCCGGTGATCTCGCGCTTCGCAAGGCCGTCCAGGCCGCCTACCGGCTCGATCACCTCCCCGCACAGCAGGAGGTCCTGGCCATCGCGGAGAAATGGCGGCCTTATCGCAGCCTGGCGACCAGCTACCTGTTCTCTGCCGTCTTCGACTCGGCCAGGTAGGGCCCGGTCACGCTGGCCGGG